>Ga0307514_10001399_pt1 | contig 29916 bp, 35 predicted proteins | sample 16_EM_MG_FD_203088 | JGI IMG/M metagenome (GOLD analysis project Ga0307514, IMG submission 203088) | Populus trichocarpa ectomycorrhiza microbial communities from riparian zone in the Pacific Northwest, United States - 16_EM | ecosystem: Host-associated > Plants > Roots > Unclassified | place... | reverse complement strand
ACCCTAACCCTGGACACAGCGCTGGACTGATCCACACCAGTCCAGTCCAGTCCAGTCCTGGTCCAACAGAATTGGGGATTGGTCCGATCCCGGTCCAAAATTTACTCGGACTGGACTGGACTGGACTGGTGGAATCATTGTTATACGAAGGCTGAGATCTATTTATGTAATAGAGTGTTCTAGTCCATTCACGGAGGCGGTTCCTCCGCGGAGTACCTAGTCAGTTCACCGAGGCCCACCTTCCGTGAACGAACCGTCCATTCACGGAGTCCGTACCCCACCTCCGTGAACTGACTAGTTCGTTCGTGGAGTCGGTCAAAAATTACAAATACTCTGCTCTGCACGCATGTGTGTGCATGCTCTGGCATGTACGTACACTCAGCTGGTTCTATGCAGCTGAATTCAATCAGCGCAATTGAGTACATTCTTCACAGCGCAACTGAGTACGTTCCACGGATTCTATCGTACTAACAATATGGACCGCCTTACATCTACCATCCCACATCAAATTCCGCCATTTAAAAAGGGTAGCCATCGAGAACTTACTCTTCGAGAAGCTGCTCGTCTTCAGTCCCATGCTGAGCTCATCGAAGTACGTTGGAGGTGTAAAGGCAACTGCACGACTGTTCGTTGCAAGTGTTTCAAAGCAAAAGCCGAGTGCACACTTCATTGTCATCGCCGAGATGGTGGGGCGCAGTGCATAAATACTGGACCTTCTACTGCGCCATCAGGTACTTTCAATCTCGAACGAAACACAAGGTCAGCTCCATCGATGGAGCACAGTGTAATTGTAGTTACATCAGGACGTCCAAGAGGCATCCGATTGTAGGGATCACGATGATGTATAGATTATTTATAATTTTTCATTGACTCCGTGAATGAACTAGTCAGTTCACGGAGGTGGGGTACGGACTCCGTGAATGGACGGTTCGTTCGCGGAAGGTGGGCCTCGGTGAACTGACTAGGTACTCCGCGGAGGAACCGCCTCCGTGAATGGACTAGAACAATATACACCTCGGCAGCAAACAGAGTGAGACAAAACTCCGAGGGATGGACATCAGCGAAGGTGAAGTGGGAGGCCGGCATGGCCACCAAACACTACAGCTATAGGCTGAAGGGCAAAGCCGTAAACAAGAAACCCATCCCAATGACAAGTGTGAAGTCACAGGCAGCAAGGTTCTACTGACTGAAGAGCAAGCAGGCGCTGACCGGAGCGTACCTAGAGCCATTTGGACTCCGTGAGGAAGCTACATGCTGGTGGTGTGGAGGTGGAGCAGTGCAGGTGTGAGAGCATCTCTTCCGCCACTGCAGCCGATGGAAAGACCAGCAGACAATGCACTGGAAGGCAGTGGGGGAAGGCGACAGGCTGGGAAGTGGGCAGATTCCGACATGTGCTGATTTCTGAGCTGTTTTCCACGGAGAAATGCAACCAAGTGGTAATGGACTTCCTGGCAGCTAGTGATATTGGAAAGTTCCCGCCCAAGCGATCGAAGACGCGGGGGCAGGAGTAAGGGGGTTGAGGCTCAGGGGTGGTCTCTCTTTTCGTCCGTTTTCTTTTTGTTCTCATCAATCCTTTTGCTTTCTTTTGTCACAGGGGACGATGGGTAGCAGGTGGGAGCTCCGCCTTCTAACCGGCTCGCCTGGAGGCGGAGGTGTGGTTAGACTCTGTCATACTCTAATTAGAGTGAATACAGTATGAATAAAACAAACAAACAAAAGCTGCGTGGGTTGTTTTCAAGGGATTGGCGGTCGGTAGCACGAGCAACAAAATTGCGGATTGTTGACCAAGGTCGCCCTGTAAGTAGGCTAATCGCTGCAAAGAGTATCTCAAGTAAAAGAGAACGAGGATTGCCCCCTTCTCTGCCCGAGACATCTCTCGCCGGGCAGTTAGAGGCATCATGGGAGGTGTAGCGAGCTTGCAAAGTCGCAACCCCGTACTTTTGATCGGGTGCGCACGGACCGAATCACCAAGACTTTTGCGTACTGACTGTATATAAAGGGGGGGGTCCGGAAATCCCATCGGTCTTTAGAGTAAAGATCGGAGTGGCAAAGTGGAGAGTAGGTAAGTGGGCGGGCGGCAAAGACTGAGAATTTGTGTAGGAACCATTCCGAGCAACTCCGAGAGACCTCTCTGGACCGCGTTTTAGGTAATATCCCACCAAGTTTTGTTGAATTGTGCGATACTGATGATGTCTCTTGATCTATCTAAATTTAGAATTTATGCCTCATATATATTAGCTTAAGGAGGATCGGAGATCCCGTCGGGGGCCGATTGAGGGGCAATTGGAGTGGTGAGTAGAATGGCGGAGTAGCAGGTGCCAAAATTGAAAATTTGTGGAGTGAAGAGTTGCGCACATCAACTACACGAGATAGGAAGAATCTCGCACGTATTGGTGATATTCTTGAAGGTATGATTATATGAAAGGTGCTAGTATGCTTAAGTGTACTAGTCTAACGGGTATCTCACTAGTAACAGTATCGCTTAGATCTCAGATTCTTGAATAGATATCCATAATCCCATACACCAACCATCATAGTCGTATCAGCGGGGAGCGTCTTGAAGGCACAGGAGAGTGGGTTCTTGCGAAGACGGAATACCGGGATTGGCGAACTTCTTGTGTGTCAAAAGCGTGGTCGGAATGTACAGTCTGTGCTAACTGTACAATGGCTATTATAACTATGCGCAAACTTTAGCGTCTTGCACTAGACAGGGAATTAGCCGCCTGATAATTCAAGTTCACCACCACCACTGCCGAAACTTCTAATTCCCACCAAGCAGTGAGTGCGGCGCTATTATAACCAGCAACCGTCTATCCCTATTATTATTTGATGCTTGGTAGTTACGCTGTTTCAGATGTATCTGACTAACATCCGCGATGTGTGGGGAGACTTGCAGGTTGAGATAGGGAGTTATATCCGGTGTGGGTGTCATACCAAGTGATATATGATTGCCTATGGCTACCTTTTCAATCTGACCTACAATTGAACAATAGAAATTAGCGTCAGTGATGTCAACCGTCCCATCCGGCCGCCGTCGACGGTAGTCCGTCCGAGATTTCTCCAGGACGGACGGGACGGCGCCAAGGCCGTCCGTCCCGTCCTCACTCGACGAGGACGGCATGACGTCCGACATCCACTATCCCGGCTAACACCAAGTATTTAGGTGTTCTACATGGCTTTATATGAGTGAACCAACGTTTATGGATAGATTTTACTGTACATTTTGTTCGTAAATTTGAGTTTTGGTATGATTCAATTCGGCTTACTACTTCTGAATTTCATCATTAATGAATATCGGCCGGGGACGACCGGGGACGGCGATGTGGCGTTCCCGGCCGTCCTATCCATTCGTCCCTGTCGTGCCTCAAAAATTCGGCGCCGTTTCTGACCTTCCCTCGGACGGACGAGACGATCGACTTCACTGATTACCGTGCGATGTACAGTTGATTTCAGGGGGTTCGGCAACGCTAGCGATGATATTTAATTATCAGGCGGTTGATCTCCTGCTTAGTGCAAGACAGTAAAGCTTGCGCACAGACATACTAGCCATTGTACAGTTAGCATAGACTGTGTGGAGACGTTTCGCTGCCTGGTATTCGTAAGTAACCTTATATTTGCTGGATCTAAACTCTAGTCGGGTCAGAACTCTTCACTTACAAACTCGTTTGTTTAACAGCCGGAGCTGGAAAGACTTACATGGCGTAAGTTGCACACTGATGCCATAACTCCTGCAATTTTCTGACAATTGATAGATCCAAGGTTACTGGCACCTTACACGAGGAGCTTACGGAACATACAACTGCTGATATGATGGTGCTGCTGGAAACCCTAAAGTGCACGGTCGTGACTAGCTCTTTAGACTTCACACCATGACTGCCGTATTAGACTTCGCACTCTGCTCTTTCTTCTTCTCGCTTCTTCTTCTTCTTCTCTCTTTGCTTGTACCTACAATCAACACACACTTTCACTTCAACAGATGGAATATTCTATTGGAACCGAGCTGAAGAGAATCGGCGTAATCCTGAGAGCATACTGAATGCACTTATTCAACAGCTCGCACAAACCGACGAGAATAGAACCCTGAAGCCGGTTGTAGATATCAACAATAAACTCGATGGGGAAGGCCAAAAGTTGTCGAAGCTAACCCTGCATGACAGTTAGGAGCTACTCCTTAAGATCACGGATATCTACCCTCGAACAATCATTTGCCTGGATGCATTGGATAAAGTTAAACCAAGCATCCGAATTGTTCTAATGAAGCCGTTGAAACTAATGATTGAAAAATCGAAAAATATCGTCAAAATCTTTGCTACATCTATGATCCAGACATTCTAGATCAACTCAGTGTGTTTCCGAGGGTAGATGTCCAGCCGGAAGACAGTTCAGGTGATATCAACGATTTTATAAAATCTAAGATATAGTATGCTTAGTGTTCATAAGTGGACCGGCCGGCCGGCAGGCTTGTTAGATATCTGCAGGCCGCATAAGAACACTGAGCATGCCATTGCTGATAAGCAGCTGCTTCTTGGAGACGTAAGGAATACACTTCATGATGAGATATTACGAGTCGTTAGTGCCAGGTCAAAGGGAATGTGAGTTCTTTCAATTTTGCAACTTGTTACTAGTGATCGTCGTGGCCGATGGATTCTACAGAGGTTGCAGCTTGCTGCTGTCCAGATTACATTCCTGTGCCAGATGGATACTGAAGGAGATGTTAGAACAAGTCAGTAAGATCGTTCATATACTCTGAAGGAAGCCTACAATGATCTATACGCTCAAAGTACCAACCAGAACGGATGCTCGCCCCAGCTAGCTTTCAATGCCATTCGCTGGGTCCAGTGTTCCTAAGCGGCCCGGCCGGCCTGCACGTGATTTAAAAAGCCTGCATCGGCCTGCATAAGCCTTGGTCTGGTTGATGGATGGAATACGGCAATGGCAGGGCTACGATGATTGAGTTGGATATGGTTTATGTTTCGTACTTTGGAGACTTTCTTAGTAAAGGCAGCAGAGAATCTTTCGAACAAAATATTCTGTTTAGGCTTAGTCCGCCAAGAAAAGCCGGCCGCCAAGAAAAAGCCTGCAGGCCCGGCCCTCATTTAAAAGCGGCCGCTAAGGGCGGCCCGGCCTGGCCGCTTAGGAACACTGGTAAATAGACGCAGCTTCTACCCTGTGTCATCCTTTTCATTCCATTTCCGCTGTGATAATTCCAGAACCTGTCTTGCCATAGCTTTTCTGCCACTGCCGTACCCGAGTTCACTAACCATACCGTCTTTACTCTCCCCCATCATATCACCTATTGCTGCCGCCAACAATACAGGAGTGCTGTACCTTCCTGAAAATTTATCAGTGTCCATGCTGTTGGCAGGTCTTAGACGTCCTGGCGCAACTACAATTACACTGTGCTCCCTGTCATCTTTTGAAACCGTCTCATCTTCCTCATCTCCCTCCTCCTCATTTCCCTCTTTCTCATTGCCCTCTTGCTCTTTCTCTTCCTCCCCGGTGACCTCTTCCTCCTCGAGAACCTCCTCATCCTCAGTATCCAGTCCTGTCGAATCACTGCTCTCATCGGCAGTATCCTCCGCCGATGTTGTTGATAGATATGGTTCGTGACTGCTCTTTTAGACTTCACACTTTACTCTTTCCCGTTCCCTACGCATCTTGGACCTTTGGACCTGTACCTAGACAGTCATCGCTCTACAGCCAATACACACGGTTCTCCCCTTCACTATCGCAACAGATGTGGGATCAGCACACTCGCAAGGGTCTTCCTGTGTACTTGATCGATGGCATTTTTCATTGTGACTTGGCTCGGGTGGAGCTGTTCTTGTGTTCGTTCGAGATTGAAATTACTAGATGGCGCTGCAGAAGCTCCAGTATTTGTGCGCTGGGTACCACCATCTCGGCCATGGCAATGAACTATTCACTCGACTTTCGCTTTGAAATAGTTTCGCTCCGCTGAACGTAAGCAGTAGCGTTGATTGGATTCAGCAGGATAGAGCTAGTTGAGTGTACGTACATGCCAGTGCGTGTGCATATATACGTGCACAACGGAGTATTTGTAATTTTTGTTTGACTCCTCGAACGAACCGGTCAGTTCACGGAAGGTGGGCCTCCGTGAACTGACTGGGTACTCCGCGGAGGAACCGCCCCCGTGAATGGACTAGAACATTAGATACAACACAAGCTCGGAAAGAAATACACGATACCTTCCTCACTGCCAATGCCAGTGACTTCCTGTTAAGCGCATTAGACCCCGATTATCTTAGGCGAAAAATTTGGGACCATAGTAGAGGTGTACAGCACAAAGGCAGTAAGCTGAGATTTGTTTACCGAGAGTATTTTCCCTCCCCAGATCCTCAGGCAATACCGCCAACTGCAATTGTTTCTGTCGAGTGCTAAATGTTCCTTAAGGGTGAAAGCTTAGTTTCTAGCATGGGTCGGGTTTCTTTTATGGCCCATCGGTAAAGAGGAAGCTGCCACTGTCACAGTAGAAGGATACGTCTATCCTAGCCGAGAACTTTTGCCGCAGACAAACCTTTGACCATTTGCCCTAAGTATTTATGAATGTTGTGTGGCTATTCGAGTGATATCACTATGATTAACTGGTCAAAGTATCACCAGTTATTGACGGCAAGGGTTCTGGGGTAACCAGTTCACACTTGGTTGGGGGTATTAACAGGCATGTAGCTACATATACTTCCGGCAACTCCCGAACTCAGGCAATTTGGGGATCATGGTAACCACCCAACTATACACAACACAGTAGTGCAAGAGATGGAAACGGGAACAAAAGGTACTCTGGAAGGGGGTTGAGAAAGAGTTGAAGCAGAAGAAGATCCAGATTCCGGTGTCTCTCGTTTTGCAAGGGAAAAATGTACCCAGGCAGTGGTGCACTTTTTGTTCGTTACAGATGTTGGCAAAACAAGCGGACCGGAGGAGGCGGAGAGTTCAGAGGACGAGGGGTTGAGTCTTGGTGGCGGTTAAAAAGTTTTTGTGTCTTTTGGCGGTTTTGTTTGTTGGGGGGTTTGATGGGGCTCGCAACTTTGCTTTTGTATCCTTGTGTTACAGAAGAAGCGGGAGGAAATATGTTAGGCATATGCTATGGCCGCAAGCGGCCAAATGAAATATGATTACAAACAAACCATACACAACACATGCTAGAGAACCTGTAGTTCCTTCTAGACAGGGTCACTTGAGCCTTACATATACTCGGTTCCTCCATTGTAAAATGTGAACACATAAAACTAGGAGTTTGGATGTGCTAGTTGTGGTTGTTCAAGGCATATCGTCTGTTAACATACAGTAAAGAATTACGTTCGTTTGGTGGTGCGCAGCAAAGATCGGCAGTAGGAGACATCGCTGCCGTTCAATTTTTGGGTGTCTGTAATTTCAGTTTGTCTACCCACCTAATCACCACACCCCCGCGCAGCGCTGGGCAAGAGAGAAAGAGGCCAAAGTAGGAGCGGGAGTCTGGATGTGGTGGACAGATGGATCGCGCTCAGATGACGGCCGAGTGGGAGCCGCAGCAGTATGCAAGCACAGAGACGAGTGGAGGTCCCGCCGCAGCTATCTGGGCACTGGACGAATGGAGGTCTTTCACGCCGAACTGTGGGCGATCGGACTCGCGCTCGAGGTGACGATCGAGAGGAGAGAAACACTGCAAAGACATGGGGTTAAGACGGTGGCAGTCTTCAGCGATTCACAAGCGGCCATTCGGCGGACGGCACATCTGGAGCCATGGCCTGGACAGTGGCTAACAAGACGGATCAATTGAAGGGCGTAGGCTCTCCTCACCCAGGGCATCAAAACGGAGACTCACTGGGTTCCGGGACACTCCGGTATCCCCGGGAATGAAGAAGCTGACCGCCAGCCGAATGTAGCCCGCAATGCAAGGGAGGACACGGAGATAGAGTGGCTGTACACCTCGGCCTCGAATATGGCCAGACGGATCTCCGAGGGAAGGTCAGCAGCCAATGCGAAGTGGGAAGCCAACAAGTGCAGCAAGCACTTCGGCTACAGACTCAAGGGCAAGGGGGGGACAACAGACGTATCCCAATGACAAGCGTAAAATCGCTGGCTGCCAGGTTCTACAGACTAAAGTCCGGACATGCATCCACTGGAGTCTACCTAAAACGGTTCGGTCATCGAGAGGACAACAAATGCTGGTGGTGAGGCTGCGCAGGCAGGACGGCGGCCCAGATGCGGGAACACCTCTTCCGCCACTGCAGCCGGTGGAGAGACCAGCAGAAAACACTATGGAAGGCGGTGGGAAAGCCGACAGGCTGGAAAGTGGGCAGATTCCGACAGGTGCAGATCTCTGAGCTGTGTTCCAGAGACGAGTGTGATCAAGCGCTGGTGGACTTCCTGGCGGCTACTGAAGTCAGGAAGTTCCCACCCAAATGAATGGAGGGATGCAGCAGGCACAGAGGCTGACTCAGGTGCGGGGAGCAGCGGCAGCGGGCATATATCTTTTTGTTTTGTTTTGTTTTCTTTTCTGTTCTGGGCTTTCTTTTAGCGTTCATTTGTCAATGGGGATGAAGGTTACATCAGCAAAAAATATTTCCATCCGGGTGGAATGGCTCTGACAGAGTGGACGCACTCCGTCAGAGCCGTCAGAGACACCCCGGTGGGGGATTACTCCGTGCCCGGCCTCAATACCACGCGTCACGTTGCACATCGCCCTCCGATTGCTGTTTCACCGTTTCCTCTCGCTCTGTCAGTCTCCTATTTTAAATGAACACTCTGGTGTTGAAGGCCAACTGTGACCATACGTAGGAACGGGTTCATTGGGCACGCGTTTGCATCAGGATTGCAATGCGATGGGTGACGCTGCGAAAACCACTCCACGCGTTCCTTCTACCTGCGTGCAAAATGCAATCCTCTCTTTACTAATTATACACATCATTTCAAGTCGCCAGATCTATGTGCCTATTGACAATCCATGGCTTGTTCCGTCCGTCTCCTGTCATACTACTAGTAGCTATCTCTGGAATTACGTGCGCGCAGCCGACGATGTTTCCTACGCTGAAAACTTGCAAAGCAACGGCTGCAGGTGCTTTTCTCACTTGTACAAATTTCGAGACGGGATCCAAGTTACCCGAGTTTTCAGGTATTGTGGTGAGCGCCAGGGCTAACCAATACTCAACGAAAGCTCCATCCTTGTTTTGGAGCTTGATCTTGAATAGTCGTTGCAGTTGCCACGGCAGACGCCCATTCAGCGCGCCATAACACCACCCTGGGCGTTGCTTTACCCACACCCAGTCGTTCCGTCGATCCCCTCCGTACCAGCTCTGGCTTCCTGTGCATCGACACATCTGAGAGATGCGTTCACCTTCTAAACCCTCAACTTGAACCTTAATACCGTGGTAAATACAGAGCTCCATTGCGTGCAGTTGTTCATCAGATATATACATCTTGTTACGACTCTTATGCTTTATAAACTCCCGCGTGCCGCTGTATATTGCCGCGCGGTGCGTTGCTTCTTGCGTATTGCCGAGTAATGCTCTGAAGTCCTTGATCATAGCGTCAGAATGCTTGCCATCACGGCGGTTTTGGGGCCCCATGAATTTGGGCTTCGCATATGACTGGGAGCTCAGGGGGGCAGCCAGATCAGCACCGGAAGGGAAGACTTTCCAGGCGGCAGCGCTGTTCTCCCAACGCTGAGCAAGGGCTTGGAGATTGAGCTCTCTGATTTCGAAGCAGAGAATGCGACGCCGAAAGGTGATTACTTGTGGCAGGTAGTTGAGATTGTGATTGGAGGCGTTCCAACCGTCCTTGAGGTTGGTTTTATGTGCTTGTTCATGTCTCTCGGCAGGATACCATTGCAAGGCTCCGAATCGACGAATCTGTTCAGCCCAATGAGACATCAAGTGGAACTTCAGAAAGTTGAAGTCAGTATTTAACTCATTGGAAATATCTATCTCATGGCTGATATAATCCTGCAAGGCGTTCATTTCGCGCCGCTTCTTGGACGGCGTCCAAGTTTCAGCATTTGTTTCCTCATCTACCTTTCGCTTCTTTACAAGTTCCGTTCTCAGGGCATTGTCTTTGGCCTTTGCCTTTTTGCCGGCTCACCAAAATAAGAAAACATCTTTCAAGGTGTGAAAACGATGCAAGGCGTCCTCCATGTAGCTCAATGTTGCATCATCGTGAGATTTATATCGAGCTGTAAGTGCGCGTACACCGCCGCTCGGTAGTAGAGGGATATGATATGGTATATAGTTGCACACAGGCGCGAGTGAGATTAAGTGTAGAAGTAAGTGGTAAGATATTCGGTACGGAGCTAAGTCTCTGTCGCGATGTGAATATAAGGTTGGCGGTTACCCGGTACTGGACACCTCACGTGACCGTCTGGCAACCCTAACCACGCATGCTTGACAACGCCGTTACATCATCCCCCTCTTTTAGGGCAGAACTCCCGGGCTGCTAAGTACAAATAGAAACGAGAAACATCCTGTATACACGCTCGTACGATCCCGTAAGTCCAACAACTGATCAGTACGTCCAGGGTCACCTTCCCGTGCACGGGGAAACTCCACCTCCAATTGACTTGATTTCCAGAGGTGGTAAAACCCGTGCCGACGCCATTTGTACTGGACCGGGTCCTGTCAATAGAATAAAGAAGGAATGCTTAATTTGACCTCGTCTTCATTTCTCCATTCCCGTCAATTCCTCCACTTCCGAGATCCGACTTTTATCATCTCCGCGGCTTATTCGGTTGGTATCGGTGGAACTCGTCAATTAGTTCACGAGCATTCTCGAGGTTTTCGAATGGCTCCGAGCTTGTGCGTATGTGGCTGTATCCGGCCCACTGATCGAGATAGTGTAGCTTTCGGTAACGCTGCTTAGAGTCAAGAATCTGTTCGACCTCCCATTCCTCCAAATCGTCGACTATTACTGGATGTGATTCCGAGGATGGTTGTCCTATGACCGGCAGTGTGTAGTGATCGAGCTGCGACACATGGAAGACATTGTGATTCTGCATTGTTTTTAGCAAGTCTAGTTTGTAACCATTCTTATTGATGATCTTACTTACCGTATACGGTCCAGTGCGCTTGCAGTCCAGCTTCTTTGACGGTCTAGTCGTTCAGAAGTGTCGGGTCGAGAGCCACACTTTGTTCCCAACTTTGAAGGTCACTTCGTTTCCGCCACCGTATTTTGCTTGCCGTGCCTGGGCTTCCAACAAGCTCTCCCAGAGAAGCCAGTGAGTCTCTTCCATTCCTGATACCGTTGGGTACACCAGTATTTCCGACCTCATATTTGATGGGGCTTTCGGTGGCTTGAACTGCATTGGCAGGTGGTAGTGGTAGTTGGCCCAGAATGGCGTCATTCGCGTTGAGTGGTGGACGGAATTGTTGTAAGCAAACTCTGCTAAAGGTAACAGTTCTACCCAGTTGTCCTGCTCGTAGTTGCAGATGGCCCGTAAGTACTGCTCCATGGTCAGGTTTTGTCGCTCTGTCTGGCCATCGGTCTGTGGATGAAACACGGTCAACAGCCTGTGATTGATGCTTAGGTGAGAGCAGACTCGGTTCCAGAATCAGCTTGTAAACTCCTTCCCGCGATCGGTTACAATATTGTCTGGTACACCGCGTTTGCAGATCACGTGCTCGAGAAACATTCGTGCCAGCTCTGGTGAGTCGATATTTTACCTGCAGGGGAGGTAGATTGCCATTTTTGTCAGTCGATCGACGATTACCAAGATTTCCGTATACCCAGCGGCAGTTGACTCAGGGAGGTCCGTGGCGAAGTCCATGGTAACTCCTTCCCAAGGTCGTGACAGTGGTGGTAGCGGCATGTTTGTGCCGTGATGGGCGTGTCATGGTGCCTTGATTCAGTGGCACAGTTCGCATCCGGCGATGTATTTTTGTACGGTGGCGTCCATTGCGGGCCAGTAGAATTCCCGAGATACTAATTCAGCGGTTTTGAGAGCTCCAAAGTTGCCGGATTCTGGATTGTTGTGGAAAAGGCTTATGACTTTGTTGCGAAGCAGGTCATCCTTTGGTACATATATCCTTCCTTCGTAAGTGAGAACTCCGGTAGTGACTTTCCACTCATTACTCGAGTCTTCCTCTAGTTCATCTATTCTTTGCAGATCAGGAATATCGGCGATTGGGGTGCTGACAATCCTGCGCATCAAGTCGGCAGCCAACGCGTCGATAGCCTGGGCTGTTTTGATTTCGTGAAGGAGGTCGTCGTACGGTTCAACGGTGTTAGTCGCCAAGGTTGCCAGTAGCCTCGCAGTCGGTCTCTTGTAGCCTATCTCATAGTCGGACCTTCTTGATGGTCCATCTGCCGGGTTCTTCTTGCCTTCCAAGTGTTTGATGACAAAGTCGTAAGAGGATAGAATTTCCGCCCACCTTGCCTGTCTTCGGGAAAGCACTTTGGAGGTTTGGAAGTACTCCAGATTCTTATGGTCGCACTGGATCAGGACCTTGTGATTAGCGCCCTCGTGATAGTGTCTCCATTGTTTCATTGTCTCAACAATCGCCAAGAGCTCCCGATCGTACGTGTCGTAGTTCTGTTTGGCGGTGGAGGATTTTCGAGAGTAGAAATTGACTGGGCGAAGAATGCCGAATCCGTCGTACTGGTTGAGGATGCCGGAGTTTGCGAAGCCGCATGCATCGGTTTGCAGAATGATCGGTTTTTGCGGCTTGAAGTGCAGGAGGATCGGTGCTTCGGTAAAGGCCTTTTTGAGCTATCGAAATGCGAGTTCGGCATCCCGAGTCCATTCCCACTTCCATGAGCCCTGTTTCTTTAGCAGGTTCGATATGGGAGCCGTCACCTTTGCATATTTCCGAATGAATATCCTGTAGAAGTTTCTGAAGCCGAGGAGCACTTGCACATCCCGAACTGATTCCAGGGTCGGCCAGTCTTCAATCGTGGATATGCGGTCTGACTCCATGCCGATCCCATCCGAATTGATGACAAATCCGAGAAAGCTGACTTCCCGAACTCCGAATTGCCACTTTTCGGCCTTGCAATATAGACCAAATTCCTGTAGGCGTTGCAGCACTTTTCGGACGTGGTCTTCGTGCTCCTTCTCATTGGTCGAGTAGATGAGTATATCGTCAAGGTACCAAATGGTGAAGTTGTCAATATAGGGCCGTAGACAATCGTCGATGTAAGCCTGAGACGTAGCTGGTGCGTTTTTCAATCCGAAGGGCATAACTTGGTATTCGAACTGACCATAGCGGGTTCGGAATGCAGTCTTGAATTCGTCTCCTTGTTTGATTCGGATGAGGTGGTAGGCATTCCAGAGGTCCAACTTAGTGAAGATTTGGGCTTCGCGCACTCGATTGAGTAGTTCTGAGATTAGCGGAAGGGGGTATCTATTTTTTACCGTGCCCAGATTAAAAGCTCGATAGTCGCCACACAACCGTAGTTCTCCTTCTTTCTTCTTTGCAAACAGGATCGGTGCTGCGGCCGGTGATGATGACCGCTGAATGAAGCCGCTTGTCAGGTTCGTTTCGATGTAGGCCCTGAGCGTCTTCAATTCGAATTCTGAGAGGTTGTAGATCCGCCCGTATGGTAGTTTGTAGCCGGGTTCCAGATCGATCTCGTGGTCAGGTGGCCTATGCGGCGGGAATGTCTCGGCCTTTACCTTGCTGCACACCTCCACGAAATCTTGATATTGTGCTGGGATGCGACCCCCGTCATCTGTCATTACCATCTCCGCATTTTCTATGTCTATTCCTATTTTCATTAGCGTTGTCTGCATTCTGCATTGTAGCGTGCTTGGCAGGTGGAGATGGGTAGGGGTCCCGGGATAGCTGGATCAGACGGTTCGTCACAATAGGACCAAGCCCTGTTGACGAGTTTCTCCCTTCGTGTCTCGGCGAGCCAGTAGCAGTCATTCCAGCACCGTCACTGTGTCACTCTTCTGCCGCAACTACCGCCGCTGCTCCTGCTCGCGCATTCAGCAACCTGGGGTTTCCCTCACCTTCGGTGATGCCTTCCAGAGATGCTCCCAGCAACCCTTGACATTCTCCAAGTCGTATGGCGAATGTCTAGACCACCTCCTCACTAGCTAAGAGATGATCGAATGCAGTAGCCCCGAGTAGTTGTATATCCTGGGGAGGATCAACATTTTTATTTCCTTCACCGCGTTCCGGCAGAGGACTTGCGTGATCTGCTTCTGGAATCTTCGCCCGTTGCAGTCTGTTTGGCGTTCGCAGGGCTGTCAATCGACCTTTAGTCCAGTCGATTTCCAGGTTTCTTGCCTTGAACCATGGCAAGCCCAGGACTAGGTAATATGCCTTCATTGGGACGACTAAAACCTCCTATTCGTCAACCGGTTTAAGGTGTTCCAAATACTGAACCAAGAGACTTGCCTTTCGGCTCTCCTTTGCAGACATCATCACCTGGCCATTGAAACCCTGGGTTGAGGTGAATGCTAGTTCATGGGGTAATTCGTGTTTCCTGAGTAGGCTCGGTGATATAAAGATGCTCGTTGCACCGCAGTCGATTAGTGCTTTGACTCGCTGCATGTTGCCGTGTATGTTTTGTACAAGGACTTCATGGACGATATGCGCCGAATCCGGTCTCTCTGTGCCGCATAGGTATTGGCTTGACATCAGAGCCCGACCTTCCAGAATGACTCTTGATTTTAAGGCGATTCAGTGCAGTTGTATCTCGTCCAAGGTTGCAAATAATGCTCCGTTTCCCACGTTTTCCAATTCAAACTCCGTATCATCCAGCCTCTCCCGTTGAGTTAGATATCGAGAGAGGTAGACTAGGTTTTTTGCTGAGGCGTGTCGAATGACTTTTGGCGTTTAATTTGTTTGCTGTGATAGCCCCCACCGCTATTGCTGGAGTTCTGTTCAGGTGGGTTTGTCTTGCCGTATTTGGTACAAAGGTAGGTTTTGTGGTCTCCGCTGCCGCAGCGGGTGCATTGCCGGTTTGCCTTTCAGCTTTCGTAGACTTCCTTTGAAAGCCACGGTGCTGGTGATAAGTTGGCCCGGCTGGCTCCGCTGGACTTATTGGACTTGCCCAATTTTCAATTACCAGAGCAGGATTTATTGGAATTGCTGGAAGTGTTTTCCGCAGGTTCGGAGATGGATGGTCGGAAATTATGTTCATTATCGCCGCCTTTCTGAGACTCCCCTGCTTGCCTTTGTTGCTGCTGTTGTCCTCTGGGCTTTGTGTCGTCCAGTTTAAACTCCGAGGCCGCCGCACAGTCGAAGAGTTGGTCGAGACTGTCGAACCTGTCATTGCCACTGGAGATCCAAGGTCTGACTTTCGTCTTCAGTGTGTGCCGGAGGCCCGCACATGCCATGTCATACAGGACCACTTCGTGCGTTATAAGGCTCCAGCCGGCTTTTCTCCAATTTGCTTTCAGCCGGTTGGCGTGAATTCGGACTGATTCGTTTGGTAATTGCTGGTACTCGTGCATGGCTTTTGTCGCCGAATTGAGATGTCTGTCTTTATCTCTGTACATCTTTTGAAGCTCGTTCGGGAAGAGTTCAAAATTCTCTAAACATGGGTCCTTGGCCTCTCGTAGGTTGCTAGCCCACTCAGATGGGTCCGTATTTTCCGTCTGTCACTGAGTCGTATCTGGGTGGTTATTCCAGGTGTCGAGAAAAGAGACTGCATACTTGACTTGATCGGGATCGCCTCTTGGGAATAGGTGCTTATGGGATGCAAAGTTTGATCATAATGTTTCGAGTAACTTATCCAGCTCTTTCGCCCTGCCGCAGTACCGTAACGGTTCCACCATCTTAAAGATCTTGGACTGATTGCCAGGATTCTCCGGTCTGTCGATAGTTCGGCTGCGGTCGAGTTCGGTGAGCATTTGGGTTCTCTCCTCCTTCAATTCAGCTTCCTGTTCGAAGAGGAGTTTAAATACCATCCAGTTCTGTTCCAGCATCTCCTTTTGGTCATCTTCGGTGATCTTTGACAAAATGTCGTCTCTACCTCGATTATCCTCGCCCTCTGGTAAGGTTGAATCATCTTCGTCTTCGTCTTCATCTTTATCGTCTGGATCGCGGGCTTCTTGGTGAACATGAGTCTCGGCGGGATTATCATCATTGATTTCGTCTTCTGGTAGTACCGAGACGCGGTCGGTACGAATAGGCGTGATTCGGCTGAGCGATGCTCGAAGGGATTCAATGCTCGCACGCGTGTTAGGCATGTGCAATTGGCTTCTCTGTATTCTCTTTGGAGGCATGGAGGGTAATTGGCTGTAATTGTTGATGTCGTGTCTGTCGCGACGCGTCAATGAAAGGGGTAAATTCGCGTGATCTCGTGAGCGAAACATATCTGATTTCTGAAAAGACCAAATTTAGTGTAAGGGCGCATACGCCGGCGCTCAGCAGTATAGGGATATGATATGGTATACGGTTGCACACGGGCACGAGTGAGATGAAGTGTAGAAGTAAGTAGTAAGATATTCGGTACGGAGCTAAGTCTCCGTCGCGATGTCAATATAAGGTTGGCGGTTACCAGGCACTGGACACCTCACGTGACCGTCCGGCAACCCTAACCACGAATGCTTCACAACGCCGTTACACGAGCATACTTATAGAATTCTAACAATCCCCGGGTGCACTCAATTGCGCGATTGAATATGGGACGCTGAGTGGGGCTTCCGCCTCATAGAGACTGGGTTACAACTCCAAGCAGGTACCAACTCATTTCCTTCATCACCTTCCCATTCCATTGAGAATCTTCCTCATATGACTTATTGTTTGGTGTGATGTCGTGGTAAGCAGACACGGATAACCAGATTGCATTGTACTTGTCCAGCCGCTCATAGGTCTTCATGAAGTGGAAAATCCACTTCTGGAGGTGATCAAGCATGCCGATCTGCATTGTATGGAGGACGTCGGGCTTAGAGAGGTCGCTCACAATACAGGGAATGTGTCCAAACACGTTGAATCCTCGGTGAACATGGCACGACGAGAGTTCAGCATCGGCTGCCTTGGTGTTGGCATTGCTGAGTGTTCTATATAGGTTCTTATCCCACCGGGGGTGTTGTTTGTCAGAATGCACATAATCTCCAAGTTTGTTCTTTGGATACTCACACCAAAAACAGACATGCCGCTCGAGATGATGTAGGTCACTATACTCTGGACAATCTGCAAGCCATGCTGATAAAACCGGTTTGCAACGCCTGAAGTTGCCATCTGGACAGAGAACGTTGTAATATCCACTCTCGGCGCTGGGATGTTGTTTAAAGATGAGTGGCTGGAGTATCCCCCGGAGTGCTTCGTTCAGCACCTCTCGGTTTGTTTGCCACTACTCATCCAGCCGCTTCTGAGAAATATTGCGGTTCTTGATTGGAATCAGTAGGAGAGCGACCATTATGATGCTGTACATTGAGGGCGTCTGGCAGATCTTCGACGATAAATTGCCAATTGTCATATATACAGGCCACTCTTTCTTGTCTCCAGCAAAATTTGAGAGATGTGTTCCGTCGGACATGAAGATCAAGGGAACCAGTGTATCCCCCACTCTGAGCGTTGACTAAACGTTGATTAGCACATTATTATCCTCGAGTATCTCACCTTACCTGAGTCTCCCAGCACCAGTCTGCAGTGTGCATTTCGGTATAGAGGCGTTTCGGGGGCGTATTGCTGTTATTGCAACGCTGAGGGGCGTAAATGAAATGCTCGGCGTATGCTGGCTGCCACATCAACCATCTCATGCTTTTGATGATGTCTCGACTCCAGTATTTGATAGGGTGTTGGTGATTGTCATTCCATCTCATATCCTCGGGAGTATATAGTTCCCACTCCCCGAGAGCCTGATCATCTGTCATGCTAGCCACGAGCTTCTGCACACCATCCTGGTTTTTGAAGCTTCGGAAACGCAGAGCGGTGTTTTCTTCCTTCAGCACGTTGTCATAGTATGTCTTCATACCCTTCTTCTTGATCCCACACTGGATATATTTCTACTCTTCACGCGTCGCAAACGGGTAGTAGGGATTGATCTGTAGGTTCGTCTCAAGACAACCCTGAGCGTCGCGTTCCCATGGCTCAGCAATGTAATAGATCAGCGGAGCGCCGGAGCCGGGGTATATTTCCGTCAGCGGGAGCATTTGCGGTGGTTAAGACTCCGAGTCTGCGATGTTTTCAACGTGTTCGAGGTAGGGAAACGCATCCAAGGCTTCGACTGAATCTTTGTTAGAGTTGAATTCACGACACTGAACGGGTTCAATGTGTCGGGGCATGCTGCGAATAGTCAGATTCTTCTGCCGTGCAACTTGAAGGTGTTCAGGATGGTGTAATTTGATATGTTTAAGTCGCCAGCTGTCTGTGAACTTCTTTCGGCATCAAAATTCAGGGCAACGGAAAGGGGTCTTCTCTGCCATTGTCGACGACACGCGAGGAGTGGAGTATACACTGTAGAAAGGGACGATAGTTGGTGCTGGGCCTGAGCAGCCTTGTGTGTAAGCTCACGATACTTTCAGCTAACTTATTGAGCCTCAACACCATCACAAGAAGGTTCCTTACACGCCAGGAGTTGCAAAAACGCTGCATGAGCAATGTCCCATAATACTATGAATAAACTAAAACCAATAAAAATAAAACCAGTACAAAACCCATAAATAAAATAAACCTTAAGCGATCCAAAAACCTCACGACGCGTGTAATAATAAATGCCTGAGATAAATTGATTATGACAAAGGAAACGAACAAGACAAGAACCCGACCCCAACCTGAACGCAACAACCATCGCCTCCTCTGCGACGCGAGGACTGATTCACTCATCGCCTACCGAGCCATCCGGGCGCGAATCAGGGAGAGGGACATTGGGGAAAGGGACATCGGGGAGAGAGACATCAGGGGCAGGGACATCGGGGAGAGGGACATCGGGGAGAGGGACATTGGGGAGACTATCGCCAGCTGCCGATTCAATCAGCAGCTGCTGATCCACATCTACATCCACATCCACATCCGAGGTGATTCCGCCTGCCTCAGCTTCTCGCAGAGTTAGCACCGCCAGGCAAGGTTTTCGCGGCGTCACAAGCCCCAAATTCTCCAGCACACTGAGGGGATAAGTCTCCGGACTTCGTGGTCGTGGGCTAGGCTCCGGTGTTTGTGGCCGTGGGGCAGGCGCCGGAGGTTGTGGCCATGGGGTATGCTTGCGCATCTTCTGGCCTTGCCCAGGTAGCACGATTGGCTGATCGTCTACCATGGTATCAACATCGTCAGCCGATGTATTTAACATCTCTCCCTGGCCAAGCGCCGAAGGTTCTTTGCCACCATCCTCATCCTGATCCTCCTCCTCCTCATCCTCATCCTCCTCCTCCACCTCCTCCTCATCTTCCTTCTCTTCATCTTCCTCTTCATCATCATCACCGTCCCTTTCCATATCCACATTCCCGTCTAAATCAACGCCGTCCGGTGCGTCCACATCATCCTCCATGCGCATATCCACATCAGGGTAAAGTTCTGAGTCATATTCGCCGTCTGACTCGGTAGAGTCGGTATCATCTTCTGACTCGGTAGAGTCGGTATCATCTTCTGACTCGGTAGAGTCGGTATCATCTTCTGACTCGGTAGAGTCGGTATCATCTTCTGAGGAAATTGACATGGCGGGCGATGCTTCTGGCTCTAAATATACAGGCTCTAGTTATCCTTCCATGTCCGAGTCTGCCTCATACATTTCCTTCTGCATCTGCACAGCAACTGCACGAGACATATCATCTCCTCCTGGGGTTTGTTTAACAATACCTTTCCCTTTACCGTTTCCCTTCCCCTTCCCCTTCCCTTTCTCGGTTGCCTTCCCCTTCCCTTTCCCCTTCCCATCCTTTGTACCCTTCCATTTCCCGGTCCCTTTCTCACCGCCCTGCGTGTCCTCCTCACCCTCACTGTCGTCATTATCAATGCCATCGCTAGGACGGCTTCTTCCACCACTCGGCGCTCCGGGATCTGCCCAGTTGTCATCATCATTATCCTCATCGATTATCTCATCCCAATTCAGTGGTCCAACGGCCAGGAAGTCGCCTGGCTTGTACTGCCGGCAGCTTAGTGGCTCAATCTGTGCCCTGAGATGATCGCTACCGTACAAAGAGAAACGCTTGCCGATGCGTTGAACCTTCCCCGAGCTGGTCATCTGCGGATTGGAGCGATCGACTTGATCCCCGAAGGCACAGGGGTTGTGCCACCTGCAATTGTTCATTTGATCGCGTGTTTTGTCAAACATTTGCCCTATATATGAGCGGAAGGCTGCCCACCACTCTGGAAAAGGTGAACTCCTGCTCCTGCGGTACGGCCACATCAGCTGGAATTGTGAAAAGTGGCGAGTCGTGACTGGATCAAGAAAGATTATATCATAAATGAGGTCCCAGGCCCTCTCATCCTTGACACCGCAAACATTGTATATCCGTTTGAGTCCACGGATGTGTTCCAAGATGAATCCCTTTATATGCTCCCAATCCAACGACAGGCGTCAATTTATAACCGATGTCGGCATTTTTGCGCAGGCAGTTGCCTTCCTTATTCCTTTGCGGCTGCCCTTTGGTGCCATCGCTGTGAGTTGAAAATGAATCTACATCCGAGGCATTAGCATTATGATACAGTTGCATGTAGCGGAAGCCAGCCCAGAGGGAACGTACAAAGTTGTGTAGGTTATCGGGTGTGTTTTGGAATGAGAGGAGTTGTTTTGTGCAAGTCACTTGTATCGAGAGAGTTGAGGATGCTGGCGGTGTGTTAAATACGGGAGGAAAAGAGAATGGAGGTGGAGGCGGGAAGAAGGGACATATATACTCGAGTTCCTGCGATTTGATTCATATCCTGCGTTTCGTTGGTTACTGAACACAAAACAGCCCAGCCTTCATCTTGCACAACCACCAGGCACTTCGTAAATGAGGAGCCTCGAGACGAGATTTAGTACTCGTGGTGAAGACAGTTTGCGACGCCAGGCGTTGCTTTAGCATCTCATACCACTTTCACCACTCAGACCTCGTGCATCTCGTAGCAAACTGAATACTTCTCAAATTGTGCTAACTGTGCAACCATCCAACACGGCTACCAACGTCTAGCGGTGGAAACAGCACATGCAACTGATGTCATAGGATAGAGAATACGTCATTGTTCCCATTGGGATGCTTTTAGCTCTGCCAAAGGGGGATTTCCACTGGGAAGCTGAAGATATACACAATCAATGGTTGGAAGTATTCTGCCAAGTACGAGTGCAATACAATGAAAATTGCGCCAAGAAGGCTTAAACACCCTTCAAGCGGTGACAATAGACCTTCAGATGTTGCTGGAACAGTGAATAGAAATGCTGAGTTTAATCTAAGTTTAATCTGATGGCAGTTAACCCCATAATTGAAAGCTTTTGAAGGGATCTCGTCACCGAGTATTGTCAGGGTTTAGAGTCTAGCGCGGTCTACACTGCGCCTCCCTTGTTTGTCGAAACCATTCCTGGTCGCTCAAATAGGAGTCTACCTTGCCTTCCGTTGCATATGCATGCACAGGCAATTATTCCTACATTCTTAATGTGGAACATCAATATCTGACTATGCCTTCCCAAAGCCCTCACCTTGACACGACTCCGGTTTTACGAAATGTTCGAAGTCTTGCTAATCGTCAGAATCAACACAAACGTGGGCCTTTGGGGAATTCTCAACTTCCGCCTGCTAAGAGACGCCTTTCCGTACCGGCCGGCGAGAGGGATTCCACTCAAGGAGGGAGTTTGGTAGCCTCTACAATCCAAGGTCAGCACTCCATCCACTCATGTTCGCTGAACAATTCTCACGTTGCAGATATCACTCAATGCGTGACTTCCACCCTGTCCGCTACACAGCGACGGTCAATAATTACTCCAACCGCCACGCCAGTTACAAGCAGTCGTAGCACAGCTGCACCCGGAGGAATCTCAATGTGTCGCGTTGTATCCAGCCCCGCATTCGGCATTGCTATCACTCCCACTCCTCTTAGCAGTCTTGAAAACTTGCCTACCCCCATCCCTAATCCTGAAGCCCGCGTGATCATTACAAATCCACTCCGAATGCGAGCTACCGAAAAGAATCACAGACAGAGGCAGTGGCAATTGCAACCGCAGGCGGTGTCTACACCTCGATCAATAGTCTCCGGCAGTCACGGCATCCATCGATTTGGTCACTCAGACATGACGCGTCTTGTGTTTGCAATGGGCAGACTCCTGGAGCTCTACATGTGGAACAGACGGCCGTTTATGAGTGCAAGCGACTTGGAGACCGTAAGTTATGCAATGCGACGCGTTTCGAAAGCATTAGCTGAAGCCCCACACTGGCAGATAATAGAGACGTACTGGAACACTGATATGCAGCAAAAACAACATTTGGTCCATAGCATTGGAAACGCGCACAAAGGAGATCTTGAAAGAGGTATGCTGAAGCAATGGCCCACGTTGGATATTACACGCTCAAACCGGAACCAGGTTCGCGCACAAGTCGATATGGTTAAATCCCATTTTATTCAATCAGCAAGGGACAACATAGCAGAGCTTCATGATCTCCACCGCTTTGAATCAGCCGCAGAGCGTTTGGAATTCATTGATTCGCTTCTGGCAGACAATAAGTATCTTTTTCCTGTAGCAGAGCGTGTGGAAGGTGGTGTACACGGCCCAAATCCAATGCAGAGAGAGTCGAAAGCTGCTAACAAATGGCCAGAGTCCACTTTACTTCCTGTCGGAAGCAATCCTGCGGTTTATCTACATCAAATTTTATCATCGGGGGAATAACCGCAGTAAGTATGCTGACGGATTTGATAATTCCATGATTAACGACAAGGACGGTCATATACCCTCGCCACTGATCATGTTTTCCTGCACTGCGTTGCACTATGCTCTCCTGGAGTGGCAAAAGAACAAAGGTGTTCATCCGAAAGCTTCCAAGTCAAAGCTGAAAGCGGACAGACCTGATCGCTCAAACTACTTCAATCATAAGAATGACGGTGGTAAGAACGCATCCTGCTGCGCTGCAACAGATCCCAAGTTGTTAACCTCACCTGGCGTTGCAGACACATATAGATTCTTGATGAATACCTGGAACACACTATCGGAGAGCTACCAACAGAGGGTGTATAACAACACTCTTGCTTCAGGCAAGCATCAGATCCAGCAGGCGGAGAACCCAACGCCGGCCGTGGTCATCAGCACAGAAGCAGCAAGTGTCGACAATGCTATTCGTCTTGACTATTTGATCTCCGAAGTGGCGCTTGAGGAGCCTGAGATCGGAAGCACTGACCCAAACATCCCGATAGACAACAATTGCACGGATGACGAACTGCATTTCTGGATGCCAGGGGGCAGCGGGAATTACAAAGATCAAGGTGACGAAAGCGACGAGCACGATGCCATCCACACCGCCAGCCTGCGACGACGGCCCGCGACTGAACACGAGAGGTTTGAATTGGGAACCAGTGATGTCGACGGGTATGATGGCGAGAATGGCAACGATGTGGATGGGGATGCGAATGAGGAGGAAGAAGCATCGCAAGCCGATGATGGATCAACGCAGAATGTGCAGAACTGAGGGCATAGTACTAGAGAGTGTGAAGATTGGACAGTATAGTTCAGACATGTAAAATACGATAATGGCGAAGCGAATGCAACGGCAAGTGATGTATCCGAAGCGAAAACTGTATTGCAATAAGTGACAAAATCTCAAAGCTAAACATAAACGGGAGTGCGGCATGTGGCTATCGGCCGAAGAAAGGCATAACCATCACCACGCGTTGTGTAAACGGCTACTGCATAACTGCAATCCCTGCGAAGAGTGTAACATACGTGTTGTTCTGATGGTGCGTATACGTCACCACATTGCGGATGCAAAGTAAAGGAAGCCTGACACCAGAGCGGCGAGCGTAATATACAACGCGACGCATTGCAAGAATAGGAGGCATGGTATAATAGCCGCCGCAAGGGAGGTATGCAACGCGACCCGTCGCGTCTAATTCTCCGTCAGAGGGTACGAGGTTCCGTCAGAGCCGTCAGAGCCGTCCGGAACACCCGGGTGTTTCAGACGGAAACTGGAGTTGTTGCTGATGTAGCGGAGGGGAGCTCCGCCATCTAGCCGGCTAGCCCGGAGGCGGAGGGGATATCAGGTCCTGTCATACTCTATTAAGAGTGCATACAGTATGAATAAACAAGAACAAAATCACCACACCCCAGACATCCTTGTCGCAAATTCTGGGCGCATAATATGAGTCTCATATCTTTACACTAAGCGCCCGTTCGCATCCAAAACATTTTTGTTTTCTAATCGCTCTCTAAGCCCAAGATATCGCTCATATTCTCGCCTCAACGGATCTTATGCATTCCGACACAGCAACTCAGCCCCGTACCGAAGAAGACATGAGTCTGAAGTCCAGTTCTTCGGACCCACACGGAGAGTCCGCGGGCATTTCCCAGGGCGTTTCGTCACTCAGCACCCTGTCAACGTCAACACGACGGGTCGTTAGCACAGACCTTAGGTTCCAGAGAGGAGGAGGTAGCAATTCAGCAATTATTAAGGAACTCAGTGCACAGGTTGCCGTGGGGTCTCCGTAGTGTCGACGGTGGTGGATCAATTCCTCCAGATCCCTCCGCTTCGAACACGCGACTGAGGTGCTATCGAATATCCGTCTTCCGCTCAGTTGGAGTGTCAAGGATCTTGTAGATGCACTTCATACTATGGATCCATCCCTCACAAGTCAGAATTTCCGACCATCACTCTACCCAGCATGTTCCGGCTCTACTCAAACAGCATTTCTCAACATGTCTTTTGGTGACGAACACTTAGAGCGTCACAAACATCTACAGACCTCAGGATCCGCCAGTACGGAAGTGGTGCTACTAACGATCGACAGTCATTTTTATGATTTAACTCCATTCAACACCCTTATTAGTGAAATAGTAGCAGAGTTCGTTTTAGCCAGCGCCTGTCGAAGTTAACGCTATATACAGAGGCTAATAGTAGTATTAGTGTAATAGCAGTGACCGGCCTTGCAGGCCTACATTTGGGTCCTGGAGGAGCCGTGAAACGGATCAAATGTGGTTGAAGGACTTGCTACCACATCATGTTCAAAATATTCGGATCACGATATATGGTTATGATAGCAGCCTTCTTGAGCCCAACACAGCCGCCGAAAGCAGGCTATTGGATTACAAACGACATTTCATCCAGCAGTTAGAAAATTCCAGAAGTTCGAACCAATCTGTATGTTTATAACCATTCAGGGAGTTGTGCCGCGTGCGCTAATTGTGTTTTGCAAAGAAAAACCAGGCAATCATATTCATCGACCATAGTCTAGGTGGTATCCTGATTTTGCAAGTATGTCAGCCAGGCTGGGGAAACTCCATCTCAAACTTACCCGAGACTCCCAGGCATTAATCGAGTCAAAACGCAATCCGTCTCATAGGCACATTCTGGATTCGGTAAAGTCTGTAATCTTCTTTGGAACACCACATCAAGGTCTCCGGACGTATGAATTGGAAGAGATGGTAGATGCGGAGTTTGGTTGCTATGAAATGTCAAAGCACAACCTGCTCAAGTAGCTCAGAGAAGGCTCGGAATTCCTTCAAGTTCAAAACGATGAGCTTAGCTATATTTGGGAGGTGTATATGGCGAAGATTGTCAGCTTTTATGAGACAGTGAAGAGTCCGACAGTTGACAAGGCAAGAACGCCCCGACGCAGAAGGTTCGCTATCTATCTAACTTTCTCCAGTAAGAGTCAGGTAAATATGAGAGAGTTGATATAGAGTCTGAAATGGTCAAACGATTATCGGCTCAATTGTATACCCCGATCGAGCACCGAGTTCCTGTACAGGAAAACCATTCCAATATAGTGACGTTCACCTCAGCAGAAGATCCAACCTATTGTACAGAAGTGAGATATCTTAACGAGTGGGTGAATAGCATTTCAGAGCTATGTTGTACGTAGGAAGCCTTTTCTAGCAGTTATAGGTTTACTAATGTTGACTATTCAGCGGGAGCAAAAAGAAAGAAAACCTTCGAAGTATGTGCATCTACTAGATGTATCATGTAGTGTAAAGCACGGGACGAGATCTGAGATCATCATCCCGTGCTTCGCACTAACTTTTCCATATTGCAGGTCTCCTAACCACAAACTGGTGATTAGATACTCAAGACCACCTCGACTGCTTGAAAAGTTTGAAGCCCTCGGACTATGAAAGTTACCGCGATGAACTCTTAGACGACACGAAGGCACATGCACATGGCTTCTGAACGACCAGCATTTTGAGATATGGGACAACATCGCTGGTCAGGCAGTTTTATGGATCCCTGGGAATCTAGGCTGCGGGAAAAGCGTCCTGTTATCATTTCTGACTAAGAAACTTATTCGTGGCAGAACCAACCAACTATCTTTGGCTTATTTCTTCTGTGACGACAAGGATGAACGACTCAGAACCGCGCATGCGATCACAGTAGCATTGCTTACCCAGCTTTTGGAGCACTCGCCAGATGCCATTATGCATTTTTTAGCGGAGTTATAGTTAACTACATACAAGACAAAAACATCCTAGACAGTGGGTATGCTCTGGCGCGTCTTTAAACGAAGTTTAAACGATCCCAACATTGGACACGTGTATGTTGTGATTGTTGCTCTTGGTATGCAACCCATACAAAAGAAAATATAGCATACGCAGCTCGCTCACTAGCCTAGATGAATGTGAGGAAGAATCACGCGCAAAGTTCTTGGAGCAACTGCGAAATCTTTTGCATGATTGCACTAACACACGGTGCACAAAAATTGACATTACTAGTCCGCCACATATACCCATTGCATCCTGCTTCCCTGATGTCGCAGAATTGGCACTCTTTTCTGAAGACTTGAAAAGTGATATAACAGCATTCGTTGACGCACAAGTCCGCAAACAGCGTCAGTTTGCTGGTAGTCTGGGCGAGGAAGTACGACAGACTCTTATAGAAGGTGACAATAGAATGTTTCTCTGGGAATCTCTGATCTTAGATGATTTGAAAGATTCCACAGCCACCACGCCACGAGCTATCAGAAATGCACTCCAGAAGTTACCGCGAGATATTCAAGGAGTGTATGTAAGCATTTTGTGTTGAGATCAATCGAGTACGAATAGAGATATTGAATTGACTATCGTACAAAAGTGATTGTCTAAAGAGCAAAGAGAGAGAGAAAGACAGGCAAATATATGGGAAAGGAGAGAGCATACTCGGCGAAGCCGAGTATCACATCCGGAGACCAATGCCGGGCATCACTGCCGGGGTTAGCCCTACTCCTCTGCATGGGGGCCGCAAGCCACCGGCCTCATGCCCGCAGCTTTAGGCCGAAAGCCACACAAGCCATCGGGCCAAATCCCGTGCCAACATTTTGCGCAAGATCCCTTCGGGGTCTCTAGCAACTGCTCAGATCATCCTGCGATGGGTACTATGGGCTATACGTCCCTTGAAACTACAGGAATTGACTATTGCAATTGCTATCCTACCGAAACATATGCGCTCAATACAGCTGCAGTGAGTGGCAATGAGGCCGTTGTTCGTCTACTGCTTGACTGTGGGGCCAATATCAATTCTCTAGGCGGATATTATGGCAACGCCATCCAGGCCGCTGCATCGCATAAAAACGAGGCGGTGTTTCATCTGTTAATAAGCCGCGGCACCAAAATCAATTCTCAGGGTAGTCAATCTGCCAATATGCTCTAAGCAGCACCACTGCCTGCTGACGAGTACATGACGACGATGATGTTCGGCCTTTACCGGCCTAGCGATAGCTCCTTATGCTTTTTCCGTGCTACGTTTACAATCTTGCAACGCTAAACGAAATGTATTGTTTCTTTCACTCATATTTGTATTTTCTCATTTAACCTATGAATTCAGATGCTGTTGGAGGCAGTGCTTCTTTGGATATATCTACTTCTGGTTTGTAACGTTTGGTGTTGAACTCTTTGAATGTATTATGTCTTTCGTTTATGTTGCAAAGATCTTCTGGGAACAATAGCGATATATCGACATTGCAGATGGTCAACAAAGTTGTGAATTTCGACGACGTATAACCATTTGTACTGATTCGTTGTCAACGGTTCCTCTCCCTTCCCCGCCCATGAGAGGAATTCTGAACCGGAATTTAACCGGCCTGCATACAGCAAGTGCAAAAAAGTATTAAGTATACGCAAACCGTGTTAATAGCAGAATAAATTCTCGCTGAGGTACAAAATTTAGCCACAATGCTCAAAAGAACCTTTTGAATATGCCAAGTGATTCTCATTACCTTTGCACCTATTATAATTGAGTGAAGCTGGTGACTGCAAGGGGAGTTACTATTCCCAAATGCTTACCCCCAAAGCGAAATTCTTGTAATACAGTAAGAATGAATGTCCAACAATGGTCTGATATATAATACCAAGAAACCGGAACCTTTATTTGCAATGCTGACTGAGTGAGGCACCTGCTTTGAGCTGTGGTCGTAAATGGCCGGTTATGGTCTGTTTACTCAGTGATCTCAACCGTCCCGTCCGACGGCCGGGGACGGGACGGTGCCAAGACCGTCCGTCGTTGTTGTTGTTGTTTAATCATACTGTATTCACTCTTACTAGAGTATGACAGGACCTGAATAACCCCCTCCGCCTCCGGGCGAGCCGGCTAGATGGCGGAGCTCCCCCCCCGCTACCCTTCGTCCCCGCCGACAAATGAAAGATAAAAGATAAAAGATAGAGAGATATATATAAACCCGTTGCCGCCTTCCCCCGTACCTGAGTCAGCCTCTGCACCCGCTCCATACCGCCATTCATTTGGGCGGGAACTTCCCGACTTCAGTAGCCGCCAGGAAGTCCACCACCGCTTGGTCGCATTCTTCCATGGAAAACAGCTCAGAAATCTGCACATGTCGGCATCTGCCTGCTTTCCAGCCTGTCACCTTTCCCACCGCTTTCCAGAGCACTTTCTGCTGGTCTCTCCACCGGTTGCAGTGGCGGAAGAGGTGCTCCCGCGTCTGGGACACTGTCCCATCAAACCACCAGCATTTGTCGTCATCTCGGTGGCCGAATCGTTTTAGGTAGACTCCAGTGGGTGCATGCCTGCACTTTAGTCTGTAGAACCTAGCAGCCAGCGATTTCACGCTTGTCATCGGGATAGGTCTCTTGGTCCCCGCCTTGCCCTTGAGTCTGTAACTGAAGTGCCTGCTGCACTTGTCGGCCTCCACTTCGCCTTGGCTGCTGACCTTCCCTCGGAGATTCGTCTAGCTCTATTCGAGGCCGAGGTGTATGGCCGCTCTCTCACCGTGCTTCCGCTTCCATCTCGGGCTAAGATCGCCTGACGGTCTGCTTCTTCGTTTCCGGGGATACCGGAGTGTCCCGGGACCCAGTGAATCTCGGTTCCAATGCCGTGGGAGAGGAGAGTCTGCGCCCTTCGGTTGATCCGCCTCGCTAGTCGCTGCCCTGGGCCCGGCTCCAAGTGTGCCGTTCGTCGGATTGCGGCCTGTGAGTCGCTAAAGACTGCCACCGTCTTCACTCCATGCCTTTGCAATGTTTCTTTCTTCTCGATCGTCACATCAAGCGCGAGTCCGATCGCCCACAGCTCGGCATCGAAGACCTCCATACGTCCAGTGCCCAGATAGCTGCGGCGGGACCTCCATTGATTTCCGTGTTTGCACACTGCTGCGGCTCCCACTCGGCCATCGTCTGAGCGCAATCCGTCTGTCCACCACATCCAGACCCCCGCTCCGACTTTGGCTTCTTTCTCTCTTGCCCAGCGCTGAAGACCGTCCGTCCCGTCCTAGCATATGAATGACGGCTGGACGGCCGTTGTCAGTGTTCCTAAGCGGCCCGGCCGGCCACCCGGCTTTTTAGCGGCCTCCATTCTGAAAGCCTGCGCTAAGGGCGGCCCAGCCCGGCCTGCACGTGATTTAAAAAGCCTGCATCGGCCTGCATAAGCCTTGGTCTGGTTGATGGATGGAATACGGCAATGGCAGGGCTACGATGATTGAGTTGGATATGGCTTATGTTTCGTACTTT
>Ga0307514_10001398_pt1 | contig 29937 bp, 27 predicted proteins | sample 16_EM_MG_FD_203088 | JGI IMG/M metagenome (GOLD analysis project Ga0307514, IMG submission 203088) | Populus trichocarpa ectomycorrhiza microbial communities from riparian zone in the Pacific Northwest, United States - 16_EM | ecosystem: Host-associated > Plants > Roots > Unclassified | place... | reverse complement strand
CCCCCACAGCCGCAGGTTTTTAAGTCAGACGATTGGAGTGTGAATACAGCAAACCACACACCTTGAATAACTATCCTCCCCCAGCTTTCTATCTTTTACTCAGCCTCGTACGTCTGGTTCTTTTAAACCCAATCGGTCCCCATTTCACCCCCAAGCTTCTGGGAACATTTTCCATTCTTCTTTGGGAAGTCGTCAAGATGCCGCCTTCTGGAGCAACGCCAACACGAAGAAGTCATACCAAGTCCAGGAAGGGGTGCAAAACCTGTAAAAGAAGGCACATCCGATGTGATGAGAGTTTTCCACAGTGGTAGGATTCCCTACACTACACCCAATCCACCCTTCTTTTGCGCTCCCTTATCACAACGAGGGATACTGATCTTCAATCACAGTGGAAACTGCACCAAACATAATGTTCGATGCGATTACATGGACCAGCCTGAGGCAGAAGAATCTCAGCAAATCCTTGCAAATTCCGATCTCAGGATGACTCCACAAATCGAACGCGATATCCAACTATGGAGAGAAACAGGTGTATATCCGTTCCCTAGTTTAGGAGTTACAGCACAGCCCACTTTGACCCAGTACTCAAACACTGACCTCCGCTTGATTCACCACATATCGTCCATCGCAGATCAGATGCAAAATGCAGAAGCACAACAACGCTCTGTCTGGGTTAGGCGTGTGCCATTGTATGTGCAGTTTCCCTTCATGAATCAAGCTAGAGGTAATTCTAATTCACTTGAAGGTTCCTCAAACTTGCAACAAACTATGGCTTTGTTATGCATGCACTTCTCGCTCTGTCAGCAACACACCTCAGCTGGTTGACAGCGTCCCCAGCGACGTTACAGATATCCTACCAGCATCGGGACCTTGCATTGAAAGGTCTTCCTGAAGCCATTGGAAAATTTTCAAAAGAGAATGCTGATGCAATTCTGGCCGCCTCGATACTATTATCCTGGCAAGCTACAGATTGGTAGGTTAAATCTCCCCTGGTCCTTCGAGTTAATCACAGCGGTCTGATTAATTGTATTAGGCAAGAATGGCAAGGGTTGATGCAAGGGACAGCCACTGTTGTTAACTCAATGCAGCCATTTAAAAACGAAAGCGAATTCTGCGAGTATCTGGAGGAATACAACTGTTTCCACGAGGCCTCAGTGCCAAAACTGTTCAATCTAGAGGAAGCAGTGGAATCACTTAATCATATATTCAACTCTCTGGGGATTCTAAGACATTATGTTGAAGGGCATGAAGAAGAGTCTAGGGGTCTCAACGACTTGATACTTTTCGTGAGGAACCTAGCAGATAACACCATGCTTCAATCAGCTGCGGAGCAGTTCGAGCGTCTCCACCCGCTGCGCAGCTGGTTGTTCTTTCTCCCTATATCATTCCTGAAAAGGGCAAGGGAAGACCAGGACGTCTTGATCCTTTTGGCGCACTTTTATGCTGTGGCCTTGGCCGTTGAGCCACTATTCCCTGCTGTAGGGGCAGCATGGTTCGGTTCCATAGCCATCGGCCCCATTCTGGAAATTCACAAAAATCTCGTGCAGCAACATCAAAGCATGACACAATTAGAGAAACAACAGAGGTGGCCCATACGTCTGATGAAATTCCCCCTTGAGGTTGTCCGTGACTTCCGGATACGCATGGGCTGGAGACGTGCAGATGAGGTCGCGGCTGAGGCTTATTCTGCGCAGGAGATGCAGTTTCCGTCTAGCCCGAGCGTGAGTGGATCGTCGGAAGGAACAGTTGGCGGTCCAGTAGCCCAGATGAGGGAGGGCGGCGTGGTATCCGACATCAGGCAATTCCCGGATACCCAGGTCACTCCATTGAGCAACGAGGACTTTTATAGGCCAGGCCTATGGCGAGGTTTAGCCTATGGTTTCTAATTGATTGGGTACAACATTGGAGCCGAATAGGTTTGGGATCAGATGCAGAAGTGTTGGTATTAATGGAGTAGCGGTTGGAAGTAGGCTTAATTAGGTTAACAGGAACATTCTCACATATGCTTAGGGTTACTTTGTTTGAGTCTTTGGTCCATTCGTTCGCAATGCATATCTATATTTATTCCTTTATTTTTTTAGTCACTATTACTACCCTTTCTGTCTTTCCATCTTTAGCTTTACAAGCATTAGCGAGAAAATGGAATTCAACATTCATATATAAACAGAACTGCATTCAAAATTGTAAGCTAGTACGTTTATGGCAGTATCTTGTTCCGCATTTGGTGTTTCTCTACTTAGGACTACCTTATTGGGGCTCTCCATGGACCCTTGTTTTTGCGGTGAGTTCCAGAATTGGTTAACTTGGCTGACGTCACTGGTAAGTTAAAGACCTATATAAAAAGACTATATGCACATCTCAATTGTTTGATGCGTTGGGTCTTCAACGGTCGCTCCACTTAGTGGATTATGTGGAGCTGATTTCAGCTGCGGAGAGACCCAGACCATGACCAGGAGCCTATTTTTACCTATCGATACCACTGTATGCCGAGCATACAATCCATAGCTAACCCACAGCTTGAAGTGAATTATCTGACCCTCGTATAAAGAAAGGCAGCAGTGCCCGATAAGCGATAAGCCGCTCTACAGCTCTACAGATATATTTTATCGAATTATGAGTTTATCCGGCCTCCGGGGTGTACGCTCCGTTCTGTATATATATGTAGGGCTGGTGGCGGAGGGTGGCAACTAACCGAGCTAAATTCGATCTGGGGCTGTGGGGGAAGCGGAGAGATCGTGACGCCGTTCCCGCGATTACCGAACCAACGCTGCGGGGTTGGAAATATGTGCGTGGGACCGATCGGTGCATGGTGTGTGAGTGGATCGCCACTGGTAGGTTTGAGCTTAGCTCCAGACATTCGAGATTCAGCCTTGACCAGCAAGCAGTCCTGTTTGGGGATGGTTTTTGCGGCCCGGGGGGCGGGCACATTTGGGGCCGGGGCATGGGGTTTCGGGGAACGCCGTTGCTGGAGGGTGATCTGTGCAGGCAGGCAGGCAGCAGGCCCTGCAGCATGCATACGGGGGGGGCATGACGATTTTTTCAGGTGGTATCAGGCGTTGTTGTGTGGATAAGGATAAGGTCATACATAGGTCAGGAAAATCGCAGTGCGAATGTGCAGTGGGGCTCTTTTTGTCTGGCATTTGTAATCTCGGTCGTAACGGTGCTGTGGTACCTGCAGGTAAGATATATAACCAGTAATATTACCGGATTTTGAGCCTGGTGGCTTGAAACACCTGTGCTATGACGCACAGAGATCGCGGACGGTCTAGTGGGAAATTGGAGACAGTGGGCAGATGATGGTTCAGGGTAATGTAGCCATGGTACTCTAAGTAATACCTACTTACCTACTTGAGGTATATCGCCGGATAAATGTCTGTATAACATTAATACCCTCCCATAAAATACTAGCGTCAATTAAAATGGCTTTTGTCCCTTCCCACCCTTTTTCCCTTAGCACTAAGCAATAAAATACTACTTCTGGCGTAAGTAGAGGTGGAGAAAGTGCATATGGGCACGGCACGCCCGACATTCTCCAGCGCTGTTTCCTTTCCGCAGATATTGGCATGAGGCCACATGCCTTAGCTGGCACACAGAAAAATAATTATGTGACAGATAAAAAGAGTCTTGGCACGAGATCAACTAATACCTATTTCTACTGTTCAGCAGGGTATGCAGCTATCACTATACCAGGCAGGTATGTACTAGAAATTCTTTCGCATATACTACTGTACTGTGCATTGCGTCTGACTTGATACTTAGTTTCTTACAACCTCCAGTTCAGTCCGCATGATCCAGAAGACAGGCACGTGAGTGATTATGTATATGTAAGGAGGCCACATTTCGAGAAACCCCTTCCCGATAGTCACCGTGTAATTATCCCCGCAGCGTATTTATTTTTTAGCGTAGGTAGATAAGAGTCTGGGCACGAGATCAATTAATCAACCCTTTCATAGAGCTTCTCCAATAGCTCTAAATCAGATAGATCGGGCATACTATCAAGACCGAGGGAAATGGTACATGGCTGTTTCGGCAAGTATCTAGTCGGTGCGAGTACGGAGTATTGAGAAGGAAAAGAAAAATGTATGATATGGACAGTTAGCCCGTGCCCCCGTTTGAGCTGATGATCGCAGATCAGTGTGCCTCCACAGACGTATAGACTCGAAAAAAAAAAAAAAAGGTGTGGGTGTAGTGCTGTGGAACTTATGCTATCCGCATATTGGTTGCTTTGCTTTTTCGCTGACAGTTATTTGACTTCAGGGTAATTCACATACCTACCATATGTCGGACTATCCCATTCCACAGCATACAGTCTGACTAGCTCTCTCAGGTGCAACTAGGCTACAGCAGCCAGAATAACCCCCAGCTGACTACTACTGGCTAAGGCAAGTTGAGTAGGTGACCTGATTAGGGTAGGCCGGCATACCCCGAACTTAGTATTATCAGTTTGCCATAATTCGGCATGGGAAGAAAGCGACCGAGTGGCACTGGACAGCCAGGGAGTGATCCAGAGGATCTGGAGCCTGCAATATGAACCCCCGCGCTCTTGGGTCGAGGAAGCTCTTAAGTCACAGATGCAATTAAGACCGAGGAAGCTGATGTGGGTGAGAGGGCACCAGGGGGAGGAGGGAAATGAAAAAGCGGACAGGAGAGCGAAACTGGAGGTGGAGATGGGGTGGAAGTTGCACGAGCCAGACATCGCGACACCAGCGGGGATTAAACAGGTATACCCGATACATCCCAAAGCGCTTAGATATGTAGTGGTCCCCAGAAGCGATAAGAGGGCTAGTCTACATGACGACGGACAAAGGACCACAGCGCCAATGGCTAAGGGAGATAGGGAAGACCGAGGAGCCCGGGTGTGTTGTGATGGGTGGAGACCCCAGAATGCAGCACACCTCCAACGCTGCCTGTGGGTAGGGGACGGAAAAGGAAGGTCGACAGAGGAGATATGGAACGATGAGAAGTGGTGTGAGAGAGTGGTGGAATTTCTGTTGTGACGAGAAGTGGTGGGAGAGTGGCAGGGGAAATTTTGTAAATATAGTAGATAGATGGGAGGGCAGGGACTGGCCCGTGTGGAGGAGAGAGACCACCTGGGGTAATCTAGGAACTGCAGGTCCATCGCCATAGTCTAGATACGCTCAATGCGATTAATGATTCCGGGAGGGTATGGATTCTGAACCAGCTACTTACTATGTTAGTAGTACTCTTACTACTAGTCTCGGCAAAGAGTCTCGGTCCATATTACTCAATCGTTGCAACCTTTACAACCCAAAGTTTGATAAAATTATGAAAGTCACCACCCGTATGCCCAAAACCTAAGCTAAACCGTAAAAGAGCCACAGGGGATAGGCACTATAAACACAATGAACCCCACGACCGCGGGGTTCCACCCTCATTCTTTCCTCCATTTACATCGTATCTCTATAGCGCCGCGCCAAGGCCGCATGGCTCTATGCCTGACCACCCCCTGCATCATCGACACACCGCAGTTGTAGCAACGGATTATTCAAAACGCTCCACCGGGCCCCGCCTGTGGCCCTCTATTCGCGGGGGGGAAATATCCCCCAATGTACGCAGCCCCATCGAATCCCATCCCATTCCTTTGCTCCTGTGTTGGTGTGGGAGTAGCCAAACTATCGTCATCTGCGTAAGGGTTCCCCTCCGCTACTTCTCCGTACGCTGTGTTTATTTCCGGTGGGGAGGAAGGAGCATGCAAGGTATACCTGGTTTTTGGAGGGGCATTGGTCTCCTTCTCTGTAGTGCGGTCGGTAGATGCCTCCGTGGCCGGAAGCTCAATAGGAAACATGGGACTATGTGCCGGCATTTCATGTAGAGCCTGTGGCTCCTGCCCTGGCTGGGTTTGGAGATAGACGGACGGTTGGTGGTGCATTGGATACGGTGTTTGCCCGTTCTCTGATATGGGCACTGGTAATAAGTAAGGATCCAAAGCACTACCGGATACTGTCGTTAACTGAGTTGGTGTTTCATGCCCTTGGTTCATGCTAACCCGTATTGACGGTGACTTAGCGGGGCTTTGTTGCGCCCCCGTATTATCTGGACTCTCCGCATCTCGAATACCAAACTGGGCAATCGTACGTCTACAGCACACGGCAGTTAGCAGTGAGCAACTTTGTAAGGTAGGATTTCAGGGTAACGACAGACGGCACCAATGGACACATACAATTTCCGGCCCACCCAGCCCGCCAATATTCTTCCTCGTTGTTTCTCTCCAAGCCTACTTCGCGGGAAATCTCCTTGGGCCACAAAAGCCACAATATCCACGACGAGCTGATGCTCATCCAAGATCGCATTGACAATTACGGGTACCATAGACGCCAGGTATGCCTTCTTTACGACTTCGACCAATACGACAACCAGTCCACCAGCTTGGAAGACCGCACTGAGACAAAGTATAAGCAATCCATACCACAGCGCTTTCTCGCACGAGATTGCAACTTACCTCCCTCCATTGCATATATTCTCATGACACCTCTCTACACTTGCCTCAATGTCCATCGGGAAATGAGACAGTCCATTGACCTCAAATGTCTCCCCAATCCCACCAAGAACAAACAATATTTGCATTTCAACCATCCCACCCCCAGGACCAATAGGCCTGTTGACAGTATGGAGAAATCCCAGATCCCCTGTCCTGACATACGTATTCCTCTGATCTCCATCCATGGTCTTGCCTGAAAATCTCTCGGCGTCGAACGGATCTATCGATCGATAGAAGGACTCTACGCAGGCCTCTGATTCAACCCAGATTTCACCGTATTCCCCTGTATGACAGAGGCACCTTGTTTCGGGGTTGACAATGGCAACCTGAGTGGAAACTGGTACCATACCAGAATCTTGGACTAGAAGGGCATTGGGGTTGGTTTCGGGATCAAGTTGGTAGACAAGGCCGTTCCGGAGCGCCTTAGGATCCAGCCAGAGCTCAATAGGCTCAATGCACATATACGATCGGGAGGCAATCATGGGATTGAGCACATGGGAATACACGGTGTTTATGGCAGTTCGGTCAAGCCCCGCCCCGGCGAAGTGTAGACGTACTCGTTGGACTAGATTTTTCCAAGATCAGCCAAAAACCTAGCAAACTCGAGAAATTAGATTCTCACAAATATCAGTCCTGGGCCTCCCATCGAAGCTAATCATCATATTCTTCAACTCATGTAACATGAACCCTTTGGCAGGCATTGTATTAATCCCATGGTCTAACATCTGGGGCGTTGCATATGTATCTTTTATCTTGTATCTAGACAGCGCCAAAAACAAGCTCATTGGGTTCTGTGCAAAGTCCACTGGTGAGACCATATAGGTTGGTGCGCCAACAAATACCCCCATTAGGCAGGTATGTATGAAACCCAAGCCTGATGTACTCCTGACACAGCCAAGCACTGGCCTAGAGCTTGTCATTTGACACGTTTCTTTCTGCACTTTGCACATTCCCATTATTGTCTTATGACCCAGTGAAACCGCTATTCGTCTCTGGTCCGGGGTCCAGTAGGTCCATACCAACGCGGTGTATGATTGGTCAACCCACCCTGGGCTCATGGTGAACCCCAAATCCCTACATCCTAGGTTTTGCTTTGGGGGCTTCGTGGAATTGTATATTGGAGGAAGCTGTGTCCTAAGCAGCGCCGATATCTGCTTCAAGTGCTGTACCACCGGCTTCACCTTAAGCAATTGATCCACCTCATTGTTGACCAATATAGCTTTGACATCAAAGTCCTTCACCATATGGATTAATGCTGGGCAATCCTCCCGGAGCCGATTTTGATCCAATGGGCCAGAGGGTATCGCAATAACTCCTAGGCAAAAACATGCATGCACTGCGAATACAAATTCCTCTGAGTGGGTGTACATAAGAATGGCATGGTCCCCAGCTTTCAGTTTCCACTTATTTCTCATGCATGCCGAAACTGCAGCGATCTTGGTGTCCAGCTTTCTCCAAGTAATACCTCTTCCATCTTTCCCTTTATTATCAATCGAGCAGTACGATAGCTCATCAGCCTGCCTCATCACTCTCCATTGTAGGAGGTCCACGATGCTAGAAAAGTTGTTTAGTGGCGTAGATGTCCTGTCGTCAATGACCACCTCCCGATGATCGACACCTGAGTATTGTTTCTCCTGTAGCACCAAATGCTCTTGCCGGCTTTGCGTAGCTATCGAAGACCATATACCTCCTACAGGATCAACTCCGATTGGCAAGTTAAGCACTGCCCGCTCAACGCCAAATTTGACATGTACACAGGGAAGTGTCCCTTGGTCAAACTCCTTTCTGCATAGCATATTCCCAATTTCTTTCCGCCCATTTTTCCATACTCGAGGAAGGCTGTGAGGGGCGGTAATCATCACACAGTACACGCGCAGGTGGTGCTCCTCAAGAAGGACCTCCATGCAGCGTTCCGAGAGTGATTCCAGTAAGGCTGTGTCAAGCTGTCTAGGAGGGCCGCCGGCTGATTGGGGCGCAGTTGAAGCTGCATGAGACTCCATAAGTATGATAGGCAAGTGCTCGTTATTGACCAATACGTCGAAGGCCGAACTATGTTTGGATTTTGCCATCAGTCCTCACACTCCATAGCTACCGGAGACTTTCTTCTCGTTCCATAGCCCTGAATTTATATATCTGAAATATATAGGTAGGAAATAGTAACTCCACATACCTATCGAAAATCTTCGGGATGTTTTTCATCATGCTAACAATCAAATGCTGGACAAAATAGTACCTATACTCTGGGGGCTCAGCGTCCTCTCCCATACCAGCCACATCCTCAACCCACTCTACCCTCTGCCTTAGCCGATCTTCATACAAGCCCAAGACATATACTTTCCCTTCAATCACACATCCCAGTAAACCAGTCCTTAGAAATTCTGGCTCCACAGCAGTAGGTGTTGGATTTCCGGGCTCAAACTTGTATGATCGAGCAAGGAATATTGTTTCTGTATGCTTCCGTTGGGCCCAAAATCCACCAGATAACGAGGGTGAGTCAACCCATATCTCCCCGATGATATTTGGTGCACAGAGGAGACTGGTCTCTGGATCAACAATCGCAAGTGTGGCATCTGGTATAGGATACCCGAACGCCCCAACCCGAACAGTCTTTGTATCTCCTGCTCTCTTGCGGGCTTCATTCCCCATGGCTACTACTTGCACTTCATTAGTTTTCAGTGCCTCCTTGTCCAATAATACCTCTCCCAACTCGGGTGCCGCCTTGGGTGTAGGTTCAACTGCAGATACTCCTCCTAGTAAGCTGCTGTAACCAGGAGTTTCTCCACTCTCCCCCCGCCCCTCGCCTCCGCTCTCATTATCAGATGATCCGTCTTCACTTCCCCCATGTGCTGTCGGCAATTCTAATTTCAATGGACACCCCATCCTCTCCTCGCCTCCTAGCCAATCTCTCATCGCGATTACCATCCCTCCATGTTCCGGTAGACATAGCATAGGTGCCACAACCTCCCTAGCCCTTGTATTTCCCAACGGTCGTAGCCACCGGTCAGCCAGAACCTCATGAAACCCCACATCCACTGTCAATGAATCAATCATGCAAAGCTTAATGTTGGAGAAATCCACTTTCACTTTTTTTATAAATTCCCGGGTGGCGAAAGGGAAGTGCTGGTAATTGAATGCCGCGGCTTTCAATCCCGGGTAATCTGCCAGAACCAAAGTCGCTTTATATTTGGTGAGAATATGTGCGTAGAGTCCAGGGGTGGCAATGGTCGAGGGATGACACCATACGGTGGTATGGCCTCCATACACGTTCAAGAGAACACCCAGTATCATTCCTATTTGTTGCCTTGGGTCTAGATACGTGACCAGCGTTTCGCCTGCACCTCCCACAATCTGCTTTCCCGCCTTATCCTTCAAGGTCGCAGAGAATGTATCTTGGGTTTCCTTCGTCTTTGCAGTACCGATGATTGCACTCAGAGTCACCATTTGATGCATGATAGTTCGATGGCTCATAACCACCCCCCTCAAATCCCCCGTTGGTGCTCTTGAAAACTCTATATATGCTAAATCCGGCACCTGCAATGCGGGCACATCATCCTTTTTTTTCGGATTATAGGCTCCAAACTCATTCGTCTTCCACCACTCAACCCCCCTAGGCCAATTGAGTTTTTTAGCGGCCAAGTCCCGCTGGAACGCCTTCAGATTATAATCGGTCGTCAACGCTAGATGTGCTTGTGTATTAGTCAATATGTAGTTTAACTTCACATTATCCTCCAGGGCATTAATAGGTACAGCCACAACTCCAGCGATGAAGCACCCCAAAAGTGCCACAGCAAAATCAATTATCTCAATATCTCTGTAGAGCAATGCTACCCTATCACCCCTATATAGGTTTGACTTCTCCCTTATGACTTGTGCCACCTTCTCTGCCCTCGAAGCCAGCTTATCCCATGAACAGGTTGCTAATTCTTTCCCCTTAGCATCTAACACCATATATGCTTGCGACCTCGGTAACGTTCTTGAGCGATGTCGTAGAACGGAGGCGATATTATCAAACTTGGACATTGGAACACCACTATTATGGGAATCATAAACTTCAAGGGGTATATCTCGTGGTTCCAGCGGCTGTAGGTGATTAACATCAGCAGGCGGAGGGAGGTCATTTGCGGTAAGCATCGGAGGGGCCATAGCAGCTGTTGGTGAAAAAGGGACCCCATCACCAGCACTCATACTTGGATAGCGGTGGCGTGCCCCTGGTGGATTACCAAAGTCACTTACTGGCCTTCCATACTGTGCGGACTCACGTGAAGGGTCGTACCCATACGCCGTGAAATCATTGAAGTACCCCGCTGAAGGGTCGCACACCCCCTCTCCTCGCATCGTGCCCGTACGCTGTACATCCTGTGGGTAGCCATCCTGTCCATATGTTGAATAATGCGCTCCCGGACTGGTGCTATTATAGTAGTCAGGTTGGTATCCTGCTTGTTGATGTGGCTTGAAAGCAAAGCTCGGGGTCCCACTACCCGCGGAAGCTCTACTAGTATTTCTAGAAAGTGATTGTGCATTTGATGGTAGTGTCATAGACGTATGGCGGCTATGTGGTGATAAATGTGATGCATTGGAGACAGACCTGACGTGCTGCAGCGCCGGATTAGGCCTACCATAGGGCTGCCCATTATATGCATACCCCACAGAATGTACCGAAGCCATTGTGTCGCGCCTTTGATGCCCCTGCGCCTCATAGCCTTGCCCTACTTGCGGGGCTCCAAATGGCGATGGGGATGTCGGAGGCTGCGAGTGTGGTGAGTGCGTTGACGATGTTCTATCCCCGACGTCGCTGAGAGCAGCCGCGGCTTGTGGTCCGAGGTACTGTGACAATAGAAGGGTCTTCCTCTTTTGATAACCCTTTGTTGTAATGTCTCCTTCCTCAAGTTCGTGGTCTAGTTGGGCTAGCTGTTGCCGTAACTCCGGGTCGTCCATCTTGTTGACAAATCAAGTGTAGTATAAAGGGATGGCTTTCGTGTAGTAGGGAGATGCACGGGGCCCTCCAGCGGTTGCAGAAATGGAATGATCCCCCAGAGGGGAGCGATTGGTATTCGTGGAGCTTGGTCCCTTGTCTGTCTGTACCTATACGCCGTTGTCAAAGGAAGGTCCAGATGAAACAGGCAGACTTCAACCCACCAAGGAAAATAAACCACACGCAGGGGCGTATGTGATTGAAGGAGTGAAAGATGAGAGCTAGATATCAATATGAACGGGCGAAAGACTGTAAACCAGTTATGAGGAATAGAGAAGCAGTAGATCTCTCGGATGTCATAATGTAAGTACCTTGCCGAGAGCCTGGCGAAACTTCCTTGGATCTGCAGATGCCAGGTCCGTCTGACTGTCAGCGAATAGGGAGGGCACTGGAGAAGCCTAAAGTACTCGCGTACTTCCTGCCAATGGTTGGCGGAAAGAGAGGAAAGCCGAGAGCACAGCGCCAGGACTGACTTATTGCAGGGCGTATATATAAAAATATATGACCAACTGTTGCCTGCTCATGTAATTACTGTAATTCACTCGCAGGGCGCGAACGGGCAGACATCGGCACTCTCTCCCCCGACATGTAGGTACCGTACTGCACATGCTGTACGTAATGCCTAATGTATTTATTTATGATGCCTTGCGATAGAGTAGGTGCCTACATACCCCAGTAGTCCAACCTGCGATGGCCAGGGCTATGATCTCAGTGTCCATGTGTCCATCCAGTGATATTTACGTTCCAGCTATATTACACCAATGTCAGATTGGAACAGAAGAATATGTACTCGCACCATGTATAATATGCAGCCATATGCTATAAATATTGCGAATTGGGAGATTGTGAACACTGCAGTCATCGCCCAGTCCGCGAATCAATCGAACATATGTATGTACTTTTCCAGTTGTCCAAGTCTTTGTGGCATACAGTGCTATTGTTTGTTGTTGGACACAGTCTTGGTTGTATGTTGTTAACTAAGCACAACTGATCCAGCGGGCCCACGTGATCTTGCAAATCTTGGCTCTCACAGAAAATAAGAACCTCATTTCCTTCCTCAACCACCAACCACCATGGCCAAGGAGAAGAAATCCAACCTTGGCAAGCCCTCTGGGCTCCCCTTGCATCACAAAAAGGCCCCCAAGGGCAATCCCGCCCACGACTTCATCCTCACCATCTCCGACTCCGAGGACGTTCCTTTACTCGACGAACTAGCAGATGAAGCCGTCATTGAAGCAACCCAAGCCCGGAAGGATTCGGAACCCCCTGAGCCCGAGCCTGAGTCTACAAAAGGAAAGAAGAGAAAGGCTAGGGCAGCTCAATCCAAAAAGGCAAAGAAGATAAAAGTCTCGGGAGCAGCGGATGGGGCAGAATCAGACGAGATCGATTCGGAATTCGAGTTTCAGTACGGGGAGAATGAGGTGGTGGGGGGGGATTTTGAGTGGGGGCTTTCAGAGGCTCTGGGTTTGAATGGAAATAAGAGGGCGGTAGATATTGACGATATAATACGGCGGAGGAGGCATGAGCGTGGGGAGGGTGTTGATGGGCCGACTGAGGATACCAAGGTGAATGGGAAGAAGGGTAAGAAGGCTAAGAAGGGGGAGAAGAGATCAACAAAAGATGAGGGTAATGAAGACGGCTGGGCTAGCAGCGAAAGTGAGGATGCGGACAATGAAGAAATGGGAGATGCCACAATCGACTCTGGCGACGAAGATTTAGCTGCCGATGGCTTTGGTGGAGCTGCCGACTCCGCTAGTGAAGAAGAAGCAGCTTCTGGCTCAGGCAAGGACAGCGAAGACACGAACAGTGATGGCGAGAGTAATGAGGACGACTCAGACTCTGAAGCTTCCGTCGTCGAGCACCCGTTAGATAATGCCTCCGGGTCTGATGGTGAGGAAGCTAGTGATAATGAAGCCGAGGTCGCTCGCAAAAACGCCTTCTTCGCTCCAGAATCAGAAAGCATTGGGTTTAATAGCAAATCCGCCGACGAGACCCTCCACACCACCTCCTTCCAGTCGATGAACCTTTCCCGGCCTATCCTCCGCGGTCTCACCTCTGTTGGATTCACCACACCCACCCTCATCCAAGCCAAAACCATCCCCTTCGCTCTCCTCGGGAAAGACGTTGTCGGTGGTGCTGTCACCGGCTCAGGAAAAACCGCCGCCTTCATCGTCCCCATTCTCGAGCGGCTATTATACCGTCCGAAAAAGGTCGCCACCTCACGAGTTCTAGTCCTCTGCCCAACCCGTGAACTAGCCATTCAATGTCATCAAGTAGCAGTCAAGCTCGCCGCCTACACAGACATTCGATTCGCCCTCGCAATCGGAGGTCTGAACCTGAAAACCCAGGAAGCCGAACTCCGTGCTCGCCCAGATGTCATCATTGCCACCCCCGGTCGGTTCATCGATCACATGCGCAACACCGCTGGAGTCGCTGTAGACACCATCGAGATCCTCGTTATGGATGAAGCAGATCGAATGCTCGAAGACGGGTTCGCAGATGAACTCAACGAAATCATCTTCCACATCCCTCGCAGCAGGCAGACTATGCTATTTTCTGCAACCATGACGGACTCTGTCGATCAGCTCATCAGACTCTCCCTCAACCGCCCCATTCGTCTTATGATTGACAACAAAAACTCCACTGTCACTACCCTTATCCAAGAATTCGTCCGTATCCGCCCTCAGCACGAACACCTCCGCCTTGCAATGCTCGTTGAGCTCTGCCGCAACGTCTATCGCACCCAAACAATCATCTTCTTCCGCTCGAAACGACTCGCCCACCGCGTCCGCGTCCTCTTTGGTCTTCTCAACCTTAAGGCTGCAGAACTCCATGGTTCCCTCTCGCAAGAACAGCGTGTTAAATCTGTAGAGCTCTTCCGGACTTCCGCCGTGGACTTCCTCCTTGCTACAGACCTTGCTTCCCGTGGTCTGGATATCAAAAATGTCTCTACTGTCATTAATTACGAGTCTCCCCAATCTCACGCTATCTACCTCCACAGAGTCGGTCGTACTGCTCGTGCTGGCCGCAGTGGTCGAGCATGTACCCTTACTGGCGAGTCTGACCGCAGAGTCGCCAAGCTCGCCGTCAAAGCCGCCAAAGCCCAAAACGCACCCATCACCGCGCGAACCCTCGACCCCTCCTCTATCGATAAAATCAGTGAGAAGCTAAAACTACTTGAAGCCGAAATCGACGAAATCCTCAATGAGGAGAAAGAGGAAAAGCAGCTCAGCCAAGTCGAAATGCAGGTCCGCAAGGGCGAGAATATGATTAAGCATGAGGCGGAGATTAACTCCCGCCCGCAAAGAAGCTGGTTCCAGAGTCAGCAGGATAAGAAGAATGCGAAGGAGACGATGTTGGCAAAATTGAATGGGAGGGAGTTGCCTGAGGTAGGGGAGAAGGCTGGGAAGAAGAAGTTGAGTGGAAAGGTGAAGAGGAAGTTAGATAGTAAAGGGGAGCAGGAGGAGGGAAGGGTTTTCAAGAAGACAAAGGGGCAGAGGGTGGAGGGGCAGAAGAGGGGGAGTGGTGCGAAGACATTGATGAAGAAAGTTGCAATTAAAAAGGCCAAGGGGAAGGCAGCAAAGAAGAATGAGGTGAAGATGGTGAAGGCGAAAAAGAGTGGGAAGGCCAGGAAGTGAATAGATGAGACATGGCGTACTTGGGGTCTTGGGGGTGGAATGGCTGTATGTTGAGTGTTTGTAAGTTCAGGGTAATGGTTTTTGGGGGGATCGAGAACTTTCTTGTATATTACCACATCTGGTTTCTGTTGAGCGTATTTCTATAGAAATAAAAGCGTTCCTACTTTCATTAGCACCCCCTGATACATCTTGTGCGTGCCGAGATTCGTCCTACGCAATCTAGCGCAAGAAAATAGGTACTTACAGGTATTTGTATTTATATTTATTCTAACCCCGTCGTCAAACCCCTGGACAGAAACACAGCACGCAGTAGTAAAACACGGCAGGCATACAAAGGTACCCAAAGTAGTAGCAGCAAGGACATTTTTTTTCATTTCGTTTGAGCACCTATACCAAAAGATATATAACATACCTAGTAAATTACCGACAGGAAAAAAAATTTTCCACCAATTGACATCTTTGTAAGACCCTCACAGGCCAAAAGATGAAAGGGAAAAACTGAGAAAGGAAAACCCAAAGTCCAGTTACTTGTATCTTTTCCAAATCAACAATCCCCCCAAATGCCGTTCCCCCCTCCCCATTTATCCTATCCTACCACCCTCCTGCACGAATTATGATGGCTCCATACAGTCCTTCCTTCCTCCCAATAACCAACTATCCAAGTCCCCCTCTCACAAGATCCATCATATGAGAAAATAAGCAAGGAAGATGGGTAGGACAAAAGAAAATGTCTCGCACAACCTATACAAGATATTAAAAACTAAAAAACCCAAAGGTTAAAAGTAAGTGCAAGGCCCAGTAAACCGCTCATTTTTGGGGCACACTGAGCCCGCTGTAGAACGAATAAATCCAACAACATCTAATCTAACCATCAAGACAGGGACCGTAGTTGTTGAGGTTTCCCTACACACAAGGCAAATTGAGTGATAAAGGACATAACGCGAAAACGAGAGACAAGGAAAATTGACACCACCCAAGTTTGAATTCATACGTGTATAAAATGGCGGTGATCCCATTATTCAATCACATTGCCCTTTCCACCATTCACTGCTGACTCGCCCCTACTCCAGTCTTACCCTGCTCAAATTTAGATAAAGGCAAGGAGACCAGCGGCAACAGCGAAGAGAGAGAAGATACTAGGCTTGATGGAAACAGCGGCACCCTCATTTGTTGGTGGTAGAGTACTAGATGGGTAGGAAGACGTGTTAACGTTATCAGATGAAGTTGGGCTATTGAATTGTTAGCATTTGAACCGTGAGATTCCATAAGGCGGTTGGTGTGACTTACTAGACAACAACAGGGGCAGAAGTGGTGCTGCTATCAGATGGGTAGGGAGTTGGAGGAGTGTAGGTTGGGTTTGGAGGAGTGTAGGTTGGGTTTGGAGGAGTGTAGGTTGGGTTGGGAGGAGTGTAGGTTGGGTTGGGAGGAGTGTAGGTTGGGCCAGGATGGCAGATATCATGCCCACCAATGCAGACAGTGCGAGTCACCGTGACAAGCGTGGTGAGAGAAAGAATTGTGGTATCGCATTGGGTGGTTGTCTCTGGCTCAGGAGCAATGACAGTAGAAGTCTCTGGCTTTGGAGGGTGGGTTGGGAGAAGTTCGGTAGAGTAAGGGGTGGTAGTCTCTGGTTCTGGGGCAGCGGTTGTTGAGGTGTCCACATGAGTGGGGTATGGGGTGGTCTCTGGAACTGGGACAATGGTGATAGTCACATGAGTCTCGTAAGGAGTAGTCTCCGACTCAGGGGTGACAGTGGTGGATTCAACGTCAGTTGGGGTTGGAGTTGGCTCCTCAGTCTCCACGCACTCAGAAGTGGTCTCGGGTGGGGTCTCGGTTGGGGTATCCGTCACACCCCCAATTGTAGTCTCGTCAGTCGGAGTGGGAGTTGGCTCTTCAGTCTCCTCGCACTCAGAAGTGGTCTCGGGTGGAGTCTTGGTTGGGGTATCCGTCACACCCCCAATTGTAGTCTCGTCAGTCGGAGTGGGAGTTGGCTCTTCAGTCTCCTCGCACTCAGAAGTGGTCTCGGGTGGAGTCTTCGTTGGGGTATCCGTCACACCCCCAATTGTAGTCTGGTCAGTCGGAGTGGGAGTAGGCTCCTCAGTCTCCTCGCACTCAGAAGTGGTCTCGGGTTGAGTCCTGGTTGGGGTATCCGTCACACCCCCAATTGTAGTCTCGTCAGTCGGAGTGGGAGTAGGCTCCTCAGTCTCCTCGCACTCGGAAGTGGTCTCGGGTGGAGTCTTGGTTGGGGTATCCGTCACACCCCCAATTGTAGTCTGGTCAGTCGGAGTGGGAGTTGGCTCCTCAGTCTCCTCGCACTCAGAAGTGGTCTCGGGTGGAGTCTTGGTTGGGGTATCTGTCACACCCCCAATTGTAGTCTCCTCAGTCGGAGTGGGAGTGGGCTCCTCAGTCTCCTCGCACTCGGAAGTGGTCTCGGGTGGAGTCTCGGTTGAGGTATCCCTCACACCCCCAATTGTTGTCTCGGTAGTCGGAGTTGGAGTTGGCTCATGCATAGGCCCATAGTCCGTGGTATCTTCGGGGGTTGGAGTTGGAGTATTATCCTCATCACACTCTGTGGTGATCACCGGCTCCCTCGTGCTAGGCTTTGGAACCTTATCTCCACACTCATCTCCATAGCGCTTGCAGAAAGCCCTCTCTTCCAATTCCGACATCTCGCCATTGATATACCTGGCAACAAGAATAGATTTCTCACCTTCGAAAGAGCGCGCAATCATAGCAACCTCATCTTGACCAGTGGGGGCAGCAAAGCCAGCAATGGCCAATGCAAGGAGGGAAAAGAGATGAATGGTTTTAACCATTTTGAATTGACTAAAACAGGTACACCGTGATAATTGAGTCACGTGTGAGGGTAGAAGGAAGCGAGTGTGAGAACGAATGTCAGCGTACAGGTGGGGAGCGAGAGAACCCAGCGGGCGCGCAGAGTGGTAAATAACAGCACAGAGGAGGATGGTTCCGGCATTTTAAACATTGAAGGTCAGGGAAAGGAAGTTGACCCATGCCCTTGGAAGAATAGGCGGTGATATCCCTCTACCTGGATTACCGGTATATAGGCCAGAAGCGCATGCAGCCCCACATACAGGCATTTCATGCTGCCTGAACCGTGCACACAAATTCTCCCCACTCCGCATGAATGGTACTGGTTGGCGGCCCGTATTGAGTGGTACATTCGGCAGTACGAACTGGGTCGATGTTCCAGAACGTGGTGAGAGGCTCTGTGCCTGGCCACCAATTGCACCAGCTGACGTACAGGTGAATACGACTACCAATACGGAGTACCTTCAAGAATTAGCAGCCATGGTTAAATGCGCTTGGGTAACCTACAAAGACAAGAAGCGAGATTAAAGGAGAAATACCCCTTGGCTCACACCCCGGCTCAGAAGATTCTAGTGGTGGGTTAGGTCAGGGTAAAAGCAGCAAGTTGTGGGCAAAGATCGTAATATATCCTGCTTTATCCCTACAGTTCAGTCATCTTCGCCACTATCACTCCCACATTCCCAACCCTCTTCATACGCCGATGAAAAGCCGCTTAGCTCATTGTAAAGATCTTCTCTATCATCCAACGGTGCATAGTGAAAAACTATATCTCTTATCCTCCGAAGCGTTTCTGTAGCAGTCGACGATGTCCGCAACGAGGACACGACCGGCAGGGAATCTTTGCGCCCAGCAAAAACATTTGGAAAGCTATCCAAAATAGGATAAGCCAAGTCGGTGTGAAACGCCCTGCTTGGCTAGAGTGTTAGTGATTACTCTCCGATTGCGATCGAATGAGGTAGAGGAAAATAAGGCAAAGGCAGGCCCCGGGCATAGAATAACCGGTACGAAGGAAAATGAGAGCTACGTGCACAACAGAGCTACGAACCTTTGAGGGATTACTTCAACTGTGTTTGCTTCTGATTTGCTGGGTGTAGAATCCGCTTCCGTTGTCCCTCTAGTTACCTTCACGCTTGAAAATAAATGCTTCTCATAACGGTTCCCTGTCCAGGAAAGATCAACGACGTGCGGCGCAGGCACGGAATCAATAATCGCTATCCCCCGGTCTCGAGAAACGGCTAGGGTGGAATCCGTTGGAAGTGCCATGGATATGAGACTTATGTTCCGAGAGCCGCTGGGGTTCAGTGTTGCACTCAGATCAGTCAACTTGGGCCCAACGGCCCTGTCTTTCATTCTTGTTTGCAAAGTCACTGTCTCAATGGCAGTGGAAAGTAATGCTGATTTGTGCCACTGTGATGTCGGATCTATCTCAATGGAGTTCGGAACGTTGTTGGGTGGACTGACAAGGGGTACGTAAATAGAACTAAGGGGCACGAGGGTACTGAGGGCATTGGCGAGAGCTATGGTCCGAGGAACTTTTTTTTCCTGTTATTTGTAAGACAAGGACCGCGCTATTAGCAGGTGATTGCATACTAGTGGTAGTTTCTCTCCCCGCTCAATACCCCAAGTCCACAGTTCCGTTTTAGAATACTCGTCCCTCAAAGCCAACACGTACTCCGATGCGAATCCACCCCATCCATCATCAGTAGTCGCAAAGATTTGAATGCCTTGCATTTGATCACACTCCTCTGCAAAGTATCGAATATCTCGGTCCAATATGTCATATTCCTGTTTTTGGCACTAATATCAGGGAATTTGCGCTAGTGGATACGCACACGTGTCTATTAAGAGGGAAGTGCACCTTATCAATGGAGTTAAACAGTTCCCGGCCATCAGTGCAGTTCTCGAATGGTACCAAGTCCGAGTTGACGGCATATTGATACAATTGGACAATCGACCGAGGGTGGTAGTATAGAGTGTTAAAATCACTCCAATATCGCACAGAACTGGTGGTCAATGGAGGGGGCTTTGTTCCCTGTATGCGAGGCAGTTATGCATCATCATTTGCGCATGATAGAATGGTGGAACCAACCAGCTCTAAGCTTGTAATGTACGGATGCACGTCGATCTCTGGTTCCTTCTGCACAATAACATTGTCGTTCCTAGCACGGTCAGTATTGGACAAACCACTTCATTATTGACCAGGAGCCGATACCATATTGCCGCTCGATTCCTGTCCGTCTGACCCTCGTCTATGTCGTATAGGGCGTTGATCTTTTTCATAGTCCCAAAACCACCTTGAGCCCATTCAGATTAGCCCACGTTCATGCATTGCCGGCGCGGATATGTCGGGACGGGAAGTAGAAAAGGCTAGTTGGAACCAAGAACCTTTGAGATCATATATCAAGGCCCTAGGAGTGTATGTCTCGATACCGTTGGTTCCGATGCCTGCCCGAAAGTTCATATCATGGTCAATCGGAGCTGGTTCCGTGTCTTCGCCATATGTAAAGTATGATTGCTATAAAGAGGAGAAGTTAGACAGAAGCCCTGCCGCGACAACTTGCAGGTTCCCATTGGAGTGTGATCAAGTAGCAGTTCTCGGACTTGTAGAACCACACATACCTGTACATTCCAGAAGTGCGTCGCAACATAATTCGCACAGTGCCCTAGCTGGAGAGTGAGAATCTCGTGCATCTTATGCGCGAAGGGTAATCAACTGTGGGAGATTTGAATACCAGGATATTGGGGGGGGGTAAGTAGGCTCTTTTTGGGGGGGGGAAGTCTATACGTCTTTTGGAGTGGTATCTAGGTAAGGTAGAGTGCTCTTGGCGTGCCCCTACCGTATTATCTCGCTAGCGTGGGTGGCACTCGATACCTAGTATGGGAGTTTTGTCATCATATACCGGTACCTATGTCTGAAGAGAACTATTGCTCTTAGCTGTACTAATGGCAGCGACTTTTCTATAGAACTGGTGTTTAGAAGTTAGGGCAGGTGGTAATGTTTAGCGCGCAATTGTTCGTGCCTCCAGTAGGCGCCCATCGTTGTTGGAAATAGCTTTGAGTCTGCACAATAAATCCTCTCCAAACTATCCATTCGGGTATCCATCTTCTGCTCCAGTGTATCCATCCTCTTCTCCACTCTCTGCTCGACATTATATAGTGCACTCGCAATATTGACCAACTGCTGCTCCACAGGTCCAGTCGTTACCGCCGAGCAAATGCTTCTCTCTTGCTTTGTGGGATTTCCCTTGCCTCTTCTGCAGCAAAGCTCATCTGGAATTGTTGTGCCTTCACTTGGATGAGACATTTTATTAGCTCGTACCCTTATCAGGCCATAGGCAAACTCACTGATGAAAGTCGTAACTGGCTACGGAGTAAAGGCTTAGCAGTAGAAGCGGAAACCACGTAGGTATAGAGGTGACTGGTAGGACATTGATAACGGGGTGCATAAAAAAAACGCTAGTTGTCAGTCACCTTGACTTTATTTGTTCTGCTACGATGGATACATACATCACCTTCTCAGGCCTCACCATTTGACGGTTGTTGCTCAGTTGAGTGCTAATGTGAAATTTCATCATGCCACTCGATCGTAGCATTACAGTATCATAGCAGCATGGAGATCAAACAGTGCTACACTCAATACAAGCAAGCAGATTTCACATCGCTATACCGAATGTGAACAGAAATAGGAGCTGCTGGATGAGAACCGTATAGCATTTACTCATGTCTTATTTGAGATCAGTAAACCAGTGGTGATACAGTCTGGGCACGAAATCAGTTCCATATACCTTACAGCCTACTGGCAGGATATATCAATAAGAACACAGGGGCCAGTAGATATATAGAATTATGGGGTAGGGTAGGAGAAACACGACTCCCAACAAGCAGCGACTTGCTCTACATATCCGCTCGTTTAACCACAGTACCACTCTGAAAAGTTGCACATGTTGTATCACCTGGGATGACGTCAACTGCTGCAGCTTTCAAGCCCCTCCCGCAGTTTGCATATCAAGCTTAAGCTAATCTTATGTCGTCAGAAAGCAATATCCTGTTCTCGTACCCAGACTCTCTGCGCTGCCAAGACAATTAAAATTGTGCGACTAAGGCAGGAGAGTACTCTAATATCCTAGATGAGGTCGACTGCAAATGCAGACTGGGGGAGCGTTGATCATGGTCACAGTCTTGATAACGTTTGTATATTCACTAAGTAGCAGGTTACTGTATCACAACCAATCGGGTTGCACTACCTCTTGCCAATCGCTCTTCGATTACCTAGTCTAGTTACTCTTAGTTGTAGTCTTGACACCCGACCCTCAAGCTTGGCATGCTCAATGTTTATGTACAGTAATTGGGCTATCCTCCATTTAACCCCTGCAAGGCCTCATCACAAACTGTCCTTCTCCCCTCTGCAGAAGAATAGCAAAGGAGCTAGTAGATGAGGACGAGGTCTTCCTTGACTTTGACTTACTGTAGAAGACCTTTCCCAGAATATGGCCGATACGCTACGCAGAATACGGGCACTATCCAGATACAGTAGCAGCTTTAGAGCAGGGAGGGCGAACGTACCGTATTGAGAGTTTTCTGGCACGGGATAGGATCTACTTTAGCATAGGTGGTGTATCACAACGGAGGGAAGATGCAGTAAGGGGGAATATCATGCGTGAAATGGAGCGGTGGTGTGGCCTTGAATTGTGGCTACACAGAAGTGAAATCACCAGGACCAAAGGCAGGTACATTTCGTTGGCCATGGCTGTTCGTATTTCTGTCTAAATAGTGATGATCATAGCTTTTTAGGATCGTGGTATGGCAACTTTGTGCAGCATCGATCTGCATGAAGTCAGTCAAGGTTCGGACTTGCCTTGGCTGAACGGAGGTGGTGCTTCGAGCTACTCTAAGTGTGGATTCTGGCCGATACTCAGGCTTTGGCATCGGTGGAGTCTACATGCACATGTATACATATCAGATAACACGGCGAGAAATGGAAACTTCACTGAATTAAGTCCCCTATCTTATTTTACATTCTGGGGTTAAGGGGAGCTGTCTTAGAAGCAGGTAGGGCTATGGATCCCCGTGACAATTAGAAGTACCAAGCAGCCCCCAAGTTGTCCTCCAGGAATTACCTACCTGAATTGGAAATAGCTCAAATAGGTAGCTCGTCAATTCCAACCTGTGGTTGGTCTAACAATTACTGGCTAACGACTAGCCAAAGATGGCCCATGTTGGGTGTTCCAGAAAGCGCGGCAATCATCCCTTCGCGCTTTATAAGTCCAAACTCTGCAACCCCAGAGTATTTCTCTGACCGTGTCCAGACACCAGCCACATCGTTACCTGCTACTAATTACGGCTCCATTTCGAGCCCAAGTTTTCCAAAACTCCGTACACATTTACTATCAACAAACGATTCCTTTGAGTTACAATTATATACAGAATACCCGAAGCAAACTCCGCTGACAACTCTTAATTCTCCACCTTATGTGTTCTCGTACCTGTGACCCTGTAGCTTGTTTTTAACACCGATAAACAAAATAAGCTCTGTTTTGCCAAAAACTCCGCCAGTCAATGTTCCCTGGAGTCTGAAAATTAGATACCATTACAATAAGCTTTGTGATCACAATCTCACCTGTACTTCCTAGCAAATTACCATAAGTCAACGTGGCCCTTCGATGATGGCCATCATATTGGTGTACAGTATACTCACATTTTGTTCTAGCGGTTATACTCTCCAGCACATCAGGATTTCCTAATAGTATTAACATTAGCAATAGCCCTTTCATATTAACGAACCTCAAAGTCAAACTAACTTCGTAATTTATGGCTTAGCACACATTTCCTTGACATGCGCAACGACTTCACGGAACCGTGACATCGAGGCTCCATCGGTGTGCGGGAGCTACGTCCTTGATCCGAACTAGATCATCGGGGATGGCCTCCGGCTCTATATATCCACTCTGTGGATTGATTTCGTAGAAACAGACCCTGGTACCAAGTGTGCTGATCCCAGACAATTTATCGATTTTAACCTTGCCAAAGAGCTTTTCAAACCTCTCCCGCATCTGATTATCGGCTTCTCTGCGAGTAGAAATATGATGGATATGGTCCGAAGGCTTGATTTCAATGAAAAGCACGGGGTGCTCATCGTGTCAAACAATGAAAATAGTGGTGAAATCCACGACTTTGGATTGCTGTGGGCGTTTGCATTGCGGCACTATCATGAAATCCTCTCGGTTTGGAAACAGATCGGTAAGACAACAGTATGGGCCATATAATCTCGACTCATCGAAATCCCCCCGTGGGGTGGCTGCGCGGAATTGTTTGCGAGTATGTTCGCCCCACGGCATGGCTAAGTACTAAGTCGAACACAACGCTGATGTGTTAGATATTATTTGATATGTTGATTAAATATCGTGTTGGACACTCCGGTGTTGATGCCTTTCGTCCTGCTTGTAGGTGAAGTGGTCGGTGAAAACTCCTCCTTATATTAGACTGTCTCCAACAGCCCTGATTAGGCAACCTGGCTATGTTGCCTGACTAACTCAATCAAGAAAAGTTGCCTGAATGGGAGGTTGATGAACAACTATTTATATTTCATCATATCACCCACAGCAAAGCTTAGTGTCCATGGAGGAGTTCTTCGTAACCCGCCAGTGAAGTGTTTCGATCCAACTCCTCAAGCCTGCTCATCTCATCCTTAAGTGCGGCATCCGGCTTTGTAAAAAATGTTGCCTGCGGAAATGCTCGAAGGAATGGTAATCCCTTTAGCGACCGGCATCTTGGAAAAGCTCCATACACCGCTATATATGTACGGTGGCCTCCTGTTATCTTGGTAGGTGGCTCAAAGTCCAAAATTATATCACTGAAAGTTCTTCCCTGGTCTGTAATCCGTTATAGCACACCCTGCACAACATGGTACCTGCCGGCACCTAATGGAAATACGTTTCTGTCGATTTGACCTGTATTTCAAAACTTGAAGGAAATATTGGCAGTATTCCCTCTGGCAGGCCTTGCATTGGTAACCCTCCATACGAGGGTGTTGTGCCAACAAACTATGCATTTGTGTAAATTTAGGATCCTGGATTTGGACAAGCAGACTCTTTGGCGGGGAATCAACAATCCATACATTGTGACCTACGGAGTAGACTTTCGCAGATTCATCGATAACAGCATCTGCTTCTATAGCCTCCTTGCCATTGACAATACCCAACCCTTTTCCCCGCAGCGTATTTATTTTAGTGTAGGTAGATAAGAGTCTGGGCACGAGATCACCCAACGAGGTGTTTCTTTCTCCGTAGCATAAATATTTTAGCGCGTAGGTAGATAAGAGACTGGGACCGAGAACAACGAGGTGTATAAATTTTGATTTATGACAATAGGCCAGTCTCACTCGACGTCTGGCTGACAATAGGCATGTCCTTTGGGAAAGGACAGTCTCGCCACAGACGTTAAAGGAATAACCACGGCCCTGGCTATTCACACCCGTGGCCAACGACTGTCAGTGATCGCCATATGAACGGTAGGATCAGTTGAATCATGAGACGATATGAAAGTATAGACCGGTTGTTTCCAGGATTGTGCAAACTGAAAAGTGTTGAAGTTGATTTGAACGGACGATAACTTTGACTCCGCCCCGGGAAATACCATCTCCTACTGTACCGATAAGTGTCATAATCATCCATTGTGGTATGCCCCGTACGAAGTCTTCTTAGCACAGGGCAAGAACGGCGCTAAGCTGCACCCGGAGCGTCCGGGATACCTACTAGCGATGTGGAATATTGGATATTGGGTGCATTTTGGTGAGGTGTGAGGTTCCCATGTTGTAGAGCGTAGTTGATTTCATGCTTGTATATATCGACAATGGGAAATATATCACGTGTTGTTGCTGCAGGCACTTCCCTGAGTCTGGTTAGTCATTGCTTTCAGCAATTTTGCCAAGATTTCACCAAAAGGCTTGTGAGCAGAACTGTAAACATAAACAAAGCGGGTCTATGGCTAGGAAACAGAGTCTCGAAGGGGCTGGCTCGGCAAAGAAGCACCAGGAGAACGGCAAAACTGTGCACTCAGAATTGGCCAAGGAGCAACATCGGATGCAGATGAAGTGCAATCATGACTCAAACAAGAAGAAGAAGAAGTCAAAGGAAGGCAAAGGGGGTGGTAATGGTGATGATGGCGTTGCGCACATAGCAGATGTTAATAGTGGAGTGAAGCTGAAAGACAACAAGGGGAAGCGAAAGAATTCATCCGACGCTGGTACCGAGGCAGAGCATGCTGCGAAACGAAGGAAGCCGTCACCATCCCCGGACATTGCTACAGTCACACCAGTTATATCTGGAGATTATAATGCGAATGAAGGACTTGCCAAACATCCATCCCTCTTGAAAAAGTTTCAAGCCCTGCTCCGATCCAAACCACCCACGCCATCTACATCTACAGAGCCTGTTCCAGCACCTGGACAGTCTATCCTCCCTGGTGACCTTCAGCCACAAGGTCTACAACCTTTCCCACAACCTGTGAGTTCCAGACGCACAAAAACCCAGATTCCTTTGGATTCCACTCTTCCACCTTGGCTTTCAGCACCAACAATTGTACCACCAGATCATTCAATTCCTTTCTCAGACCTACCCCTATCAGGAAAACTGCAAAAGAGAATAGCCAATCACCTTAAATTCCGGAAAGCCTTCGCTGTGCAGGCTGCCATACTCCCTCTCCTCCTTGCGTGCCCCACTGATTCAAATTTCAATTCATACCATGACGTTCTGGTTTCTGCACCAACAGGGTCTGGTAAGACACTATCATATATCCTCCCCGTAGTAGAGGATATTACCCAGCGGCATGTTACCCGCTTGCGCGCTGTTGTTATTGTCCCAACAAGGGAACTTGTCAGCCAGGTACGCGATACCACGGAATCGCTAGCCAGTGGTCTGAAAGTGGGGATAGCATGGGGAGCACGGTCCCTAGAATTTGAACGGAACTTACTCGTCAAAGACAGCTGGGGAGGTGATCCTGGAAGGCCTGATACTTTTGATTTACAGTCTGGGGAAAAAGGAAGGTATCACAGCAAGATAGATATCCTGATATGCACCCCAGGAAGATTGGTTGAACATCTTACGACTACGCCTGGATTTCACTTGAGGGACTTGAAGTGGATGGTTATTGATGAGGCTGATAGGCTTTTGGCGCAGAGCTTCCAAGAGTGGCTGGGTACCGTGATGAAGGGACTCCAGACCGAAATGAGCAGCTTTGAGAGCAAGACACAGCAGTTCGAACATGCACTGGGAATCCATACGAATAGTGACAGCCGAGTGAGGAAAGTAGTCCTTAGTGCCACAATGACAAAGGATGTTGGGAAACTAGCTGGGCTCAAGCTGCGGAAACCGAAGCTTGTGGTGATAGAGCAAGCAACCTCTGAGGAGACAAGTGGTGATGAGATTATGGCGGGTGCAGCAGAGTTAGAGGCAGAGGGAGCAGAAGAGGGAGATGAAGCTGATATGCCTGACGAGATATTCTCCGTTCCTGCAACTCTGTCTGAACACTACGTTTCGGTGGGAGAGGTTGAAGATAAGCCACTATATCTGGTGCAATTATTACAAATACAAGGAATCAAATCTGGGGTCTTGATATTCACAAAGAGTAATGAGAGTGCCGCAAGGTTGGCTCGATTAATGGATTTGATGGTTGAAGGGTTGAAGATTGGACTAGTAAGTGGTGAATTGAATAAAGATGAGAGGAAAAAGACACTTGCCAAATTCAAGAAAAACAAGTTGGGCGTGTAAGCTTCCATGGTTTCAGTTCTGCAAAACCTCCCTAAGTTTACTAATATGTCTTCAGCCTGGTCTGCTCGGACCTGATTTCTCGTGGAATGGATCTCCCAGCCGTGGACCATGTCATCAATTACGACGTATCCTCAACCGCAAGGTCATACGTTCATCGTGTAGGCCGAACTGCCCGAGCCGGCCACGAAGGAGATGCATGGTCCCTAGTTGCCAAAGCCGAAGCACGATGGTTCTGGCGGCACATTGGAAGGGGTATCAAACGCGGTAATAGGCTGATAGAGCGTGTGCCGATGGAGTTTGAAGCAGACGAAGCAGCAAGGGAAAGATACGAATCTGCGCTGGGAAAACTTGGGGAGGAGGTCAAAGGTGGGAGGCGATAAACATGTGGGCAAGGTGTTTTATTTTTATTTTTAAAGTCTCTTCGTGTAATGCGCGATACATGAACGATAAGGAGGATTCTTGGCATTTTATTACCCCGTGACCTCGCCAACTCTAATCAGACTAAGTAGTGGTTCATGCTAGGGTTCAAGCCCCGCCCCACACACAATCCGTTACCAAAATTTCCAGTGCAGTCACCAACACGCCTCCTAGCGGAATCTGACAAATCGCGGAGAAACGACCATCTGTACATCAAGTCAAATACCACAGTACTTGAGTGTTGAACTGACGACTTACAGACCCTCAAAACGCGGATTAAAGAACCCAGCATGTCGGACACCGGAGAAGAAGCTGTCCCCGTTTACACCGCCCTTCCTAAGGAGGTCCTTGACAACATTGGTCAGGGTGCCAAGCTGTTCAACAAGTGGACGTACGACGACGTTGAGGTCAGGGATATCTCTTTGACGTAGGTTACCTTATTCACGGAGGCTGGGGCTACTGGGGTATGATGAGTTTGGAGGATGACGGAATTGGAATTCATGGGGGCAACTGAGGGAGGAAGTGGGTGGCACATGCAGAGGGGAATCAGGAAATTTTGCTGGACTTCTGTGGAATGGCTGAACTGACGAATTTGCCATAATCTTCAATAGTGACTACATCCAAATCAACAAGCACTCCTACCTCTCCCACTCCGCTGGCCGCTATGCCGTCAAGCGTTTCCGCAAGGCCCAGTGCCCCATTGTCGAGCGCCTCACCAACTCCTTGATGATGAATGGCCGCAACAACGGAAAGAAGCTCATGGCTGTCCGTATCGTCGACCACGCCTTCACCATTATCAACATCACTACCGACCAGAACCCCATCCAGGTCACCGTTGATGCTATTGTCAACTGCGGTCCTCGTGAGGACTCTACGCGTATTGGTTCTGCTGGTACTGTCAGGCGTCAGGCTGTGGATGTGTCTCCTCTCAGGAGGGTCAACCAGGCCATCGCTCTCTTGACCATTGGTGCTCGTGAGGCGTCGTTCAGGAACGTCAAGTCCAGTACGTATTCCCCAGGATATCACCACCAACTCATTCAGTGAGATGCTAACCGAGCTCACTACAACAGTTGCTGAGTGCTTGGCAGAGGAGCTCATCAACGCCGCAAAGGGTTCCTCAAACTCCTATGCCATCAAGAAGAAGGACGAGCTGGAGCGTGTAGCCAAGTCCAACCGTTAAATCTCCCATATCCTCTTATCCTCTTCACCCTGCCTCCCCCTTCTCACGAATCAGATATATTTCTCGCAGTCTCGTGCTCCAACAGGCCTTTTAAGTATAAATCATCAATGTTGGGTTTTTTACTGGTTTTTTCTGGCTACCTTTTTTTACTCGGTATTGCTGTCTTTTTTCTTTTTTAGTTTGGGTCATGTGCTTACAGAGACACAAAAAGAACGCCTGGGGTTTTTGTTTTGAAAAATCAGGGTGCGTTGGGTAGACCTCCGGGGCTTGGACGTGAGGTAATGGGTGGCTGAGCGGGGGTTGTATACTATTATTGAATGTCCACGACTATAGTTCTGAGCTGGACAGGCATGGAAGATACACAATTCCCATCCGCTAGGTATTACTCAGCAGCATCTCCAACCTACCGCATAGTCCTCTCCCGCTCCCGCGACCATATGTCACATTGCCAAGCGTAGCCGCCTACCAACTGAAATCGTAGAGTTTTGGTACCGTTGATATCGTGCAGCACCGATTCAGGGTAACGATTTTGTAGAATTTTGAGACGGGATTGGTGCAGGCCCTCCTTCTTATATGAAGTTATGAAGTCTTCCCCAAGAGAGTAAAAGTGTATATATCCTCCCTGTGGTCGATTTTGT
>Ga0307514_10001397_pt1 | contig 30003 bp, 14 predicted proteins | sample 16_EM_MG_FD_203088 | JGI IMG/M metagenome (GOLD analysis project Ga0307514, IMG submission 203088) | Populus trichocarpa ectomycorrhiza microbial communities from riparian zone in the Pacific Northwest, United States - 16_EM | ecosystem: Host-associated > Plants > Roots > Unclassified | place... | reverse complement strand
GCTAATGAGAGCCGTGATTGGCCAGACCTGGATACTGAGGATGAGGAGGTTCTCGAGGAAGGAGTCACTGGGGAGGAAGAGGAAGAGGAAGAGGAGGAGGGCAATGAGGAGGAGGGCAATGAGGAGGCAAATGAGGAAGATGAGCCGGTTTCAAACGATGACATGGAGCACAGTGTAATTGTAGTTGCATCAGGACTTCCAAGAGGCATCCGATTGTAGGGATCATGATGATGTATAGATTATTTGCAATTGGTCATTGACTCCGTGAATGAACTAGTCAGTTCACTGAAGTGGGGTACGGACTCCGTGAATGGACGGTTCGTTCACGGAAGGTGGCCCTCCGTGAACTGACTAGGTACTCCGCGGAGGAACCGCCTCCGTGAATGGACTAGAACAATGAGTCTATACAAATGACTCAGTGCATTAGCAAGCACTCTCCAATCCTTTCTGGCAGCTTCGATGGCCTTCTAACAACTTGTAGGTCTGCGAGCTAAATTGTGAGTCAACATGTGGATATCCACCACTGTATCCGCCACTGTATCTGCCACTGTGTATACGCCACACACGCCACACGGCAAGTTCACCCAACCAATGAGAATGCTTCGAGCGGACAAACCAAGTGTATAACTATTAGACAATCATCTTCATCTCAAAGTAACACCAGTGCCAGATCCGGTGGCGAGTGAAATTAGTAAATGTGTCTCCACAAATGACTCAGAGCATTAGCAACCACTCTCCAGTCCTTTCAAGTAGCTTCAACGGCCTTCTAGTACTGCGCCAGTTACAGTGGTTCGGACACTTTTTTGTGCTGACAGATTTTTTCAATCCCGAATGATCAAAAACCGACCAAATCCACAATAAAAGCGTTTTCGGACACCCCATTCTGACTGCTGACGTCCGAGCCACTATAACCAGTACAGTAGCTTGTTGTCCGTTCTAACAGATTGTAGGCTTGTCGGGCAAAATCCTGAGTCAACAGGACTGGTACACTCCCGCACTACTGGAATCATTCCGATGGTGGTGCTGGACCCTGACAGACGCCAGTCCGGATGGACAATTGGGAACCCTGGATTCTATTGCAATGGACAAGCGGACTTGCATCATTTCCCCATCGTATGCGACTCGTCCATCAATATTTGCTAATGTGGCTAAAAACGGTGCAGGTTCATAACGAGTTAAGATAACCACAGTCGGTGTGTAATTTCCAGGTTCCTTCATTATCGACTACCAAGTATCACACATCGGTGACGTGAACACAGCCAATATCTAACCCAGGCAATATTCAATATCAAGTAATACCGATATAGCCCCAACACACGCTCTCTAGTCGCAAATTCCGTCTCTTCTGCAGCGTCCTCACACAATTCCCCCTTTCCTCTTGCACCATGAATTTGACATATTGAAGACTAAACCGTTGCCCAGCAAGAATCGCCTTAACGATCCAATCGATCGAAGTCAGCGCGAGCAGTGCATTAACATAGATTGGAGCAACGCACAACCTATCCAGTATACAAACCTCGAGTCAGCTGTCTAACATCGTAACAACAGGGTAAGAAACTCGCCAGTTACGACTCCAACAGTTGCGATGTCGTTGGAGACGCCTCACTAGTATTGTGAGAGTGAGAACGTCGTGGGCTGCCGAATCAAACCACCGGCATGTGTCAGCCACCCGTCTATCATCGGTGTGGACATTTTTAAAGCAACTCACCTTCCATCGATCGCAGCCATCGGGCGAGTGTCAGCCATCAATCAGGGCGGGCATCTTGAGAGAGAAACTCACAACCTATCGATCGCAGCCATCGGGCAAGTGTCAGCCATCAATCAGGGCGGGCATCTTGAGGAGAAACTCACCACCTATCGATCGCAACCATCGGGCGAGTGTCAGCCATCAATCAGGGCGTGAATTTTGAGAAACTCACCCGCTATCGATCGCAGCCATCAGGCGAGTGTCAGCCAACAATCAGGGCAGGCATCTTGAAGGGGAAATTCACTCCCTATCGATCGCAGCCATCGGGCGAGTGTCAGCCATCAATCAGAGCGGGCATCTTGAGTGAGAAACTCACAGCCTATCGCTCGCAGCCATCGGCGAGTGTCAGCCATCAATTAGAGCGGGCATCTTGAGGAAGAAACTCACTCCCTATCGATCGCAGCCATCGGGCGAGTGTCAGCCATCCATTAGGGCAGGCATCTTGAGGGAGGAACTCACTCCCTATCGATCGCAGCCATCGGGCAAGTGTCAGCCATCAATCAAGGCGGGCATCCTGAGGGAGAAACTCACTCCCTATCGATCGCAGCCATCGGGCGAGTGTCAGCCATCAATCAGGGCGGGCATCTTGAGGGAGAAACTCACCACCTATGGATCGCAGCCATCGGGCGAGTGTCAGCCATCAATCAGAGCGTGCATCTTGAGAGAGAAACTCACCCACTATCGATCGCAGCCATCGGGCGAGTGTCAGCCATCAATCAGGGCGGGCATCTTGAGAGAGAAACTCACGGGCTATCGATCGCAGCCATCGGGCGAGTGTCAGCCATCCATCTGGGCGGGCATCTTGAGGGAGGAACTCACACGCTATCGATCGCAGCCATCGGGCGAGTGTCAGCCATCAATCAGAGCGGGCCTCTTGAGGGAGAAACTCACAAGCTATCGATCGCAGCCATCGGGCGAGTGTCAGCCATCAATCAGGCCGGGCTTCTGGAGGGAGAAACTCACCTCCTATTGATCGCAGCCATCGGGCGAGTGTCAGCCATCAATCAGGGCGGGCATCTTGAGAGAGAAACTCACCTCCTATTGATCGCAGCCATCGGGCGAGTGTCAGCCATCAATCAGAGCGGGCATCTTGAGGGAGAAACTCACCTCCTATCGATTGCAGCCATCGGGCGAGTGTCAGCCATCAATCAGGGCGGGCATCTTGAGGGAGAAACTCACTCCCTATCGATCGCAGCCATCGGGCGAGTATCAGCCATCCATCAGGGTGAACGCATCTTGAGGGAGAATCTCACAAGCTATCGATCGCAGCCATCGGGCGAGTGTCAGCCATCAATCAGAGCGTGCATCTTGAGAGAGAAACTCACGGGCTATCGATCGCAGCCATCGGGCGAGTGTCAGCCATCCATTAGGGCGGGCATCTTGAGGGAGAAACTCACGGGCTATCGATCGCAGCCATCGGGCGAGTGTCAGCCATCAATCAGGGCGGGCATCTTGAGGGAGAAACTCACTCCCTATCGATCGCAGCCATCGGGCGAGTGTCAGCCATCAATCAGGGCGGGCATCTTGAGGGAGAAACTCACTCCCTATCGATCGCAGCCATCGGGCGAGTGTCAGCCATCCATCAGGGCGGGCATCTTGAGGGAGAAACTCACTCCCTATCGATCGCAGCCATCGGACGAGTATCAGCCATCAATCAGGGTTAACGCATCTTGAGGGAGAATCTCACACGCTATCGATCGCAGCCATCGGGCGAGTGTCAGCCATCAATCAGGGCGGGCATCTTGAGCGAGAAACTCACCTCCTATTGATCGCAGCCATCGGGCGAGTGTCAGCCATCCATTAGGGCGGGCATCTTGAGGGAGAAACTCACTCCCTATCGATCGCAGCCATCGTGCGAGTGTCAGCCATCAATCAGGGCGGGCATCCTGAGGGAGAAACTCACAACCTATCAATCGCAGCCATCGGGCAAGTGTCAGCCATCAATCAGGGCGGGCATCTTGAGAGAGAAACTCACCACCTATCGATCGCAACCATCGGGCGAGTGTCAGCCATCGATCAGAGCGTGCATCTTGAGAGAGAAACTCACCCACTATCGATCGCAGCCATCGGGCGAGTGTCAGCCATCGATCAGAGCGGGCATCTTGAGAGAGAAACTCACGGGCTATCGATTGCAGCCATCGTAGGAGTGTCAGCCATCCATCTGGGCGGGCCTCTTGAGGGAGGAACTCACATGCTATCGATCGCAGCCATCGGGCGAGTGTCAGCCATCCATCAGGGTGAACGCATCTTGAGGGAGAAACTCACAAGCTATCGATCGCAGCCATCGGGCGAGTGTCAGCCATCAATCAGGGCGGTCATCTTGGGAGAGAAACTCACGCCCTATTGATCGCAGCCATCGAGCGAGTGTCAGCCATCAATCAGGGCAGGCATCTTGAGGGAGAAACTCACCTCCTATTGATCGCAGCCATCGAGCGAGTGTCAGCCATCAATCAGAGCGGGCCTCTTGAGGGAGAAACTCACTGCCTATCGATCGCAGCCATCGGGCGAGTGTCAGCCATCGATCAGAGCGGGCATCTTGAGAGAGAAACTCACGGGCTATCGATTGCAGCCATCGGGCGAGTGTCAGCCATCCATCTGGGCGGGCCTCTTGAGGGAAGAACTCACATGCTATCGATCGCAGCCATCGTGCGAGTGTCAGCCATCAATCAGAGCGGGCATCTTGAGGGAGAAACTCACAAGCTATCGATCGCAGCCATCGGGCGAGTATCAGCCATCAATCAGGGCGGGCATCTTGGGAGAGAAACTCACCCCCTATTGATCGCAGCCATCGGGCGAGTATCAGCCATCAATCAGGGCAGGCATCTTCAGGGAGAAACTCACCTCCTATTGATCGCAGCCATCGGGCGAGTGTCAGCCATCCATTAGGGCGGGCATCTTGAGGGAGAAACTCACCTCCTATTGATCGCAGCCATCGGGCAAGTGTCAGCCATCAATCAGGGCGGGCATTTTGAGGGAGATACTCACGGCCTATCGATTGCAACCATCGGGGGAGTGTCAGCCACTATACACTACCGGGAGAATGTACCAATGTGACTGACTGACTTTTTATCAGTTTCTGCTTCGTTTAGGAGAATATGAAAACGACGGATGAGTCTGCGTTCATTCACATCTAGTATGGAGTTGTATGTTGAAGAAGTTTCCTGCACATCCAAAATTTGGTTTTTAGTATTAGTGTCATCCGCGAGCTCTACTACTCGTGGCTCCGAGGATATTTGAAACCAAGTTCGACAGTTGAGACTTGTGAGGATTAAAAATTAGTTCCTCAGCGCCAACTGTTCAGTAGCAGGAACGCAAATACCATCGAACCCGCTCAAGGTCTTTACATTTCCCATATCCTTTGTATGTATCTCCACAGGAAGGACAGTCCTGTTTGGCTCTACCGGAGGATTTCTGTTGCTGTTTTAGTATTATAGCCATGGAAAGTTCCATACCCGGCACAATAGAGTCGTCCCAGCTTGTGATTGTTAGAGGAGTCCGTTGATTCTCGTTCATTATCTCAATCTCGTATAGGCCTCGGTTAACCCATTGGCTTCCTGGCCGTCCTTCAAAATGATTTCTTATCATATTTTCGAAAATCTAGGGCGTAGCTAGTTATTGGCGGTCATTGATATTGTGGAAGACGTAATTACTTTGTAATTGCTGACCCACTCAAATGGCAGTTGGATACAACCGTCCAGTGCATCAACAAAATTGATCGGTGTATAGTCAGGAGCCCATGGTTTGAGGTCTATCGGAATTGACTGTTCGATGCGTTTTAGCCGTCCATCTATCTGAGCCATAGCCTGGCTGCTTGAGGTGTTAGTCACTACTGATTTCGGTATTCCGATAATATGAAGTGGACAACTCACACCCCGCAGCAGGACAAAAGCAGATTAATCGCATCCATCTGTTTCCCAAGCCCATCAAACAGCTCCAGTATCTCATCCCGTTTATACATTCCCCATCCGATCTTTCTCCAGCTGTCATTTAATTTTCTGCCCGAACCACCTGATGACAGGCTCCTCTTGTATTTTTCGGTAGCTGTATCAAATTTCCGTAGAAGCGGTTCGCACTGGCGCACAAGTTCATGAATTGCTATCATAGTGGGTGTTGGCAGCTGAGAAATAGTGACTCGGACTGTTTTTAGTAGTTGCTCGAAGCAGCCGAATCGAAGGAGAAGCTTTTGGTAATCGGCGGACGATCCCGTGCTTTCGCGGAGTGTTGCGCCGATTTTTAGGACAAGCGATCCAACTGCGATAAAATCCCCGACGCTGAATCCGAACGACATCGTGGTGGTGGGAAGCGGTAGTGATACGTAGTTGAAATGGATGTGGGGATGGGTCGCTGATAAATATGGCACATGTGAAAAGCACAATCAGCGCTAGACAACTCATGTGCTAATTTCGCAGTCTGTTAGGCAACACTGAGCATTGCTGAGGAGCAGGGTTGTTTTTTAGCGGTGTTATCCAATGAGGAATACCGCGGTAGTTCTAGCCGATGCACTTGACATCATCGATGTCTGCACAGGTCGTACGCTACTCCTCCATATCCAATTAACATCCCTGTCCGACAGGAAACTTTTCACCTCCAGCGACAGCAGTGCATGCATACAGTACTTAACAAGTGTTTGCAACGTGTTAAAGTTGGCGCTATTTTTCGGGACCATACGAATTGCGAAGTGTGGAGTCTAGGGAACTCTAGCGTGTTCGATCACTACAAACATTCGGTCATTTGCAGAATTTCCTATAAAGACCTAGCAAGTTTTGCATCCTCATATATCGCGCAAACAAATACTCACGCACTCTGTACAGAAATTTCAATCAATCGGGGATGTCGGAACCACCCATTCGCTGCTTGGGTCGAGATTGGACGATTGATTGGTTGATGGCAACAACTAGTTGCGCTTACAGCGGAAAGTAGAAAACCGGCTGAGTGCACTGCATGCAGCACCACCCAAACAGTCATTCAACCTTAAGCTCGCATGCCAGCCCCTTCCTGGTGCGGGATGAATACCCGCCCCAGGGCGGGGCTGGACGACTTTGTCGTCTGTGTTACTCCGAGATTCGGAGAGGCAACGAGCTCCCGAACTCAACACCGAAAATCAAAAAAAAAGTTTTCGGTCACAGCCTTTGTAGATAATAACTGCTCTGGTAGTCTGCCTGCACTTGACCGAAATTGTTTCTGTGTGGTGGAAGTGCCCTCAGTGCTGGCCGATGCTTCACTGAGAGGTAGGCCGAACTCGGGTCTATCTTGCATGACATTAGGGGATATGCTGGAGTACCTCCACCACACACAAACAATTTCGGTCAAGTGCAGGCAGACTACTAGAGCAGTTATTAACTACATAGGCTGTGACTGAAAACTTCGTTTTAGATTTTCGGTGTTCAGTTCGGGTGTTCAACCCTCGGAGTTGCACCGTAAAACTGATCACCTATTCGGGGACGTAAATCGTCCAGGCCCCCCTGGATCGGGGCGGGGGGCTGGTACACGAGCTTAATTCAACCTCAGATGCAACGTGCAAATCGGCATCAAAGGCACCGATGTTACACACGAATCTCCCGGCTTCATATGATCGATATATTGCGCGACCTAAAAATGTCTTAGGCAATGGAAATACTATGAGATGACCGAAAGATTCATTGTATTCCCGGCAAAGGCATTTCTACCAACCGGGAATGAGCCCTGGATGCAATCATATTACTATAGCCTGACATTAAGGATAAGCATTGTAACAAATGAAGTATGTCAAGCGCCGGTTGTATCGTGCCCAGCCGCATGTTAGCTCGTACGTCGCCTCCCAGAGCATGTGAGGCGCTTGAGCCGCTCGAACTTGCGAGGCTGCGGCTCACCAGGCGCGCCACACATCCAGCTTAGTCTTGGCGAAAGAAAAAGCGTCGGATCGCTATGCCTATTCGGAAAACAACACCGTAATTCGGCAGTGAAAGCGAGGTGGAAACGATTTGTTCACCCAAAGTCTTACAAAGTCCCCAAGAGTAGTCTAATTTGGAGTCTTTGTCAGAGTAACTCAGGGTATAGTTATAGCTTTTGTACTCTAATAACCACCCCCGGTCGGTGGAACGTCATCACCTATCGGAACGTCGGACTCATTTAGGTCTGGGTCCTATCAGAAACCACTTCGATTTTGGGCCCATCACCAATATGGAGCAATTCGTCTAATTTTGCACCGAGATACTAGGCCTCAAAGACTTGGCCCCTAGCTGTAGAGCTGTTGTGGTAGTTACATGTGTCATGTCTTGCAGATATTACGAGCACTCAATCATATACTTGGCTATCAACACTCCGTCAGTGAACTAAAATCCTGTGAATTGATGATTCTTAAATGATATCTATATAAGCGAGAGACTCTTGTCTTGATATATACATTAGATGTAATGACCGATCATAATACTATGCGTGACCGAGCGATATGTAGTAATAATACCCCTTCTTGTTACACTCTGTGGAGCAAGAAATGCAACTACCAGGCATCCATATCAATAAAGATGAACGAAGCGCACATGCGCCACCAATAATTGCCACGGTAAACTCGTTGCAACCCTAAGTGATGAGTGAGCAGAGAAAGTGTATTACCGTTACATGAGGATAGCTATTTATAACGAAAGAAATCCATTAAGTCTTTCAAATGTATAGCGAAACGATCTTCGGGCATGTGCGGTGCCTAATCTCTGTTGAGTGCAAAAGAGAAAGAACGAAGACGCTCAATTGTCTGTCGATCCAAAGAGAAGGAAAACTACGGACTTATATACGAAAGAGAGAGAAGGAAAACTCCATGCCGACTGCCAAAGCCGGAGCCCAATGCCGAGTACCAGTGCCGAGCCCTCCTCCTCGCCATGGGGGCAGGCGAGGCCGATGGGGGTAGGCGAGGCAGGTGGAGGCAGGCGAGACTGGTGGGGGCAGGCGAGGTCAATGGGGGCCGTAAGCCACCGGCCTCATGCCCGAGCCCGCCAGCACCGAACACTAGGGAAGCCTCCTGGCCAAATCCCTAGTCAAAAATCTCCGTCCGTGCACTTGCTCGTGTCATAATTCCATAGGACCTTTGATTGTGCAATTCGTCTCCTCCGTAATGTACTTAGATTGACTCGGAGGTACGTGATCATAATGACTCAGATATGGGAGTTATCTCTCCACTTCAGGTTGGATTGTTTACCGATAAATCGAGGGTATCGTCAATCATGCCATGGCGACTTCTCCGACATTCGGTATTAGAACTCGTCTCGATCGACCGTACGTGATGGCTCTCTTTCATCAGGAATAAGAGTTTGCGCTCGAGCGGAAACAGCTGTGCCCTCGAACGACGGTTTTCCGTCTATTCTCTATATATCTCGCTCAGAAATATTTGCCTTGCTCAGACTTGTTCTATTGCTTTTTGTTTTCACCGATTCATTGAGTTTATAGTGGACTCCGGTCTATTGGTTCCAATTCATCGCCATGAAACATTTGGAGACAATATGGGATCATTCGCTAGCTATCTACATTTATCTATGTGTGGTACAGATAGGGACTTTTGGAGACAGTGCTACGGTGCGCTTGAAGGTGCACTTAGAGACAGCGCTCGAGTACACTTGGAAGTGTACTTGGAGTTGGTGCTCTGGTGCACTGTTAAAGACGCCTCATGACTCCCACCCTACGGTCCAAGCGTTACAGTCAAGTGACAAAATTACACTAATGTACCGAAGCGACTCATCGAGCAGTGATCTTTGACAGATCAAAAAATAATTAGCCGCCGTCAGAAATTATTAATGTTGTCAATAACTTTTAATGCGTCGCCGATCTCGACTCATTATGGAGTCAATTTTGGCTACTCTCAGTACGGACGCGTAATTTTATCGCATGGTTGTAATGATGTTGCAACATGGAGGGGAGAACCGTGCGCATGTGTAAAGAAAATGGTAAAGAGAAGAGAGAAGGACAAAGACTGGAGATATAGAAAGCATCTTCGGGTGTACCATCGTTCGGATATGCCGGCGCCACCCTTTGCCATACTTGCCACCGGATATGCAACAATGAAACTGTTGAAACGTTATTGCCGTGCTCTACTTTCAAGAGTTCTAACATTCGCTTGGCATACCTACCTCTTCACTTCAACCGTCCGTGCTCATAGGCATGTGATTGCACATGTTACCACGTGGACTCTCTCTTTCTGTAATTGGTCAGATAAGAATGTACTTTGTGATAGTTTATGAGCCAATCTTGTAATGCACATGGCGTGCAACAAGCCCACCGAGAGGTAGTCGCAACGCTAAAACCGTGCAAGTTCGTAAGCCAGGTGAGATGAGCAAAACCAGTGTAGATATTTCCGCCTTCCATCATCTCCATCTACAGCCAAATTGAAAACGCAGGGAAACTGAAAACACACATATAAATCAAACGCAGGCAGTATCAAAACGGAAGCAATCCAGAAAGAACCCCATCTTAACCGTAACAATCTCATCCGTTCTGCACCATCCTTCACACTGCGCCCCATCCTATTTTCCACCCTGAATATATCTGCAAGCCTATCCCGCTACGCTCGATCAAACCAAGACATTGAGGTCAGTGCGAGCTACGCATTGTCATCGCTGGGTATGTTCTTGGAGCAGCATAGTATTAATCCAGTGCACCGGTTGGGGTCAGTCCTCTCACAGGGTTGCATCGGGGCAATAAACTCACTATCAAATCATCCAGCTCCCGGAAAGCCACCACGGTTCCTCTTCGTGCGCATATTTAGCCCGTAAACGTTGAATCTATCGAGTCGATCCGCCAGGCTTGTGTCAGCCACCTATCTACCATTGGGGCGGGCATCAATATAGGAGAATCTCACTCCTTCAGGAGTACATCCATCGGGTTCGAGTTAGCAATCTATTATTTCTCAGATGGTCATAATCAGAGGGTAAACTCACCCGCTATCAACTACAGCCGGCTGGACGGTGTCAGCCATCCACCAGTCATCCCGGGAAAGGGTGGAGGGTGTCATTAGTAGAGGAGATAAGCACCGGCTATCAATCACAGAAATTAGGCTAGTGTAAGCCATCCATCGTTCATCGGAGTTTGCATGATTAGAGATACTCGCTCCCAATCAATTTCAGCCATCGTGCTTGAGTCGACCATCCATGGATAACTGGGACAGGCATCATTAAAGGAGGAACTCACTCTCTGTCGATTACCGCCATTGTGCTCGTGTCTGCCGCACATCATCGGTCCGGGCATTACCGGCGGGCATATTTAGAGCAGAAACTCACGGGGTATAATTGAAGAAATCGGGCTTAGTTAGCTATCTATCGAGACGGGCATCATGAGGGAGAAACTCACAAACTATCCATTGTAGCCAACGTGCTCGTGTCAGCCATCCATCAGGGCAGGTCATTAGGGAGAAACCAGTGTTCCTAAGCGGCCCGGCCTCAATTCAGGGTAAGTATTGTTCTAGTCCAGTCACGGAGGATGTCCCTCCACGGAGAGACCGGTCCATTCACGGAGTCCCACCCTCAGTGACTGGACTGGTTCATTCGCGGAGTATACCCCTGCGCCCCACCTCAGTGAATGGACTGGTCCATTCACCGAGTGTACACTTGGTGAATACTCTGCACACACATGCCCACGCATGTATGCGCACTCAGCTGGCCATATCCAGCTGAATTTAATCAATGCAATTGCATTCACCCCAGAGCAACTACGTGCATTCAGCCCACATCGCGAAACTCGACAGTACTTTGAAAGTTCCTGATCGTACCACGTGCTTTCAGGCTTTTGGCTGCTTTCCACACACTTTCGCTGCGAATGCTCTTTCGCGCTCTTTCAGGCTTGGAGATTTTCACTTCTCTCTACGTCTTTCGCTGCTGTGGCCCTTTCGCTGCAAAATCTCTTTCGCTGCAGAACCTCTTTCGCACTAGATGCAGCTGGTCTATGGAAGAGACGCAGCCGGTTGTTTGAAGTGGATCTTTGCAGTGATGCAGCTAGTCTTTTGAACCCTCCGGCAGGGACCTTCACCAGCCGTTGCGATAATCGAGAGGATTCCCCAGGCTATGACTGAAAGGCATCTTCAACTGAGCAGTATAAGGTTACACAACAGAAAAAGAGATTTCTTGAGAATCAACTAACTTAGTGGATTTACAGTTCTTATTCACAAATCCTGATATCAATAAACTTTTAGACAAAGTTGATTCCTGCGACTATCTCCACGACCAACTCTGGTCCCCACACCTGTAGTCTCAATCTGAGAATCTCACGATATCCAATGGCCATGGTGTTGAGGATTTAAGTCGATGGTATTGGGTTAATGGCGATACTTGGACTCATAGGGAGAGCAGATCTCCTAATCAGATGTGCCACCGGAATCCGCAGCTTGATTTTCAGGGTAATTGGGCCGGTGAGAGTGCGAGCGTGAGTGCGAGTGTTGAGTATACTGCTATAGCCTCATCTGCAAGAAAGCATGAAAGTGTATCTGCGCGAAAGGAAATATGCAGCGAAAGTCGGCGAAAAGCCTGACAGTTTGCTATGCTTCCAAAGTTGGCTCCCGCCTGAGTCCTGACACCTTCTGGGTTTGCTTTCGGGCCGGTGAAAGCCTGAAAGTACCTGAAAGCGACTCGTACGGTTTTGCGATGGCGCAGAGGCAAACGACAAAAGTGATATGACAGAACTGGATATTGAGGAAGGAGAGGGTCTTGAAGAGTACCATGATGTGGGCGGGGAGGAGGAGGAAGAGGACGATATAGAGGAAGAAGGCATTGAGGAAGTTGAGCCGGTTTCAAGTTAGGATATGGAGCATAGTGTAATTGTAGCTGCACCACGGCGTTGAGTGAAATTAGTACTTTGTATGTATGCTCCGCGAATGAACCAGTCCAGTCACGGAGGTGGGGTGCAGGGGTACACTCCGCGAATGAACCAGTCCAGTTACTGAGGGTGGGACTCCGTGGCTGGACCGGTCTCTCCGCGGAGGGACATCCTCCGTGACTGGACTAGAACAAGTATTATTGAATCACTCAGAGAGAGACTTACATGCTATCATTTATCATCGGGGGTGGGGGGCATCATTGAGGGAGAAACTCACCCACTACAAATTACAGCCATCGGGCTCGTGTCAGCCACATATCCGCAACCAAGTGGGCACTAGTAGAGTAGGGAGTAGAAAGCTCATAAGCTATCAATTACGGCCATCAGGCTTGTGTCAGCCATCGATCAATCATCGGTAGGCACTAATGGAGTTGGAAACTCACATTCTATTGATTGCAGCCATCAGACTCGTACCAGTTGCCTCGTTTGGTATTATTAAAGGGAAGCTCACCATTGGTAATTCCTAGCAATCGTGCTCATATTAGCTATTACACGCTGCTAGCAGGAATCTACCGGAGAGGCCCACGACTCTTCATCCGATTCTGGGTCGTTAAGTAGAACATGAAAACGACGGATGGGCTTGCGTTCATCCTCATCTAATCCTATGTCTGATGACAAAGCTGTCCGCTTTCCTACAGCTTGGTTCTCGGTGTTACTGTCATCCGAGAGTTCCACAACTCGTGATTCAGTTAATATTTGGAATCAAGTCCCGCAAGTCAGGCTTGTGGGGACAGATAATTAGTTTTGGTTATCAAGTTTCCAAAAATGGCAATACCATCGAACTCGTTCAAGCTCTGGGTATTTTGCATATCCTTGGTATGGAGCTTCGCACGAGGGACAATTTTCCCGCTTTTGATTAGAGGGATCCTGCTGGCGCTTTAGCAATATAGATATGGCAAGCAACATATCTGGCACAATAGTATCACCCTAGCTTTCAACGGTTAAAGCCCTTTGCTCTGCTCATTCACAATTTCATAAAATCTTATGTTAACCATATCACTTCCGGGTCGTCCATGAAAGTGATTCGTCAATATGTTATGGAAGATCTAGTCGGCCACTCAGAAGTGACGGACAGATGTGTAATGCGCTGGGAGGGTTATAACCTTAAAATCCCGGCAGGACTCAAATGGCAGTTGAACTCTACCATCAAATGCGTCTATAAACCTAATTGGTTTGTAGTCGGGAGTCCACAGTGTCAGGTCTTGCTGTATGGTGTTTTTGCTTCCTTTGAGTAAGGCCGCTGTCGCACAGGTCCGTCGGACCGTTTGGCTCTGAAATGTCATACAGTCAGAGTCAGATCTCCCTAATGGTACGTTTAACTTACGCTGCGTAGCAGGACAACAACAAATTTATTGCGTCCATTTGAATCCGCAGCTCATGAGAGAGTTCCAGTATCTTATTCCTTTTATATATTCCTAACCCGATTTTCCGCTAGGTAACTATCTATTTCGCTCTGGACTAGCGCTGGGAGAGGCTTCGTTTATATTTCTTGGTTATTTTATCGAATTTTCGTAGAAGTTGGCTTGAATTGGATATATGTCTTATAATTGCTCTCACATGGGTATTGGTAACTGAGAGCTGGCTATTTGACTTGAGGCGGTGTTTAGCAACTGTTCTAAACTATCAATTCGAAGGACAAGCTCTTGGTAATCAGCGGACGATCTCGTGCTCCCGCGGAGTGTCGAGCTGATCTTGAATAAAGACGATCCAACGGTGAAGAAATCACCCACACTGTAGCTGAACGACATTTTTCAAACAGTTACTGTGATATGAGGTGGGAGTCGGTGTGGGGATAGCTAATATAATAACTGTTGTGAATGTGAGATGCACAATTAGTGCCAATCCACTCATGCGATAGATTCGTTACCGAATTGCCAGGGTGCATATTGTGTGCGGGGTTGTTTTAGAGCAGTGACCTTGCACTGTAACGTTGTCCGATAAGAATATTTAGCCGGTGCATAATGCCAACAGCGGCTTGCTAAAAACAAACAGGAAACCTTTGGATAACAAGCTAATCCTCGATATCCGCACACCCGATAAATACGCTTGTACTGCTGTCACTATGGTGCTGCGCCAGTGTACTGGGTACGAGTCTTGTTTGGCTAAATCCACGATTTCTAAAGCGTTTAGGATACCTAGACGACTGAATTAACTGCTTCTATTCGCCTAGTCCTTAGCTGTGCTTCATTGCGAAGAACTTAAGGTAAATAGAATGTTTTATTGAGTTTAAGGATTCAAGCTTTACGAACTACAAAAAGCTCGAACCAAACCAGATAATCAGGTAGCAAAGCAGATGCCACCGATCAATACCGTTTAGTAGTTGTTACTCCAATGATGCACATGCAAACCCCGGAACTGAGTACATAGACTATCTTATAGTCGCTTGCGATGCTGTTAAAGTTATCGACGCAGTATTTTAGAGACCATACGAGCTATGAAGCATGGACGCCTAGGAAGTTTTGCCATATTTGGTAACCCCAAATATTCGGTCATTAAATGGACCTGCTATAAAGACTCGTCAAGTTGTGAGCTCTATATTATCATTTACAAAAAGTACTAACGCATTCTAGATAGGAATTTCAAACGCTTGCGAATGTCAGAGAATACACTTAGCGTTTGCTGCAAGAGTCGAATCTCAATGTTTGGATCAGATTGATTAGCGGACACAGCAAGCTGCAGCTACATCTGCAGGTGGAATACGCCTGCCAGTGTAAATGTACTTAAACCCTGCAGCACTGCTCAACCAATTAGTCAATCTCATTATAAAGAGATTAATCGACCTCCCTCTAGAGCAGCCCAATGTCGTAGGCGCATCTTTTAGCTTTAGAATATCGATAGACTTTGGGTGGGCTGATCGTTTCCACTACCGTGAAGACAAAGGATTCTTCAGTCATCTCCCATCAATTACATTATCTAGCGTTTGGTTCGTAATATTCCGAGAGTCGTCAAATTGAGAGACTTTATTAGAGTAAGGAAGGGCCTATCGCCGTCATATTCCGACATCCAGTGCCAGCCGGAGGGACGCTGTCACCACCGGAACACTAAGGCATTTTTGGCCTGGGATTCCACGTTCTACCAGAAACCACTTTCATTGTTGCTCATCGCAAATACGGATCAATTCGTACATATACCAACAGACTCGGCCTCAAAGTATAGCCCCCGAGCTATACAGTCGTCAAAATAGCTCTTGAAAGTCATGCTGCATCACTCGATTGTAGACAAACACTCTGACTTGAAACATTACTGAATTGTGAAAGATGCTGATTTGCCTATCATACAAAGAGAGAATAAGGTAGACGTAAATAATAAAACAAATCATACCTGGAGCCAATCCGGAGGCTCGCAGAGAGATAGGCACCGCACCAAGCCCGAGGTTCACGGTGAAATAAGAATCGTACCTTATCCCTAATCTAGTGCACACTTAGTCTCGACACTCAGCGTGCCAAAGCCCGCGGCTAATCAAGAGCCCACCTTAGCTCCGACAGCCTTCGGGCAAAGTCTTTAGCCAACATGAATAAGCTGACGGGATATCACAGTAGGTTACTAGCTCAGAGTTTATAATATCCACTAATAAGCCTAGAAATATCACGTAGTCTGGCAGAGGAGGTTTCTTCGGACGGACGGCTAGGCTATTTCTGTCTCAAGTGACAGTCAATGCATTTTGGTGTCTCGATGGTCTTTTCACTGGATCTCACTTTGTTTTCCACATACCATTCTACTTGGGTTTTATCGTTGCTCACTAACATATCCAGGGGTTCATTCCCTGAATTGGGCGACAAGAAGTATAATATATATTTAAACTTAAGTGGATAGTCAAGTATATGCGCATTGTGACTACGTTCAAGCTGAAGTCTCTCCGCACTTTCCGTAATCCCTGTAAAACGGCTATGCTAACTGTACGTAATGCCAACCATACCAAGAACTAAGTGCTTAATATATAGATATCTTCAGGAATGCAATTTTGATATGCTGGACACACTGAGGAATCTACATTACTTACAGGGAGACAGCAGCAACATGCAGTATCAATGGGACGAATCCCAGGTGCGGTATGCAGTGTGTTAGCAGCTATCATAGCATGAGTACAAGGCTGCTTCCTCAAACTAGCTGCGAAAGAGAGTTGACAAGTGAAGTTGGCACAAGAGAAGTCTAAGACGATAAGTGCACTTGGTATACTACTGTCTCGTACGAATGAAACTGTACCTAGGACGCGACTGAAGGTAAAAATGTTAACGCGCTCAGATGACGGCCTGAATCATGCCACGCAATGTTATCACCAGTCCAGACTAATGAAAACATTAGTCAAGCGCACTAGAAAACACTTTTAAATGCTAATGTTACTACTTCATGGTCTCCATCACCGCTTAGCGGTAAGTAAAATATCATAATGCGCTTGCTGAAAGTTCATCTTAATATACCTTCAGCTAATCAGAGAGGCTTAAATCCTACACAACTGTAGGGACAGCAAGTATTGAAAATGAACCATAAATACTAGGAAACTGTTTGGCCAAAATTCTCTACATAGTCCATACACTCGAGAGGGGATTATTCAAAGCTCGTTCCTCGGGAATAATGCCACAACAAAAATTGACACAACTGCGGTGCACTGCCTTCCATTTGTTACTATTTAACTCAACTGTTAAGTATATTGGCAGGGGTTCCCGCCGGGACCCACCTACATTGTCTGTCACTGACAAGTGTGCTTCTTATTGCCGGAAAACTTTGCTGGTGCAAGAATTACGTTAATAGGAATTCCACTGGCAATAGTTACAGATATAGCCTGATTAGATACCGTCCTTGGCCGCTCTAATTGGTTCACGTATTCTGATTACGTCATGTACATTTGACGTGGGCACTCCTAATCAGGCTTCCCCCCCGGGCGAAGAATCAGTGGTCAGAACCGTCATACTGGACGACGCCACCGCAGCCAAGAGAGCCGCGCAGCGCTGGGCAAGAGAGAAAGAGGCAAAAGTGGGAGCGGGAGTCTGGATGTGGTGGACAGATGGATCGCGCTCAGATGACGGCCGAGTGGGAGCCGCAGCAGTATGCAAGCACAGAGACGAGTGGAGGTCCCGCCGCAGCTATCTGGGCACTGGACGAATGGAGGTCTTTGACGCCGAACTGTGGGCGATCGGACTCGCGCTCGACGTGGCAATCGAGAAGAGAGAAACATTGCAGAAGCATGGAGTGGAGACGGTGGCAGTCTTCAGCGACTCACAGGCCGCAATTCGACGAACGGCACACCTGGAGCCGGGCCCAGGGCAGCGACTGGCGAGACGAATCAACAGAAGAGCGCGGAGTCTCCGCGCTCACGGCATCGGAACCGAGATCCACTGGGTCCCGGGACACTCCGGCATCCCCGGGAATGAAGAAGCAGACCGTCAAGCGAACTTAGCCCGAGACGCAAGCGGAAGCACAGTGATAGAGCGGCCATACACCTCGGCTTCGAATAGTGCTAGACGAATCTCCGAGGGAAGATCAGCAGCCAAGGCGCAGTGGGAGGCCGACAAGTGCAGCAAGCACTTCAGCTACAGACTCAAGGGCAAGGCGGGGACCAAGAGACCCATCCCGATGACAAGCGTAAAGTCGCTGGCCGCTAGGTTCTACAGACTAAAGTCCGGGCATGCACCCACTGGAGTCTACCTGAAATGGTTCGGCCACCGAGATGACGACAAGTGCTGGTGGTGTGGAGGGACAGCGACCCAGACCCAGACGCGGGAGCACCTCTTCCGCCACTGCAGCCGGTGGAGAGACCAGCAGAAAGCACTATGGAAAGCGGTGGGAAAGGCGACGGGCTGGAAAGCGGGCAGATGCCGCCACGTGCAGGTCTCTGAGCTGTTTTCCATAGAAGAGTGCGACCAAGCGGTGATGGACTTCCTGGCGGCCACTGAAGTCGGGAAGTTTCCGCCCAATTAAAGTAGCGGTATGGAGCGGGCTCAGGGCTCAGGGCTCAGGAGCGGCGGGGGCGGTGACGGGGTTATACCCTTCTTTCTTTCTTTTTGTCTGTCTCTTATTTTATCTCTCTCTCTTATCTCATCTTTCATTTGTCAACGGGGACGCAGGGTAGCGGGGGGGGAGCTCCGCCATCTAGCCGGCTCGCCCGGAGGCGGAGGGGGTTATTAAGGTCCTGTCATACTCTAATTAGAGTGAATACAGTATGATTAAACAACAACAACAATCAGGCTTCCCAAACGCCTGTCTCATCCGGACAGAGCTATTCCTAACCCTAGATTACAACTTCCGAGAAGAAAACTCTTGCCCGCTTTTGCTCTAGGGTTTCCAATATTCGGACTACTAACGTGTAGGGCCTTCTGTCTTTGCACATGATGCCTAAAGCTGAAAGATGGGAAAAGAAATCGGCCACGTATACCCACCATCACCTAGTGAAGTGGATCGTCAGTGTAGAAAACGCGGATCAACGATGTGGGAGCTAGGAGAAACTGTCAAATACATGTCAAATCTCAGATCCAGGCAGCGCACACGGTAAGCTCGGCCTGGTTGCAGGACTGGTTGCCGGCCGGAATTATACACATCCGGTAACGGTAACCTCCACAGGGGACCTACAATTGCCCCGAACGAGCCCTAGGGATTCTAGCCTCGGCCCGGGGCGCCCCAGGGCAAACAAACTATTCGCCCGGTCTAGACGGCGGTGCCATGAAAGACGCCTGTCTGAACCGACGGTTGCGAACCCTGCTTCTAATCGGGTTCCGTTTGTGAAATGATAATTGCCGGTTCCTGTGCGATACCACGGTTCACACCTACGACACTTACAGTGGAATGCTACCTTGTAAATGTAGCGGTAGTCCGAAACGTCCAAAACTCCCAGAACCTACATACTCACCCGGCCTAACATGGTTTTTCCTGATAAGTCAGCTCGGCGTTCGGCACAGAACAAACGACGGAGTCCAATTACAGTTGTTTCACCTATGGTTTTGGATGAATTGGGTTCTTTCGTAGATGCCTATCCTCAGGCAACGGTAGTACGCTTTCTCAGCTCATTTCTCAAGGTTTTATAGTGGTTATAGCAGGGGTGTGGTTGTGAGGGTAGATAGAGATCAGATGAGATGCGATAAGTTCGCGAGGATTAGATTAGAGATGATGTCGTGGGATTGACGATAATTAACGCTAGCCGGGTATCAAGGCCCCTGATCACGTGTCGGACCCCATCTTTCCCCCATTCAGTAATACCAGACAGCCGAGCCGTAGTTTGCGCTTCGAACCCCCAGCACCAAGTCTTCCACCCTTCCCTGCGTTAACTGTGAGTTCATCCCAACATTCTGTACTTGTGCACGCAGTTTTACTAACAACCGGAGTACACAAATTCATTTAAGAAATATCACATAACCATACATATGCTATGATTGTTGCTCTCCCATTTCCACAGTCTCTAATGTAAGTATTCGCTATTAGCCTCGCTTTGTTAAGATCAATCGAGTACGAATAGAGATATTGAATTGACTCGTACAAAAGCGATTGTCTAAAGACCAAAGAGAGAGAGACAGGCATATATATGGGAAACGAGAGAGCATCTCGGCGAAGCCGAGTATCATATCCGGAGACCGATGCCGACCATCGCTCCCGGCGCTAGACCAACTCCTCGGCATAGGGACTGGTGGTCGGGCGAAAACCCATGCCAACATGCTTAGTCTCAACTTTCATTGTAGATCATTCTCCTTCCATCTCAATCAGGCGTCATACTCTGCCCATTGTTGTGCCAGCATCCACTGCGACTCCCGGGTGCTATTCGCCAGATTTTCCTGCATTAGTTGCTTCAACTCCCTCAGCTCAATCTCTCTCTCTCCTTCAACAACAACTCATCCAACGTCACCCTTCCAGCTTCTATATCCCTCAGCGCCAGCCCCTAGCTATGCTCTTCCTATATGTACAAAATTATCGACATCTTATTCACCAGTCCATCTAATATACTCAAAGCAGACTCCCTCATTCCATAATACTGACATGACCTTGAACCCATCGCGCTCAGTCCTCCCCAAAACTTCACAACTCCGATAAGCTCGTTCTCTCTTTTCTCACCGTCGCTGTGGTGCATCATATTCTCCCACATTGTGGTGACGAGAAGTACGTTCGTTAAATACTTTGAGCCGCATAGCTCCGGAACATGTGGAGGTTTTTCATAGCGCTACTAGCGATGCGGTTATTGGTGAGTCGGTGGAGGTATAAGTTCCCGAAGCCAGCGCGGAATAGTCATATGCGAATTGGTGCCAGGCAGTGAGGTGTTCAAGAATTTCAGTGTCGGGGCGTTCAGTGTGATCGAATCCCGGGGTGTCAATGAAGTAGATGGTGTATCCGAGTGTTGGAATTTGACGACTTCGATTGTTTGGGTACCTGCAGATTTTTGAGTTTGGAATTTCCTGAGGATGAGATGGGAAGGGAAGTACGAACAGGCGTGTACACCGTAACCTACTTTTGTGTTGGAACCTGTTGCCCTGCTGATAAAGGTACTATTTCTTGTGCCGATCACGCCCATGACAGCAATCAGTATATTCCTCGAGTTCGCCATACCTTGTGTGTAATCGAAAAAGACGTGAGACGGGTGACAGGAGACTTAGAATGTTGTGGATGGAGCATATCGAATCCGGCATCTCAACGGTATAGGGCGACAACTGTCATCGGGACCCGGCATAGCGGTCCCGTCCGGGTTATCATTTCGGTGGCCTAGTCCGTCTGGGACTGAATTATTCAGCCCTAGGGCCTCGAATAGGTAGCTATAGGGATCTGGCGACTGCCGGAGGTGTGCTTCTGGTAGTGTCGCCTGTGGTGGGTTTTACAATTGGCAGCGGCGGATGTCCTGATGCCTGTGGTGAGCCTTAAATTTCTCATATCAAACCCTGACACTACCGGTGGTAGGCCTTAAAACAAGCGGCTGAGGGTGCTGTGATTCTGGTTATAAACCTAAATACGAAAATAGTATAAAATACATGATTTCGACCGTTTCTCACAGTTCAATCTATATGCCTCGGAGACTACGGGCCCTATAAGGGTCTAGTCCAAAGAATTTTGCCCTAGTCTCAAACGGTCCAGAATTCTGTGCCTCGAAATTTAGTCCCGTCGGGTGGATGCTTGCTCGGGCTGGACGGATTATTGAGATTCCTGCATCGAATGATTGCGCAGCGGTCAAAAGGATGGTACAGATATACATAACGGAATGTTGATACTGCGTGCTCTCAATATTCGCTTGGAATCGTATTGAAGAGACAAACCCATGCTCACCGATTGCGGAGCTTCAACCTGAGGATTCTAGATACTTTTGTTTGAGCGTAACGATTCTCTTTGCATCGTATTCTGTTCAATGGCCATGATTGCTGCTGCCTAACTTAGCATGATGTCATATCTCCAGCCAGCATCGGCTGCCCGTTTGTTATCCGTGCATGTTGAGTACGTGAATAGCAAATTGAAAGGATGTATTTGATTCAGGGCGAATGATGAGACAGCGGTGGTGGAAATAACATATCAACGGACATCATGTGGGTGAAATAGAAATCTCCGTTCATTGAATATGAGAGGTTAACTGTTATCAAGATCGCATTATGTCCACATACACTCCCAGCACCTCACTCGGGAATGTCAAAAACGGAAAATCGCCCGTGTTTCAAGCTGGTGGGGGTACTGGGTTGTTTGTTGGTCAAGTTCCTATCCTATCTCAGGCCAATCGTAGCTGCAGCTGAATCGTGAGATGTTTTGCAATTTTAGCCAACATTATTACTTTTCGCTGTGATAACAGCAGAGTCATCATTATATCTACGTCGGAATTGAGTTGAAAAGATACTTCCGAGCCTACTTGTGAAAGGGTACCAACAAAGTGTTTTATCCCATTTCCAAAACATTCAAAACCGCCGGATTTTACCATCCGCTTTCTAGATACACGCAAGGAGTACAAATCATACCGAAACATCTTTCCATTACCACCTTCCTCAAGCACCGAAATGAGTTATCGCTCTACATCATCTGTTCCAGACGGATGGGAAGTACCTCACTTCTACGGAGTTCCAAGTGCGGCTTCACATCGAGGACAAAGTCGACCTTCCTCAAACGCCGTTGTGAGTTATCGCCCTGCATCATCTGCTCAAGACCAGTCGGGTGTACCTCTCTTCTACGGGGATCCAAGTGCGGCTTCACATCGAGCTCAAGGCCGACCTTCCTTAAGCGCCGAAAGGAGTTATCACTCTAGATCACCTATTCAAGACGAATGGGAAATACCTCACTTCTATGGAGTTCCAAGTGCGGCTTCACATCGAGGACAAAGTCGACCTCCCTCAAGCGCCGTAATGAGTTATCGCTCTGCATCATCTGCTCAAGACCAGTCGGATGTACCTCTCTTCTATGGGGATCCAAGTGCGGCTTCACACCGAGCTCAAGGCCGACCTTCCTTCAGCGCCGAAAGGAGTTATCACTCTAGATCACCTATTCAAGACGAGTCGGAAGAATCTCTCTTCTACGGGGATCCAAGTGCGACTTCACATCGAGGTCAAGGTCAACACGGAAAGCAAGAAGATATAGTAATCGCCGTCATGGGAATGACCGGTTCAGGAAAAAGCAAATTCATTGGGACATTGACCGGGGATCAAAGTATCGAGGGTCACAGTCTGCAATCCTGTACGCAATATCCCACGATGACCCTTCTATGGCTGATGATATGTAGGCACGCAAAACGTCGCAACGTACAGAACCATTTACAATAATCAACAACTCGTATTGGTTGACACTCCCGGGTTCAACGACACCGACCGCAAGGACACGGTGATCCTACAGGAGGTAGCAACATGGCTCAGTGCGTCGTACAGCGACAAGAAACTCCTCTCAGGGATCATCTATCTCCATCGCATTACCGACAACCGTATGGATGGCACCGCAATTCGGAATCTTCGGATGTTCCAGAGTCTCTGCGGCGAAAAGGTGTTGCCGAATGTCGTGCTGACTACAACACACTGGGACATTGCTGATCAAAGACTGGCTGTGGAAAGAGAAGCTGAACTTCGAAACAAATTCTGGAAAGGTATGACGCAGCGAGGAGCGAAGATTATGCGGTTTGATGGGAGCAGGGAGGCAGCGAGTCGGGTTGTTGATCCAATGCTTTCACTGGATCGCGTCGTCCTCAAAATTCAGACACAGATTGAAGGAGGGATGAAGCTATCAGACACGGACGCTGGGCAGACTGTAAGCGAAGAGCTATCAAAGGCCCAGAAGAGGTTCGAAAAAGAGATTACTGATCTTAGGAAGGACATGAAAAAGGCATCTGATGAGAAAGATATCGAGCTGGCGCAGATACTCGAACAAGAGAGAAAGAATGCTCAGCAAAAACTTCAGCAGGTTACATTTGAGCAAGAGCAGTTTAGGAGAACGACAAGTGACGATCTGAGGGCTCAGGTTGCGAGGCTGCAGCAGGAAAGCAATGAGAAGGAAAAGAAATTGAAAAATTATAAACGAGCGAAAGCCATCGCTGCAGGAGGCATATTGTTTGGGTACCCAGGTATGGCATTGGCTACTTGGGCAACTAAGTGAAGTGGTATACGGGAAGTTGCTTGGGATTGGGTTATTTCTTTGGAGAGCTGTTATGAGGAGTGGTGTTTGATTGGCTTATGTAATGAAACCGTAACACTTCATCTTCCAAGCAATACAGGTTGAAGATACTAATGTACCAATCTGCAGACGTTGGGAACTGATGGCGTCGGGCTCTGAAAGTTACCGTGTGACCAATGTTCTAGCCAGTTCACGGCGTATAACCCACATTTGCTGCGCCCTGCAGACGCTTAAAAGCTTTGGCATCCATTACTTAACACTTCCGTTTCATTTTATCGAATCTCACCTTGGCATCATAGTTCTTAAAATTATGTCCTCTTCGGTCGCATCCCTTGAAGGCATGTCAACCACTAAGTCTACTCCTGTGTCCACTCCCCAAATGCCCTTCATCAGAGAAGCTGGAGACGGGAAGTGGCACTTGCAGTCAAGTACAGTGTTACGTGTGCAAAATACAAGACTCATCGGTGTTGTGTAGGCAGGGTGTAGTAGGTAATAAGGAGAAAGAGCAGATTCCGCATGACGACATAAGTATTGTGTGATTGTAGTTTGCCCCCAACGTTCAGAGATGTAGCGGATTGTGGAGATAGACATTACGGTGCACATGGCGATTGCCATTGTTGATCGTTGTTCGCAAATTATATTATTATCCCGATCCTTTCACGCATACGAGCAGCACTGGTCTGACTGATTCATTCACAGAAGGTAGGAAGGACCCTAAGATTGACCAGTCACTCTGTGGAGCAGCATTCTTTGTGAACTAGCTAGAACAACCAATCAACCTCAATTAGAATAGTCAATCTACACTCACGTAGAGCTGGTGGCTCAGTAGCAGCGCATCCATCTAGTATTGGAAAGGTCCTAGGTTTAACTCCTGGCTAGTCCATTCTTTTCTCGTGTCAATAACCTCGGGGACCCATGCTGCCAATACGAACTTAGGACCGGTACCCTTTCACTAGCAGAGTCCTCGGTACATAAATACGTCGTTGCATTATTGGTCCAGACTGGCCAACTGCTGCCTAAGAAGCGCTTACATCTGGATTATTTTTATCATCCGTGAATTAGCTGCCAAGGCCTGGAGTCTGTGGCCGTTGGCATTGCATCAACTTTTTAACATTGCAGGAAGCTTATAGCTCTGTCATATTCTAGTAAGAGTGCATACAGTATGAATAAACAACAACAAGCTTATCGCTGTCGGTAATTTACCATGGCGAAAACCAGCTGAACTGCATGTAAAAACTTGACTGCAATTGTATCTGGCTGCAATTGAATTCGAATGGCCTGTGGAATTACAGGCGGAATTCGCAGCTCCAATAAAGCAAGTAGATTGGTTCTTGCAGGCCCCGTGATTGGTCGTCTGAGGTGAAACTGATCAAGAAGGCACCAGGTGTCTTTTGCGCATTTGGAAGTAAGTTGAGTGGCGGGAATGTTGGAGGTGAGATGTATGATTATTTGTGGTTGTATTTGTTCAAGGTGAGTACTTCGGAATTGACGATAGTGAATTTGATATCTGTATCGTAATTAAAATTTCACATCAATACGTTGGGAACCTCCAAAACAATTACACGTGTTTTGATTGTGTGCCTAACGACTCCCCGCACCAGTATCGGAGTGACTCAATACGAACACACTCCGGTGTTGCAGTTCGATTGCTATGTTCGGGCCTCTTGGCTCTTTCGTGCATGCGCTTGCATTCAGATATCCGTTTGCAGCTGTTCCATTCATTCTGCATTACAGCACAACCAACTATAACCATCGCAAAGACGACGTGGCATAGCTTTGCTGGAATATGCCCTTTATCGGTATCAATATTATGCATTTGACTTGCATTACTTGGCAAGCTGTAGGTGTTACAGTCGACTGAATATTCTGCCCGTGTATATTTCTAGTTTTAAGATAGAGTTCAAATTGGAGTGGTCGTGTTCAAAATGTGACACGTGTTTTTTCTGATTGACCAATGCCCATGCGAGTTTCATAACGCTCAGATTATGCGGACAGAGAGGACTGCAACGTGCACATGGGGCATGACAGACGTCCACACAGATTTCTTTCTGATCTATTATTATTCGCATATCGCACTCTGTTAATGCGACGGCTGTCACCGCCAGTGGTAGAGAATGTTTCCCTGAGGAAGAATGTTGGCATCCGACTGCGCATAGCAGGCTCCATCCCCACTCCTGTTTATGATGGTTTCGGAAGTGTGGAGTGGACTATGTTTGATAATGAAACTCCGGTACTCTTTGTTTCAATTTTTTGTCCCAGCACAACCGTAGGGAGATAGGGGTTCGTAGGCAATGGCAACTCATGCATCCAAAATTTGCGACGCTGGACACGTTAAGTTTTCACCAGTCGGGACTAGTGTTCCGTGTTGAGAACAATAGAGAAAGAACAAAGAACCTGAATTGTCTGTCGATTCGAAGAGAGATGACGACAGGCTTACATACAAAGAAATGGCAATTCTCTGCGAAGCCGAGTATCACAACCAGAGCCCAATACCGAGTATCACTCCCGAGGCTAGGCCGCTTCCTCAGCATGGGGGTTAGTAGCGGCCGATGGGAGCCGGTGGTGGCGATCGTGCTTGAAGCCACCGGCATCATTCCCACAAGCCTTCGGTCGATGGGGGACGTAGGCTTCCGGCCTGATACCGAAGAACTTTCGGCTCTAGCTCACCAGCTCCGGACGCCAAGCAAGCTGCCGGGCCAAACTCCTAGCCAGCGTTCCAAACGAGCCCGGCCGGCCGTCGGGATTTGATGGGCTTTTTAGAGGGCCGAGCCGCGCTGTGATTTTCAAAAGCCCGGGCCGGCCCGGCATTGTTCGGACAAGCCTGCGGGCAAGTCATAAAACGACAAAAGTCTTGGCGAAACAGAAACAGCGCGATAAGTCGACAGCAACGATAGCAATTAAAAAACGGACGGCGGCAATCGATTCTAGACGTCGAATTGACCCCGGAGCGAGCGTCCCAGCACCAGCGAGACCGGAGGAGGAGGGCGCGCACAGGAATCCACACAACGGAGTGGGTTCGCGGAAAGGCTTGGCAGAAAACGCGACTGACGCGACGCGTCGGCCAACGAGCAAGCGACGACGAGGACTAAGAGGCTTGCCTCACAGAAGTGATGACCGAATTCAGAGTGAGCGGGAGGAGTGACCTGGACGCGGGAGAAGCTGAGAATGGGAGGAGCGACGCGCCTATGGATGTGGCGATGGAGATGGCGACGGCGGCGACATCCGTCGCCGCGGAGACTGCGTGCGCAACCATATTTGAACCGATGGAGAGAAACGAGAACGGAAAACGGAGAAGGAGGAGCGAGGCCCCAGCGGCCCCCAGCAACTGGAGGAGCCGCATGGAGAGGACGATACGACAGCAGGCACAGGAACTGACGCAACTGCACCGAACAGTTGGACATCTCGCAAACCTGGTGGAAGCCCGGGCAGCCCGCGAGGAGGCACAGCGGCTGGCAATGATGATGTGGATGCAAGAGAGAGAGCAGAAGTGGGATGGCCGCTACGAGGACGACAAAGTGTGGGGGGCGGGCATCACGAACATGATCACGAAGACCATGAAAGGGGTAGCACAAGGCCAGGAGGAGAGAGAGAGAGAAAGAGAAGCGACTGCGAGGATGGACGGTGGGGGGCTGGAAGCCTCCCAACATGCAGACACGACGCGAGAAGAGGGACCAGACGAGCGTCAGCAGCCGCAGCAGCAGCAACCGAAGCCCAATCCCAAACTGCAGCTCAAACTGCAGCCGAAACCGCAGCCCGTGCCCAAGCCAAAGTCAGCACCCACACCCACACCCGCTAGACGGTGCGAGACCGTCCCACCCCAAGCCAAGAGTCAGAGGGCACCCGTCGGCCCAGGCCTCGCCCCGACGGCGGGATCAAGCATGGCAGAGAGACACCTGATATTAAGAAGAGATGAGAGCGTACCGCTCTCCAATAAAATGGACCAGGAAATTGCGTCAGCGATCAACAGAGCGCTCTTCCACCAGTGGGCACCTGCCCACATTAGGATCATGAACGCCAAAAGAAATGCCAAGGGCGCGATTACTGCGATCACGCACCCGAATGCAACAGCAGAGATGCCTCTGCAGTACCGCGACATCATCATCACCGCAGCGAGGACGGTCGACAAAGGAGTCGTGGACGTCGAAGAGAATGAGTCCTGGGAAAGGCTAAAGATCCACGCAGTCCGTCTTATACGGTACATGGGGAAGGGCACGGAAGGCCTGCAGAAGATGCAAGAAGAGTTCGAAGCGGAGAACGAGGGTATAGTGATCCCCACCCAAGTAAGGTGGCTGGCGAACCCCCGTACCATCAGGGAGAGGAGGCAGAACGGAGAAATTGCCGCGTCGTCGGTTGTTTTCGTTGTAAAGGGGAGCAAGGTGGCACAGAGCTTAGTCAAGAAAGGCATCAAGGCGGCGGGGGTATGGTACCGAGTCGAAACGTACACGAAAGAAGGGCCTGACAGCAGGTGTGAGCTCTGCTGTGGATGGGGCCACATCGAGAACAAGTGCGGCAGCAAGCCCAAATGCGGCTACTGCTCAGGCCATCACCGGACAGGCGACCACAAGTGCAATGTGGTGGGATGCACTGCAAAGCAGGGATCACTCTGCGGCCACACGCTGGAGAAGTGCCCTAATTGCAAGGGAAGTCACATCGCATTCAGCAGCAGGTGCGCGAAGAAGAGGGAAGCCACCGAAGCGGCGCGGCAGAACAGAAAAATAGGGCTAGCAGGACGAGCGTCCGCGAGGGCAGCCCGGGACATGGCAATGGGCTCGAACAGAGTGGTGCTTGGCCCTAGGCCCCAGGGGGTGGCAGAAGGAGGGGGAGATGAAGAAGAGATGGCGGATGTGGACGAAGAGGAGGCAGCGGGGGAGGCAAGAGACGTCACGATGTCCGAGACCGAGACTGAGACCGCGACCAGGACCACGACTGATACCGAAACTGAGATTGAAACGGGAGCCCTGGCTACCAATGATTAGAGTGATCCAGCATAACTGCGCAAGGTCATACGAGTGGACCATTGCGGCGCTGGAGACGGGAGTCGAACGCAGGGCGGACGTAGTGTGCTTGCAAGAGCCACCGAGAGAAAGAGGAGAGATTGGGATCAGCCATTCGGCATACGACATAAGAAAAAGAAAAAGAGTTTGGACGGCGATACGGAAGGGGAGTGGCCTGGTGGTTGATGAGAGGACGGATTTGAGCAGAGGGGCCAATGACGATGTTATCGCTACCGACGTCAGGAGAAGAGGTGAAAAGATTACGAGGATCGTCAATATTTATGATCAAAAAGACGCGCGGTCGGGAGAGAGAGAGAGACCGGCGCCAAAGTTGAACTGGCAGAGAGTCATTCGGCAGGGCGGCACTGTCCTCGCAGGAGACTTCAACGCCCACAGCAAACGATGGGACCCAAGATGCCAAGTGCAGCGGGATGCTGTTTTTTGGGAAGGCGTGATTGACGAGAACGGACTGGAGATTGGGAATGACGGCAGGCCCACCCACCATTGGACAAGAGAGGACCAGGAAGGCGAGTCGGTCATCGACCTGACGTTGGCAAATCGACCAATAGTAAAGTGGACCATACTGGCCGATGATCACGCCACTGGATCCGACCATGAGGTCATAGAATGGGAGGTGGGAGTAGACAGGCAGGAGGAGGCGGATCACGAGAGGGTAGTAGGGTGGAATTTAGCGGCGATGACGGAGAAGGACGCAGAAGCAGCGGAGAAGCTATGGAGGGAATTAGCGAAGGAGAGGGCTCAACTAGATGCAGAGTGCACAGAGGACGAGGTGGAGCAGGAGGCCGCATGGTGTCAGGAAGCAATGAGCAGCGTTCTCGACGCCACGGCGAAGAAAATCAGGATCTGTGCCAGGTCAAAGAGGTGGTGGAACGCCGA
>Ga0307514_10001396_pt1 | contig 30050 bp, 34 predicted proteins | sample 16_EM_MG_FD_203088 | JGI IMG/M metagenome (GOLD analysis project Ga0307514, IMG submission 203088) | Populus trichocarpa ectomycorrhiza microbial communities from riparian zone in the Pacific Northwest, United States - 16_EM | ecosystem: Host-associated > Plants > Roots > Unclassified | place... | reverse complement strand
GAGGATTCAGAGCTTGATCTTGGGGCGGATGTTGATGAAGAACTAGTTATAGAAGGAGATGCTTTGGCACGCTTGATGGCTATAACCAGTAGCATAGACCCGGACACACTGGCAGACTCGGAACAACCTAATTTCAGTTCAACAGTGTCATAAAACGTTGTACCAAGCTCGAAAAAAGCAAGCCCATTTGCAACACGCAGCTGCTAATACAGATGGAGACTAGTCTGGCCCCACACCATGCCCATTTTGGTAATTTTAGTCTTTCTTGGCATGTATCATTTATTGGCCCTCACATACAAAATGGTCTTTTCTTTTTACCTATCTACTCACTCGGTTTTTTTTATTATTTTTTTTTACAACGTAATTATTGTTCTCTATAGCCAATACTATCAATTTTACGTTAAAAATATTTGAGTTCTGTTATGGTGATGTTGTTGATATACTAGTGGCACACCCCCTTAAAATGGTACCTTCTAGACTGCCGGCACCATACGCGCTAAAATAATTATGCTTCGGGGACCGGCATATCTGGGCACGAGAACAGGCCTATCCTCAGATTCACTCTTTTACTCTACAAGTTTTATATATACCTTCCTCACTAGTCTGGTTTACAAGCCGCTCGCCAATTCCAGACGACCTTCTTCAAACTAAACCTAGACGGGAATGCTGGTAACCATACTAGGAAATATTGGCACGTGTCGTTTATTATCTTGAGGTATTATACTCATAAGCCCTAATTATACAGAGAATGCCTCCAAAAACAAAAGCAAAATACGCCCAGAAGAAAATGGTGTAGGGAATGATACACGGTGTATCATGAATTAAGAACACCAAATGATAGCAAATCTAAGCTAGTTCATAGCACGGTGTCCTTGGAGTGTCACCTCTCTGCTGCCTTCAGCCGAACAGCTACTTGTTCTAATCTTTCTGTAAATCCCGTATGCCAGGTCTCACCTTCGCCTCCTGTAATTGCCCTTCTCTCCTCGTCAACTTTCTGGTTGTGAGACACAAATTCCTGAACCGCGTTCACAAGGGGCTCAAGATTCTTCTTGGGCATCTGTGATCGTACCACATCTCTCACGATATTATTGCGGCAAAGATTACCCAGGAGGATCGATAGATAACCGAAGGCGACATTAGACTGAGTCTCTTCCATCGAATCCGCCTATTTCACTGTTAATACCGAATCCAATAATATGAATGAGGAGCACCAACCTCGGCCGCACACTCCATCCTACCCAGGAACAGCTTCAGTAGAACGGAAAGTTGCGAAGTTACATACGAACCTAAGTTGACAAGTTAGTTTGTAAAGCCATTGATGTATGATGATATAATGTACCTTCTACGAAGGACAATCCTGCGGAATCACTCATCTCGGCGAAATTTATCATCAGAGCTAGGCTTAAAACCAACATATCTAACTGGATCAATCGCGCCTCCTCCTCCAGAGGACCCGCAAGAGCCTCAAATGTGGAGCGTGCGGTGGAAACTAATGCCTTTATGACAGAATGTTTGCCAAATTTGTCGCATATATCGGGTCGGTGGTTTGTAAGGTTGATATGCAGGCGCAATATCAGAAGTTGGATTGGCTGAAAGTCATTCGCTTCCAGCTGCAAGACTCCCGGGACAATATTTGCTAGTATATCTAGGTCCTGTTCCGGAAACCGAACATCCTGAGTACTGCTTCTCCCTATAGAGTAGGATTCCAGAATTGAGACTGGAAGCTCAACAAACAGTGGATCAATTTGTTTCCTCTTTTCCAGATCCGCCGTCACCTGGAAGGGTTCTAAAACCCTCACAAGCTTCTTGAGGATTGATACTGATAGGCATTCCCCCATAAATCCCGCGAGTCGCAAACCTTTCATAACGGAATCCAATACAGCCAAGGCCAAAATTTGTGGTGAGAGTGCCTTTGGTGCCTTGCCACCAAAGATCTTTGAGCTTTTTATAATGTCACAAAACTCCAGAACCAACGACTGGGCTGCCTTAGTCATGTTTACCTTTTTGTCCTTTGTAATGCTCTTCATATCCCGGGTAGAATCCATCATGCTATGCAGCATAGGGATAATACCCTTCTTGTGAACTAGGTGAAGAATTTGGGAAGAAGTATCCTCATCGAGGAAGCTCCACACGATGAAGCAAAGGATAAAACGAATAATCTGAAGAGCCATCAATTAAAACAGTTATCAGATGAAGTGAGAAAGGGGAAAGGAGCACGAGTACCTCATCATCCTGCTTTCCAAAATCTTTTAAGAGTCTCCGCTCGAAATTATTGGCCCGGAACTTCTGGAGAAATGTTTTATCCCGGAGCTTAGTAGCCAACTCTATGTATCTGAATGATCATTAGAATAACCCTGTAGATAAATTAGAAAAATAAGCTATACCCTACTCGCTTTTGTCCGATTGAAAAGCCCCTTTCGATATCTTCGAAATAGCCTTCAACACTGTCCAGGAACCGCTTATTCACCCCAGCTTCACGCAGTTCATGAAGACTCTTCATCATCCCAGGCCCATGATCCTCAACATCCTCTTCGACTACAGTCTCCTTCCGTAGCCCTCTCCCAAAATCTCTGACAGGAAGTAAAAGAGGATCTGCAAATGGATCACCTCCTTCCTTGACCTCTTCTGTGAGAAACGAACGTTGTCGCGCATAAGTGACTCTTGTATTTCGCTGGGGAAATGCCGGAGCACCCTGTATCGCACCTACACCCCTTTGGAATGCCTGCGCCGCATCCTCTACTCCATCGGTACATTGTAAATCAGTGGGAGCTTGCGAGTCTGTCAGAGCAACCACCAGCGTGTCGTCAGCACTTCCAGAGTCACTGTCAACATCCATCTCTACCTCGAGTATACGCTGTTTCGGCCGACGAACTGTCCAATCAACTTCCAGAGTATCAATCAGCCTTCTCCTCCTTGGTAGCGTTGGTCCCTTCTCCACCTCTCCGTCAGAATTTCCCGATTCACGTGACCTTTTAGGTTTCCTGGCGGTTGGCTGGTCCTCAGACTCTGTCCCTCCCATGATTTCATCCCACAGGCTAGATCCCCCCGAAGGGCTATGGGTAGCCGAAGGCCCCCTGTGCACCTCTGTAGGTTCCTGGATTTCGAGTACAGGTGATGATATATATAACGATTCAACACCAGTGGGTGATTTTGAGGGTAGCCGAACTGGCACTTTATTTTGACTTTCTCTAGTAACTGTTTTCTTAAGTTTTGGTAGTGAGGGTCGTACAGGTGCTTGGAGTGGCTGCTGTTCGGGTTTCCCTGGAAGGGTATTCGGTCCCCTCTGTTTGCGCGGCCTCTGTTTGCGCGGCCTGCGTTGAACAGGTGGGACACCTGCCGCAGAGGGAATCTCAATAACCACCTCTGGCTTCCTCTCACCCCTTGATATACCCCCATCCTTTGACTTCTTCAATGTGTCGAGCCTCCATTCTGATGGAGGCTCTCCTTCCATTTTGGGGTTATCCTCTAGTTTTTGCCTCTCGTTACGTGGATTCACCTGTGGTTTTTGCCTTTCCTTTGCCCGGACTGAAGCCAGATTAGCACCATCCTTCATTCCTTCAAGCTGCTGCCTTGTAGATGGGGCACTAAGAATGCGACTCTGTATAGGCTTCTGTGATGCAGCTGCATTGACATCGGCCTTCTCTGTAATCGATGTCTTCGATACAGTTCGAGAATGTATTGGCTGTTTGCCTCCATCCTTCACATTCACTGGCTCCCTCATTGCTGTCGATTGAATCTTAGTTACTGCTTGCCCGAGTGTAACTATAGGTCGTGATGTCTTCGCCTCCTCCCTGTCACCTAGGGCCCCCCCGCCCCTGCCAATTGGTGGTATTCTATTCTCTTCCAGACGGCCAGACCCCAATCTCTTCTGTGAACTGGTAAGAGCTCTCCGGATTGTTGGTTTGAGTTTAGGGATATCCTCGTCACTAGAGGGGACATCGAAAACCCTTTGATCTGCAACCTCAATCTTGGATGTCAAGTTTGCTCTTTCCAGTCCATGATTGCTATTTCTCGAAGGCGCAGGCCCCGATGTGTGTTGCTTGAATTGTGACTCTGGATGTTTGCTACCGCTTGTTTCGGGTGATTTGTTTGTCGGTGGTTTCGGGTGCTGCAGATTTGGTGGCGACTCCGCCCCACCCATTAACAGATCCCCCTCGCCGTGTCGAAGTACGTTATATTCATCTCGAAATGAACTTGGTATCTTCCGCCGACTGATGAAGAGCTTTCCATATGTGACGGGGGCTCTGCGTTTCTGCTGCGCACTTAAATCCATCCCAGCAATGCCAGCAATGCCAGCTGATACAACAGGGGATTAGAGAGGTTAATTTCTGGGGATGTGCGATCTTGTGCTGAGTCTCGTGGGTCGATCCTCTAAGGCATTGTTGGCTTGTACGGGTGTTTGTGGTATCGAGATGTAGGCCCGTCCTATGCTTGTGCTCGCTTATGCAGGGGATGCCGGCAGCAACTCCCGTACCTAACATGCCTAACATGTAAGATAAGATTTGTAAGATAAGATATTCGATACTTTATTGATACTTGTGCTAGCCTTGGCGTCATCTCTGGCTGTGACGATTTTGCTGTGTTTACATGTAAAAATGGCAACTGCCTAGTTTTGATGATATATTGAAATCTGCAGCCGTTTCCGCAACCAATAAACATTGCGTCAGGTGTTGCATGTATGTGTGCGGAGCTGTGTGAAATGTTTCTCTAAATGTTTCTTCAGCTGCTACGACGTTACTTAAGCACCTGAGTCGACAACGCCCCTGTAGCCCAGGCCGAGGTTGACAAGCCATTGCCTCTACTCCTACTTACACAACCCACTAACCCACCAACGATGTCTGCCCCTGGACCTTCTGCTCCTGTCGGACCGGACTACAAAGACGAGAACCCGCAGGCTACGTACGTACGGCGTCTACCCGGCACTTCATGCCTGTTTCATTCTCGGATTGGCCCTTCGCTGAGACGGCAGCTGATTAATACAATCTCAACGTCGCCGTAGGGTTTCGACCTCTGTTGAATATGGCAATGTCCACGTTTTGCCTCAGACACCACAATTGATTGCCCTCTTGACGTAAGCCAATCCCTCATGCAATGCCCCTGTCGAGGAGAATCGATGATATAACTTTTTCGCTCCTCGTACTAAGGCTTGTTTCCGTCGGGTCACTAGAATGATACGGGACAAGAACACTACACGTGGAGATTTTATCTTCTACTCCAACCGTATCATTCGACTTCTTGTCGAGGAAGGCCTCAACCACCTCCCGTGTGTTGAGCATTCCGTAATCACACCGACAGGCAAGTCACCTGATCTTGACCCCGAAACACCTATTAACGGCCATGCATGGCTTCGGCCAACCGCACATTCCTTTAGGTGCATCATACGCAGGTGTAAAATTCGAGGGTAAGATCTGCGGTGTCTCTATCATGCGGGCTGGCGAGGCTATGGAACAGGGGCTTCGAGACTGTTGCCGTTCCGTGCGTATCGGCAAGATACTCATTCAAAGAGACGAGGAAACCTGCAAGCCGAAGCTGTTCTACGATAAGCTCCCAGAGGACATTGCAGATCGATATGTCCTTCTTTTGGATCCGATGTTTGCTACAGGTGGGTCTGCAATGATGGCAGTGGAGGTTTTGGTGGGTAGGGGCGTACCAGAGGATAGAATCCTGTTCTTGAACCTGATTGCCAGTCCGGAGGGGATTGCGGCGTTTGCAGAAAAGTATAGCAAGGTGAGGGTTGTGACGGCGTTTATCGACAAAGGACTGGATGCGAAGAGGTGAGTTTAATTCTGTGTGATTGGCTCATGGATGGCTCGAATTTAACGTCCTGGGGCTGCAGTTATATTATACCCGGCTTAGGAGACTTTGGCGACCGCTTTTACTGCATATAAGGCTGCCAGTGGTGGGCAATGGCTGGCGTAATCCTGAGATGCATATTTTTTGCTTTAGCCAGCCAGTGGTCCAGCATATACTAGAGGTATCAGCATGAATAAATATGTGCATACTTGTATTACCCAAATGTGTACCCATAAGACTACCACTTACCGAATGAAGTGCTTCACCAGAAAGGAAAGATAGAACCTTTCTGTCAACCTCTTTGCCACAGGGGATGAGAGAAGGTGTTGCTTGCCAACATTCTTGATGTCCACATTACAAAGTAAAACGCAGGCGCAGACAAGTATATTGCAGGCTTGCCTTGAAGCCCAATTCATGGGAATTTATACGAGGGTCTGGTGCCGAGACTAGGAATTTAAGATCCCAAGAAAGTTAGGCATTAAACAGGAGAGCGAGGAATTAGATACTAGCAACCTCAAATGCAGGTAGAAAGCAACCAGGTGGCTCGAGTGTCCACAGTACTTTACCATAAAAACCCCTCATATTTGCACGTCCACAGAGAGCGAGGCTCGCATTAGATATTCATGAGGCTATTATCCTATTCATTCAAAAGTCCTCTTCATCCAACTCCTCTTCATCTTCTGCCGCAGCCCTCCCTGCTCCCCCACTCCCACCACTCTCGGGAACATCTTTCCGTCGATATGTCTCTCCGCCGTAGTGGTCTCCGCTGGCACCACCATTTTCTCGGGTTACTGCGTCGCAGGCATCGATCCAGTCACTGTAAACGTCGACGGGGGCAGATAGAGCTACACAGCTGGGCGGTCAGGCAACTATGATCTTTCGAGGGCGGGTGAGCAAGGAAGGATATGTACCATTAATGTCCGTTTGAAAAGTTTGACCACACACCTTACACGCTAGCGTTCCCACTGAAGCCTTCTTGTCGAGCTTGCAAGATATCGACTTCTCATGGTTGCAGAATAGACAGGCAAAGGTTGTAGCGAGGGGCTCTCTCTATACATCACCAACTCGTATTATTAACACGTACATCCTAAGCTATTAAAAATGTGAGGTTATCGGTCAAAGGGCTTGGATTTGGATGTTCACCTTTTTCGGACCCTGTGGTTTAGAGGCCTTCTTGCGTTTTCCCTGTGGTGTGAGATTAAGTATTAGCCTTGCTCCACGCCTCATTCGCTGCGCCAAGCGCGCGCGGACTCTAGAGATGGTATCTTCGGGCTCTTACCATGTCTGCAACTGTCCTTTAGAGAGAGATCGAGAGACAAACCACGGAGGTGGTATTTAGGTCGAGCTAAGTAGTGGCTTATATGCACGAAGGCGTCACAGGGACTAGCGTGTTTCGCGTTTCATTTCGTGACACTGCAAGATTTGATTTACCTATGTAGATACGGAGGAAAATAAAGATAACACAAGACCCATCTGCTCTTTCGTGGGTCCACAGAATATCAGGTCATTATGACCGGGCCCCCAAAACCAGACCCCTTGGGGTGATGTGTATTTTTCTTAACTTCCTGTGTTGCCACGCGACGTTTTGCAACTTTCATTGATACAGACCTGTCAGAGCCGTCTCATAGCCTAAGGCTCCATAGACGTATAGACTAAAAAAAAATAATAATAAAAATTCGATCAGAGGGATATTTAATTATGCTCTGATGTCCGGCCTGAAACATGGATTTCGAGGCCAGTTTGACTTGAACTTGACTTGAACTGGCATTTGTCATCTGCGCTCTTACTGGTCTTGTTTTATTTCTGCTACGGTAGATACATGCTCGTCGTAGAGCCGTGAAGTAGTGAAGCTATTGGTGCAAAATCCACCAATCTGTGATATCGAACTCAGTGGGAAGCTTTTGTTGTACTTAAAAGTCAAACCGCTGGTATTGTACAATGCAGGTCAAATAGTGGGAGTATCCGTAGGTCACAAGTCACCAGGTATTCGGGCAGGTATACACACAACATAATGTAGATATATGTGTAAGATTACGAGACTATGAGGAGAGGAATTGTGATAGAAGTAAAGATATATTCGAGCGTTGCTAGTAATCGTGAGATTTTTCTAACGGAACTCTAAGCACATGCGAATTTCCACCGCTTACATATATCCTTCGTTACCACTTTGGGATACCTTGTCGATTTGGCTCCTTCACCAGTTCCCAGTCGTCAGTCAGCACTTGCGTGGTTAGTCTGGCGGGCACCAGCTTCTCGTGGAAGTCGCATTGTATGAGTGCAAGGGTATTTCCTGTTCTCGTGCTTCTAGCTATCATTAGAGCTGCCATATGGGTTGGAGATATAAAATAACGTGCGTTTACTAATTCTATACCTCACATGAGTGCCCTTACTGTACTTACCCTCAGCTCACCTGCCAAAGTTATATTTAGCGCCAACCCCGAAGCTAAGTGGCCTAGGTAGGTCAGGAGGGAGGAGTGAGGCCAACCTATGGCAGCATGGGCATCGTAACGTTAAAAACAAATATACCAGTCGAACCGCCTGCCGGCTCACACCAAGCGATCAAAGGTCTGTCAAGCCGCTAGGCGACGTCTGGAGCGAGACTGCCAATATACCCAAATCAGCGTTAAAGAAACCATTACCGGCACCCCCCCATTGGCAATTGTTGGGGTACATCTCCACATCTTGGCAGCATTTCCCCAGATCGATAGATGAACCTCATCTACAAACAATGCGGCTGCACATATACATACATGCTCCGTGCCTGTGGAACGGCCCGTCGTATATCACAATTCAACCGTTATATTAGATGCCCGGGTCGTATTTGAAAGACTGCAACATGACGCATCACCCGGTGGTGGGAAGATCGAAGAAACCTACACATTTGCACCTGGAGATCGGTATCCATCGGTGATTCCAGCCCCGCCATGCCAGGGCGCGGGATAGTTCTAGAATGAAAGACATCTCATATACCGAAATCTGGTTCGGTGGGTGTATAATGTAATGTATATGGCCTCACGCAGATGCTTATAGTTGGGATGATGGTGATGTACCCAACATTATATATCGAGACTTGCATCTGCAATCTGTCTGGTTGGCGTAACATTGTAGTCTGGTTGGTTGAAAACATTTTGAGTGGTTCCTGAGTATTAGTTCCGGACCTTCGGGCCTTATCCGCTTTCGGTCAGTACCTTACCAGGGCCCCAATCGGATGCCAAGCTCGATGGTGATTGGATAGGTAGTGGTCGGTGCTCTTTGTTGGTTGACTGGGAGCAATCCTTTGCTTTAGCTCGGGAAGTACCTGTACTGTGCTTGCTGTTTGCTCGTCTTCTCCATTCTCCTTGTATTGTGAACTCTCCACACTTGTAACTACAATTTACCTTCATAATTCACCCACATTCCTAGGTCTATATATACCTAACAATCCTCTTCCCCAACCCCATCGAGCAACCCCAGTCTACGGCAACCAATCATGGGTGAAGACACTGCCTCCCTGTTAACGCAGATACTCTCCAAGTTAGAAACTATTGAGAGAGAGAACAAAACCCTGGCTTCTTCTGTGGATCTCATTACTGGACGAGTCAACGCATTAGCTGGCGTGAAGGCCGTTCGAGATGCCGCAAAAACCTCCCCAGAGGCCCCAATGACCCACCCAGTTGCAGTGACTGGGACGGGAACCGCCACCGAGCCAGAAGCTCACCCTGTATCCCCCACAGAGGAAGCGGGTAAGGAGGCCCAGAGACCAGCTACACCAGCTACCAGTAGGATCATCCTTACCACATACCCAGGGCAGTCTGGCATTGATCCCATTATTATGAATTGGGGACAGAAGGACCCTGCAAAGCGTGGACCGGTTATTGTTTCCCGAGCTTCTGGTACTGTTCGCCGACGCAATGGTATGTTTTTACCTTTCCACTGTACTAGTTTGGTATTTTGTTTCAGTTGCTGACACTTGAGTACAGCTATTGGTGCACATGGTGGAAGCTATAGTATTTACCATGCACTTGCTATGGCAATTAAGGAATTAAAGATAGACCATAAGCCGGACTTTACCAATACTGAGCCTGCAGTAAATATTGGACCTTTCCCACAGTGGTCAGACCCTAAGAAGATTGTGGCAATGGACCCATTTGGGCATCTTGCACCATGGCTCTACAAGGACTACATTGATAAGGAGAACGTTGAGATAAGGCCAACAATTGCCATTACCAAAGCTCACATGAGACTACCAGAGCTAGAGAACTCTGTGAAAGAAGGAAGATTGAAGGTCGATGGCAAGATTTGTTTAAATGAATTTGGTGAATTGGCTGTCACAAAGTTTGCTGTGGAGCCAGTGTGGTACCTTCCTGGAGTTGCAGAGAGATTTGGAATAGGTACCACTTCCCACATCATATAAGCTCATATGGCTGTAACTAACGTTGCATAATCATCGATGCACAGATGAGGGCACACTCCGCCGGTCTCTTTTTGAGCACACTGGTGGTTCTTTTCCTGAGCTCGTAACTCGTGGAGATATCAAACTTTTCATGCCACCAATCGGCGGGTTGACTGTATATTGCTTCGGCGATGTATCCAAAATGTCTGATCCAAATGTCCGTCTTGCTCTTCGTGTCCATGATGAATGTAACGGAAGTGACGTTTTTGGCTCTGACATCTGCACATGTCGCCCTTACCTGATTTTCGGTGTTGAAGAAGCCGTAAAAGAGGCCCAGAGCGGTGGGAGTGGTGTGGTCATTTACTTCCGTAAGGAGGGCAGAGCATTGGGAGAAGTAACAAAAGTGAATACTCCCTTACACATTGCTCAATTGCCCACGAACTGATAGATGTATCACAGTATCTCGTGTACAATGCCCGTAAGCGAGGAGCAGACCGAGCTAGCGAGTACTTCAAGAGGTAAGTCGTTCCCATCTGGGTCGTATCTCGAATTCGTAGAGTACTACTGATCACACCGGTACAGGACCGAGAACATTGCCGGTGTGAAGGTGAGAGCTCCAAAATGGTTATTGCTGAGTCGCAAATCTCGTTAACAAAATTTAGGACATGCGATTCCAAGCGCTGATGCCAGATGTAAGTCGCCTTTTTTTGAAGATCCCCTTAATCGCCTGCGACTAACGATGCATTAAATGCAAGATACTCCATTGGTTGGGGATCACCAAAATTGATCGCATGTTGAGCATGAGCAAGTAAGCTTCCCCACATTTATGTCTACCCCACAAAATCTCCGATCGAGAGTTTATATTGACAATCGGGTGTTGAAGTATGAAACACGATGCGATTGTGGAACAAGGAATCCCTATCCTTGAACGAGTACCCATTCCAGATGAAATGATTCCTGCAGACAGCCGTGTCGAGATTGATGCCAAGATCCATGGTATGCGCCCTATGATTATTCCCACACTTTATTATTTGTGGGAGCTCCACATATTTTGATGTTGAATTGTACCTAACGTGGGAACAGCTGGTTATTTTACCACTGGCAAAACAATGTCGATGGATGAGCTGGCCAATGTTAAGGGAAGAGGCTGGGATGATGTCGATCATTAAGTTAACCTGGTTACAAGCCCAGTAGTATCAATTGCTGTAGTTGTCCCAGGAGTTGGTTTAACTTGGAAACATGCGACCGTTTTCTTGTTTCTGTCGTATGAGATCGATGTACGTAATGAATCTTTTAGTTTGTTGGATGCGCGGCATCTCCTGCCGTCCCGCAATGGCCTGAATCTCGCGAACCATCCTGGGGCGCCGGTGACTAGATTTGGTCGTCATATTTCTTTTTAACCCAAAACATGGATTTCCAGCATTGGGTCTAGTCTCTTTCAACGTCATTGGGGCTCTGAGGTCAGATCCCCTATTGTAAACACGATTCCAGGACATATGTAGAAGGAAGGTTAGCAATTGGCCCAGTACCAATTTTTCTTCTGCCGCCTGTGGGGGGATAGAAATTTTTCTAGATCAGGTCTGGGGGATTAGAAATAAGCAATTGGGAAGTCACTCGCATGGCATGTCAGTGGCTGGGAAGTTTGAATGCGATGCTGCCATGCTGTGATTCTGTCTCCACGGACAGGAGGTTAAAGGGCTGGGAGAGTGGGGAAATTCCCGGGATTGGGCCTGTTCCCACATGGCGTGGCGTCTGATGTACCCATCACGCGTTTTACCCCTCGGGAGGGTAACTGCCGCAAAGTTGTCGCATTCAATGCTGAGCAGTAAGGTACCTGAGGATCAGTCCACTTCCGGTATATTGAGAGCCTGGTGGTGAGGTGCATAACCACTTAGTCGGATGGGACTTAACCAAGGAGGTTGTTGGAGAGCAGCGATTGGGGTAAAAGCGAACCAATTACGGAGCAGCTTGTTGAATGGATATGTAGGAAGTGTAGTCGCAACGTGGAGCAATATGTGGAATATATGATATGGAAGCAATTGGAGCAAAGAGCTTCGCCGTGAAACTCTTTTTCTTTCCACACATGTGCCCCCCAACTTCTATATTCGCCGTGTTGCCTACGGCTCTGCCTAACCGCTTTTTTTTTCCTTCTCTCCATACAAACTGTGGCTGTATCAATATTTCTTTTTCGCCTGATCCAATTGTTTTTTTTTGAACTTTCCCTCTAAGTAATGGTCTGGTGTTGCTTATTCGTTCACTCGCTACAGTGGTGATCACTGATTGATCAGCCTTCTGAATGCTTGTTCGTTGCTGCCAGCAAAAAGATAGAGAGAGAGCACTAGTAGAGCTACAGGCATGAGGCGAATCAGACAATCGGGGAGTGCGCTTATGGATCCATTCTGGGCCTGGGGTATTTGCAAGTAGGACTATGCAGCTCAGGGTTTGCAAATACGGGGCGTGATCATGAGTGGGAGAAGAATTTGTAAGTCCATACATACATACATACTGTATACATATGTATGTAGCGTGCTGAGTATGCTGAGAATACATAGCAGAGCTGGGGCGGTGAGCGAGCTAGTTGCCTGGGGCCAGGCCAGCTGGATCAGCTGCGATACCTACCTATGTTGTGTGTTGTGGAGTAAGAGTAAGGCAGGTCAAACGTCTCGCTTCAGGCCCTGCTTGCTATCTTAAGACCAGAATAGCGACTGGCTCTCTTGTAGGGTACTCTTGTTCCAGTCTCGATTCCAATCAAACGACGCCGCACAACTAACACCCTACTTAACGGCGTCATTTTTCCTGGAGGATTTTACTCCTGTGGGGTCTCAATGCTCTGGTTGTGATGAACATCATACTTACGTACGTGTAGGTGATCCATGGTGTGGTCAGGGTGAAAGCTGTTGGCCACCAGAACGCGTACAGCATTCGAAACCAACGGTGGAAATGAATGTAGGTATATGCACTTCAGACTTTTGCACACAGCGATGTACAGTACAGCATCATACAGCAGCAGGCCGATGACTCGTTCTGTTGCAATTGAGTGATTGGAGTGCCCCACGCAGTCCCACAGGGCAGAGCGCCGCCAGGACTTAGCTCTTAGGTACTAAGTATTCGTTGTCGTAACCCCTACTTAAGTAGGTGCTGCTTACAACTGGAGTTGGCTCTACCGTACAGACCGAGGACTGTTCTTTACTTCCCACCCCAAGTTCAAAAGTACCCTCTCGCTGCAAGACTCCCCCCTCCACCCACACCCACCTTCCCACCCACCTTCCTACCCCCAGCATCCCAGCAACGCAGCGTCGACGCAGCAAGCTGCAGCAGTCGCCTAGGATTAACAGGAACCCAGTTCGACGGGAGGATTGGAACCACACTGAGCCTACTGGGAGGACTGCTTGTAACGTACTGTGGGGCACGAGGTACGCATTTTTCAGGTTTGAACAGCAGGAGTAGAACGCCCTATGCCTTACAGGTAATCCTACATGGCTGATCAGAAGCTGGAAAGCTCGAAGCTTCAGAGCTCTAATAAGATCCTAAATAGTACACGCAGTTGACAACTCGTCCGCATCGACCTTCAGCAGCCACTCACAACTCGCAAAGCCTCAGAAGTCTACCTGCGATATTTTGTATCTTGCACACTGCTGCTATTTTGAAGGGCTTTTTTTTTATCCCGCAGCACGGGAACGACGGATTTTCCATTACTCTGCTTTCACAGGTACTGCGAGGAAGTGCTTGTGCTGCTGTTGCTGCTGCACAAGGCGAAGGGACGGTGTACCTTTTAGTTCACGCCACCACTACAGAGAGGCCAAATCCATCCAATCCGTACTTTTATCACACCACCTTCCCCTACACCCAGTCCCAGAACCACGATCCGACTGTTCTCGAGCAGCCCACCAAATACCCCGAATCCTTTTTTGACCATCTCTCCCACTACACTATACTACATAATCTCCGACCAGCCCCCCTAAGCTCTCCTCACAATACTCCAAACATCAGTGGATTAGCACTTCCTGGAACCTCAAAAGCATAACACTACCTGGGTCGACTTCATTGGTCTACGACAACCTTAAGCTTAACACGTTGACGAAACGACAATCAATAACTATGGTAGCCTACACTGATAACACCTCCGCTCAATCCAATTTTCAATCCGCAGCAGCTACAATGGTTCTTACTCTGCCAGATGCAAAAGCAAAAATGAGAAGGGCACCTGTTACTCCTCCATCAGTCACTCCTCCATCGGTATCGACAGACATCTCGTTGGTACAGCAACTCGAGCGAGACCGATGCAAGTCACCGACTCAACTCCGTGCTTCTGCTCTACTTGCCAAAGTGGCTGTTCTTCCATCGGTCCCGACTGCGACGGCTCCAATGCCAACTGCATCTGGAATGTCCTCCCCTGGTTTGACCGACTCGAATTCTTCAAGCCCAGCATCATCGCCCCCAGGCGAGGGGGATCAGTTCTTTGGGTCTTTCCCTAAGGAACTACCTTGCAGCCCAAATGGTGAGCCCCAACAGCATTTCACAAACTTCAGTGAGCATCAAGCTAACATTAATCCAGGTGGCTACATAAGTTTCCCAGACTTCGATCAGTTTGGCGGCGACTGCATATCTGACGAAGAAGAATCATTAAAAAGACTTCAGTCTCTAAAACTCCAGTGACTCGCACTCGCGGCCACACCCTGCCTTCGAATCAGCTACCTTCTTAGGGAATCTACAAAAAAGACGACAGTCGTTTGATCAGAGGCGCAAAATCACTTAATCCGATGTATATTTCTCTTCAATATTTCACTGGAACAACTCACGGCGTTGGCACTTTTCTTTTGTCTCTTCCTTTCCTCTTTGGGTTCTTCTGGGTGTCAGTTGGTATTTTGAGACTTTCGTCCTACCTTACTACACATGTATATTCTGGGCTGGCGGCAATGATAGGTTGGAAAACCTTTCTTAGTAGCAGTGCACCAACATCTTTCCTTATTTCCTTTGTAGTCACCTAAATTCCTACACATGTTTTTGGCGTGTCACGGACTTTTCAGATTGGGAGTTATATTAGGGTGTTTGCTTTCCAGAATGGCTCAAGCGGCCTCTTATGAGGGCTATGCTAGGGTGGGTGGGCATCAGGACGTGTTGCTATTATGAAAAGACAGGGTCTCGGGATAGAGAGGCATTGTATTTTCGTTGCAAAAAGAGCATAATGTTTCTACTAAGCCCCAGATAAACATTCATCTCGCTGCCCTAGAGAGCGATACCAAAAATGGAGAAGTCTAACATTAGATCCAGGAGATTTTCTCAGACCAATTTAAGTGACATGATCCTAGTTAGTTGCCCTCTTCCGAGGGGCTTGTGCCAACCAGACTAGTGCCAACCATACCTACGCCTCTCGGCTGACCGCAGCCCAAGCCAACCTGGCCTCTAAAATAAATGCCAAGACTCCAATAGTGATTTCTCTAGGGCTAACCCCTGGCGCACACACCATATCCTTAGTGGGTATGGGAAAATTGCACAGGTTCGAGCTATACACCGACCCACGCCAATCCGACGAAGACAACACCTCTGGATAGAGTGATTATATCGCCAATTAACAAGGTACGCGTGGTCTATTTGTCGGCCCTGAAATTTTTAGGACCAGGATCTCGGGCCAACATGAGGGGTTGATATGGAGGATTTGACGTGCTGATACGGCATAAACGTGCAGGCACATTTTTATAGACATAACAACCATGGCCGTCGGGAAGAACAAGAGGCTCTCCAAGGGGAAGAAGTGAGTGCTTCCCATTGTCGATGTTGGATATTGGGCGGAATCTAATGTGGGTTGGAATTGGGCAGGGGTCTTAAGAAGAAGGTTCAGGACCCCTTCACCAGGAAGGACTGGTACGGAATCAAGGTCAGTTTAGCTTCAACGGCAGGCATTGGGCTTCTGTTGACCGAAGAGAACAGGCTCCATCCATGTTCGCCATCAGAGAGTAAGACACAGAACTCCGTTGAATTGTGTCTATGGTATATGAGGCTGGGTGGGAAGCGCGGGAGGCTAGGAGGGGCATGTGGCTGACTGGGTTGGTGGAATAGTGTTGGAAAGACCTTCGTCAACCGCACCACTGGCTTGAAGAACGCCAACGATGCTTTGAAAAGTCGCATAATCGAGGTTTCTTTGGCCGATTTGCAGAAGGATGAGGACCACGCCTTCCGCAAAGTCAAGCTGAGGGTGGACGAGGTTCAAGGAAAGAACTGCTTGACCAACTTCCACGGCCTCGACTTCACATCCGACAAGCTCCGATCTCTAGTCCGAAAATGGCAATCCTTGATTGAGGCCAACGTTACCGTCAAGACCACTGATGACTACCTCCTCCGCTTGTTCGCTATTGCCTTCACCAAGAGGCGGCCAAACCAAATCAAGAAGACTACCTATGCTCAGTCTTCTCAGATCCGTGCCATCCGTAAGAAGATGGTTGAGATAATTCAGCGTGAGGCTGCTAGCTGCACCCTTGCGCAGCTCACCACCAAGCTCATCCCTGAGGTTATTGGGCGCGAGATTGAGAAGGCCACTGGTGGCATCTACCCACTCCAGAACGTCCACATTCGTAAGGTCAAGCTTCTTAAGCAGCCAAAATTCGACCTTGGTACTCTCTTGACTCTACACGGTGAGGCTACTACCGATGAGACTGGTCAAAAGGTTCGTTAAGTTTCCACTCCCACTTATGTATCACTTTTTTTTAACATTATCAATCTTAGGTCGAGCGCGAGTTCAAGGAGACTGTCTTGGAGACCGTGTAAATGTGAAGATGAATAAAATAAATCCAAAAAAATCTGAACACTACCACTTCTCACCTTTTACGATATCATGAATGGAAGTGTAAGGGTACTTCACATTTGGTTGGGTCTGGGTTGGGCTGGGGTTTGGCGATGGGGGCTCTAAACCTCGAATCTTGTCAATCATAATCATTACCGCGGATGTGTTTCCTTTTTTGTTCTTTCTTTTTCTTTTTCTTTTTCCTCATTTTTCTTCATTTTTCCTTTATTTTTTCTGGTCTGATCTTCAATAAAACGTTTGGGGGTTTTCAGGTATCAGAGCATATGGTTTGTGTCGTGTGCTAGTCTTCCAAGACGATTACCTAGTGGGGTTGCTGAGGCAAGGTAACCAAATGGTATACTTCATGCTCGCTAGCCTGGACTTCTTGCCAGCCTTTTATGCAACCAGATCTGTAGCTGCACCACCATCCGATTCAAACAACATACAAGACTAGGTATCTATGCAAGACAGATGTACAGTGAGCTGTTCCCTGTGACGTAGAAACCCGGCCCTCGGTCTATGAAATGCTTTGAAATTCCGCAACTAACTCACAAAAGAAGTCGCAAAACATTCACCTGGAATTTGATACCCTTCCGCCGAGTTTTGTTAGCAACTCCTTGTTGAAACGGGAAAACAACAATGGCCTCCGATCAGGATCCAACACTCAAAATCCTACTCATTGGCCCAAGTAGTGGTGGGAAGACAAGCTGTGAGTAGATTTGAATCTGGGCCCCGAGCCGAGTAACTGACTAACATTTTTCCTACTATATAGTGTTACTACGATATGTCGACGATATCTTCGACACAGAAACTGCAACTGCGACTATAGGAGTTGACTTTCGAGTAAGTGCCCTGTTATCAGCTACCTAGCTATTTCTAGCCACCTTTATCTCCACCTTCTGTGTGTCTGTTTATCTTTTAATTTATGAGGGCATGGGTCAATGCAAACCCAATGCACATGGACATGTGGAGGATTCCAACGTTGCAAAACGGGCGGGGAGAATGTGTGGAGTCAGGTGTGGGGTTGCGGAGTGGGGAACAAGGTTGCTGTGTGTGGTGTGCGGACATGCCGCCAGGAAGCGAGTGTCTGGGGGAGGCGTATGGGGTGCGGGTGTGTGGTGTGCACAAGCAAGCCAATATATTGTGATTGTGGGTGCTGTTCAGTTTTTGCTGATCTAGTCGCATTTCGATGTCGCTCTTGCAGACGAAAAAAGTGTCAGTTCGCGGAAAGCCATACAAACTGTTGCTGTTTGATACTGCCGGACAAGGTGCGTTTTGTTCATGTCCATATACCTCATACTATGCCAATGCACTTATTACTACACCACTTTCTCTCTTTCATACTCTCGCTGCCGACATGGTTATTGTAGGCTCCGATTACACCTACCTTTTCATTGTATGGACTCAGCCCTGCTGCATGAGTGATCAGCAGCTATACCTTGTTCGCCTCCCTTGACATTGTCAGATGCTTACTCGGTGTTATTTGCCTACTCTGCTCCCCTAGTAGGAGCGGACTCGGCAATTCTACTTGCTGCTTGGTACAGAAAGATTCAGGACTTTGACGAGTTCCTACTACCGGAATGCCCAAGGTGTAATCATTGTCTATGATACCTCTAATAGAGATTCCTTCCTCTCCATGGAACATTGGTTCCGTGAGGCGGAAACATATGCATCACCAGGAGTGGTGAAATGCCTGGTTTGTATTTCCCTGACAGCACATATATTTGGTTCATCCAGCTAATGTTTGGTTCTCTCTATATATAGGTCGGCAGTAAGACGGACAAAGCAGCTTCCCGAGCTGTAAAATATGAGGAAGGGAAAGAGCTAGCCGAACGGTATGATGCTATGTTTGTCGAGGTTAGCTCGAAGTCACGTGAGAATGTGCGCAGGCCGTTTGTAGATGTGGTAGATAAGATTGTGGAGACACCTGGGTTGGTTAACCCACAGGTGAAACGGAGAGCAACAGGAGATAATGCAGTTGACGTGAGTGGGCAGCCAGGTGCGGGTGAGAGGATCACCGTATGTGCCTGTTAAGAAGAGGAGGGTAGCCACAGGTGATCACGAGCACAGGGTCCAAAGTGTCAGACTTGGCTCTCTCTATAGGGCCGCCGATATGCAGAGCAGACTTCAGGGTGACTAACAGTCCGGTTTGCGATGGATGTCGGTGGTGAATGTCATGGTGCCATTGGCTTGGGATGAACTTGTTATCTGAAGGAGATATTGCGCTTTCATTTTGATATCACTTTTTTTTGTGCCTCTTTTTACGAATTATGTTCCTTTCCGGCCTTTGCTTTGGGGGTTCCAACGATGTTTGCGGATCTATGCATCTTTCCCAGTTTTGAAGTCTTTTCTCGTTCTGACCGAAGGAATACACCAATCCGGAGTTTGGGTGGGAGTTATTCTAGATATCAGTTTTGCGGGGCACAATGCAGAGAACCTAGAGGGGTGAAGTAGTGGTCATGCGAGTTGTGTGGGTGGGGTGGGTGATACATACCTAATCAACTGCATACCCAGTCTGGTTCAACCATACCCTATGTGCCAACCAAACTAATGTACCACCAACCTCCATCGTCATATAAACAACGTTTCAAATTTGGCGAGTGAGGACACAAGTACAGTACAGTGAAGTACTTCACATGTGTAGCAGGTACCAATCTCACGCATCAAGGCTCCTAGCGCTGATCTTTATTCTTAAGTAATATTTTGAGGTTTCTGCCTCGTTTCCTGCACATGCATTTACTTTTTCTCTAGTTTCGGGACTTTCTATTATATTTTTTTTTTGGGCAGCCCGGAGGTTTGGGACACCCCCAGGATAACCCCGGGCGGGAGAACATGCTGTGAGTGGGTCTCCTGGGAGTAACGTGGGGTAGGTAGCTACCTACTAGGTACGTACCCCCTCACAACTGGCCTACTCGACTCAGGTTACGGGATTGGGTATGAACCAGAAATTTCTTCACGGGTTTGTACCAGGTTGATATTTTTTTTTTTTTTTTTTCCTTCGAGAATTTTTTTCCCTTCCTGAAGACACATGTTTGAGAGTGAGCGCCATTGCAGGTATGACCAGTGTTATCTAAGTCAGCATGCACATGTATGTATGTTTGATGTGAGTGAAGAATACTGTTGTTGGTTTGAGGGTGGCATATGGCATGGTATAGCATGGCATCAAGTTGGGGGTGGATTGGGGGGGAAATACAAGCCGTACTGGTCTCAGACTGAATAGTGCTGGGGTGGAAGGATGGGACCAGGCTCGACAGATACCTATGCCAGTGAGGCTGAGACTATGTATGGGCCAGAAAGGCTGGCAGTTGGTTACTTGCGGCACTGGCAGTTGTTGAATTTCCTCACATCCCAGTCAGCTGTGTGATATTCGAAACTGAACTGTTTACATCAGACTGCGCCGGTAGACGAAGTTCAATATTCAGGGTCGCAGCCGGCCGGGGAAACATCTGAATGGGTCACGGGGTTTGAGCAATTTGGATATGGCCCAGTCGACTGATATGGTGTTTTTGGTAGGTGAGGACCAATCACCAAGTCGGAGCAACAACATATTTCACCGGCCTGAGAAATTTATCCAAAACGCATTTCTGGCTAGTTATGGAACACGCCACGGTGTCAAAAGTTATTTCTGACCTGTCTGTCTCAGCTCATTTTCAGACCACTGGGCCTATGTATGTACAGTATGTATGTATGTATGTATGTACGCCCAGCATGGTCAGAATCAGGTACGAGAGCAGCAGTACTTAATATCTTGCATGGCAATACCTCGCCAAAGTACCTCATACAATTGAACGAGATATAAGTACAAGGGGTCGTATTAATTAAAACTAACCACCCTACTTCTCATCTTGGGAAGATGCACGTTGAAATGTAACGCTGTGACTCTCCCGACTAAGCAGGCAGGTACTCTACTCTACAGTGCATAGGCAGATTTTTTTTTTTTTTTTTGAGAGACTATCCATACGTCTTTCCTCCGAAGGCGAGTGCATAGGCAGTTAGTTACTTGTAAGCAAAAATGTAGGTAATTCCTAGGTGGGAAAAGTAAGTAGCTCATCTGTTACCGTTAATATATTTCCCGCTTCCGAATCCCCACGCGCGGTACATACTTAAGTTTACAAATGCCAGTGTCAGGCCTCAGTCCCGGGACAAAAAGAAGTAAGATTTCATACATTCGAATTCATTCTGTATTTTCATTATTAATTCTTGCATCTATACGGCAGACGGGGCTCTGATCTACATGTGGCCTTGATATCAAAAAACCACGCAGTGCACGATTAGATGAACCCACCACAATATTCGCAACGTTGAGCATGGTAATAAGTCCCCATCTCAGTGCAATTGATTATTTTGTTTCCCCACCCGCCCCCCCTGCGGCATGAAAAAGAAAAGTCGTTCCTGCGGTCGCCATAAATGAGGTAATGATGCATTTGCCATTTGATTCTATATTTTCTTGGCGGCCCGACCCGTTGGTATTCACATGGAAGTACCTAACGTGAGGAAGCTTATTACTGCCACTTTTATCATAAGCTACAAACAATAGTCTGATAGACTGTTGCAATGATGCATATATAATCTATTTGCTTGCCATACATATTTCCTAACCCTGCCCTCAATATCTATAGCCGCGTAATCTTCACCTTTAATATCATGCCATAACCCGCTCATATCAAAAAAAAAAAAAAAAATGGCCAGAATATCTATGGCACTAAGCGATCGCATTGTTCAGGGAAAACACCTGTAAAGTGCATACAGAGCTACAGGATCTGTATGCGTCAAATAAACTACCGATTGATCCCCATATCACGGAAAGAATGTCGCAAGCATCTTTTCATTTGGTGAAGTAGCAGTGAAAAATCAAATTTTTGAGCCCCATTTAAAATGTTCACTTTGTTATAGTTACGCCCGTATAGTTTGTGCCATCTACACTAGGTTAACAGCCTGGCCTCCAAAAGAGTTGGGAGTATATATCCCGTCGAGCATATCCAATCTTGACTTCGTATCGAATTACCCAATTAGGGAAACACTTAGACTGATTGAGACAAGGCACAATAGCCCTGCTACGAAAGGGGGGGTAATGTTCCCGAGATGCATAATCTCCATATGTTCTTGTGCGCTATATTGAGTCGTAGATGCACCTTGCTGTGGACTTGCATATACACTTATGTAGGGGTGGGATGTTGGATGTTGGATGTTGTTTCTTACTTTTGTTTGATTGCTCGTACTTGTCTTCCTTGCATCTTACTCCGCAGAGGATTGGGAACCAAACCACATATAATGTGGTAGTTTATCGTATCGTATCGTGCAATTGAAAGCGGGGAAATGAACTCGGTTCGATGGACCCGAGAGTCGCATATGAGGTGTGAAACGATGCCCTATAAAGTTTTAAATATTTCTTTTTCTGAGGAATGTAACGTGATCAGTTCGTCTTTTTTAGCGGACTTGGTCGTGACAATGCTCTACCAATAATGAAGAATAGTACAATGCGACTCGTCGGGTTTCACAACTACGAGCGAAAATTCTCAGGACATTGGCACGTCCCTATTCTTGTGGCTGCAGGAACTCCAGCACCGCTATTATAAATTTTCACATGTCAGTAACTCGTAACGTTGATAGACCCCCAATTTCTGCAGCCCTCGCTTCCAGAGAAACAGTACATAATAGATCTCCAAATAGGGTAGCGTACCTTCTCTGAACCCTTCCGGGTTCTCGGACATCACTGTTGATCCAGCAAAAAATTAATTAATATCCATCTATCTTTCACCATGACTGCAGGGCATGGTGGTCGTATCATGACATGCAGATTGACGAACCACAAATAACTCATAGAAACAGGGCATAGCAGGGAAAACACCTGACAGCGCTGGGAAAAAAGTTGGATGATAGGTACTAGCTCCAGGAAGGCACCTATTTCTGCCAGCGCATGTAGAAAATGTGTGTAAGGGAGTAACATACCCCAATGCCCTGCTTCTACGCTCCTCAATTGAAAATACGGAAAAAACCTCCCAATCAATGGTATCACTTCGTCGGGTACATAGTGACTTTTGGTTCCTCGGATGAACAGTGCAGGTTTCTCAAACCGGACCTTATCCGGATGGAAGGGGAACCCCGCCATATCATCGAGAGCCCTGGCAAGGATCTTAACAGGGATCCGGAATTTGAGCGATGGGGTTGTGGCGCTGGCAGGCGTGGAGCGAACGAGGTTTGTGAGGAGGAATTGTCGAATTAGGATCTCCTGCATGCGGAGGAGAATCGTTGATAGTCAGATAAGGAGCAGGTTCCTCCACAGGTTGGAGGCCAGCCCTCCAGTACATCTTGCAGGGGCGTTACTAACAGGCTCATATTCTTTCAGTATGGAATCTGCCTCATTTTGCTTCTGCAAGTTTGCATCTTCTATTCTTCGCATGGCCTGTACATATTGGCCAAATGACGTGCTCAACATTGCTTCAACGGGAGCATTGTCCACGGCAATGATGTCTCGAACAAGATTGGGTCGTTGGAGTGATACTGCCATTGCAGTTTTTGCTCCCCTGAAACCATATTAGCTAAAGGACCAAGGAAAAAAAAAAACCCTTTAAAAATTACTTCAATTAGGGCATCACAGCTCTGTGCATCCTGTGATGACCACAGAAATTGGACAGTAAGACCCCTCCCCTGTCTTTCCACCACGGCAATGGATTTTGTATGGGTCTTGCTATCCAATTTTTGCGGTAGGCGAAGGGCAAAGATGGCCACATACATCGAGTGTCCCAGCAATGTAACGTCTTTCAAGCCATGCTCTTGAATGAAGTATTCAACATCTCCAGCCATAGCAATGTAGTCATGCTTCTGGTGATGAGGGCTGTTACCATGGTTCCTTAGATCCTAGGTGGCACGAACACAGACCAGTGGTCCTCTGGTAAGTCAAACTGCACATACGAGAAGCATTCTGATTTTTTCTTCGATAAGACCCCAGGGTGGACACAACGTACAACCGCATACACAGGCCTTTTGAGGTCCTTTGCCAACATTCTTCGATTACGGACAGTCAGCTCCTAGTAAACCGGCCGAAAATGGCTTTGGATGTCACCTTACTTACTGATACTATGGTTGTTCTGCTTGGAGCCAAACAGCCCGTGCATCACCACCATAGGGGGTCCCGTTGTCACAGTACCTTTGGGGGGCTCATGGAGGGTGTAGGCTAATGGGATGGTAGTAGAAGCATATGCTCTGACGGGAAACATAGACAGAGATTGCACTGCTCGCATGAAATGCCTAGCTATCGGCGTGGAGCAGCAAAGGACAGGCATGATGATAGGTATCGCAGTGCTGCCGCAGTAAATGGAATGGAGCATAAGAGATTTTTTATGCAGGGACAATTGACTAGTGAAATCGTCATTTATTGGCCACGTGCGGGGCCGTTTTTCCTGAAAGCACTTGGGTTGGTGCTCAATTGTGCTCTCGCGTGAGGCTGACGGAGGCACAATCTATCCTGGTAACCCCCCACGTAGAGTGCAGTTCCCCGGACACAAACGGCTTCCCCAGCCAGCAAGTGGTCGACACCTGTCTGCACATACGGCCACCGCAATGACAATTGTACCGACACTTCTTGCGAAGACATCTCGCGCATGTATGACTCCGTCCAGGAGATGGCGTTTCACATGATCGCTAACGATACCGAACGACAGCTGCATCCCCGGCGGAAGCCCGACAGCGAGTCATTCACGCATACCGGGAATGGCAGCGAGCGGTATGGATCCCTCCGTGTGCAGGGAAGCTGCTCCATCTGGCCCTTAGCTGTGGCGAATTGTCTAATCGGTGATAGGCCCCAGAAATCTGCTCTCTCTACTTGCTCGATATCTCAGTCCCTGCTGTTCGGTCAAAGATTCGTCAGGAGTTTGAACGCCATAGATATGTCAAGGAATTGCCGGTGATAGACGTGTTGCTTTTGCAGTCTCAGAAGGAGTACCAGGAGACTATGAATTACTGGAAGCAGTTGACCCATGTCATGAAGTAAGTCGTAAGAGCTCTATGTGACAGGGTATTGGGCTGATAGAGGCCGGCAGGTACTTCAATCCTGAGGAGAATCCATCTCCGAAGGTTTCTCAAGGTTTTATGCAAAACTTCTTGGAGGTAGGTTATGCCTAAGAAAGCCTGCATACACACCAAGTCTGATGTCTTTTGATATAGGGACGCAGGTAGGGTAAATATTATTTTTGATATGATATCTTCATTCAATATACATCCCACGCAGAAGAATTTAGAATTACCCGAACGCCTTACTTCGACCAGAAACCGTGAAATCGCAACTGTGTTAAACCCTCCATGCCTAGTCTTCTTGTACGGGCTCATGCTTCCCAAACCTCACCATCTCACTTTTGAACTTATGCATGACAATGTCGCAGAGGTCGACTAGGTCTACCAGTCCCTTCTTCAGGGCTTCTATAGCAGTAACTTTGCCTGCAGCCACTAGTTAGCAACCATATAATGATTCACAGGGACCACAATTGCATACCGTATGTCTGGATTCGGATATTCATTTTCGTTTCTGAGGGGTGAGGTATTGAGTATCCACAGAACTCCACCTCAGGGTTCCTCATAATGATGTAGCGCAGGGCATTGCCTAGAGTGTGATCCTCGTTCTCAATCTGGAAGGACATTGAGTACGGGTCGCTTTGCTGAGATTTGTATTGAAGCTGTATGCCAGCGAAGCAATGTAAGCTTGCGATCTGAGAGCTGTCTTCCTCAGCATGTGCAGGAACTCACAATCGTTATGCGGACGTTTGGATCATCAAGGGAAACATGTTCCACTTCCTCCACAGTATATGACGTCGAATCTTGCATAGTCGTATCTTGAGACATTGTATGAATTGGCGGGTGATGCAATGGTGTCCCTGAAAGCTTTGCTATGAAAGCTTAGTCAGAGGGATGGGCAGAAAAGCTTATCCCACAAGCTGGGACCTTGGCAGGGCACGCGACAATGAAACACCGTGAAGCTCCCTATCACCAGATCTGAGATTTGCAGATTGGGTATCCATGCGGATCTCAAGTTATAGCTTTATCAATGCCCAGCATATTTGTTGGGTCTTAGAGACCCATAGCTTCTGATAAGCCCTGTTCATTTTTGAGGGTAAGCTGCAAGGGTATGCGTACTGTACCTTTGCTACACGTCAACAACGAAATTAACCACCGCGGACTTTGCTGCAGAGGCACGCCCAACTCCTGTCATGCGTCCGACACAGCAATGGCTGCTGATAGCAGCTACCAGTTTTTCCCTCATCATAGGCATTTTCACATTTGCCGTCGGCTTCTTCCCATATAAGCCGTTTCTGCCCGGCCTGTCAGTCTTCAGTGAGGAATCCGAGTCTGTGGCTGCGCCATTCAACAAGGTGATTTTCATGGTGATTGATGCTTTACGGGCGTATGTTGTTGATCCCAGATGTTGCGGCACAAGGGGCGATTGTTGACGTCTTGGATGTAGTGATTTTGTTTACTCAGAGGCATCCAATTTCAAGTTTACCCAGAGGTAAAGCTCATCAGCAATGGTATTGGAAGACTTTCAACTGATGTTGGTCAAGTTTAATATCCAATGGGGCAGCTTTTCCGTTCACCGCTCATGCCAATGCTCCAACCATTACAATGCCTCGCATCAAGGCGATGCTTACTGGTGCCGTCCCCGGGTTTCTCGACTTGATTCTCAACTTCGCAGAATCCGATACAACCTCCACATTATCGCATCAGGATACCTGGCCTGCACAGATCAAAGCTAGGGGGGGGAAGGTAGTGATGTACGGAGATGATACATGGATCAAGCTACTACCAGAGACTTTCTACAGACAGGAGGGCACTACCAGCTTCTTCGTTGCGGTGGGTGGTATTACGATAATTTAACAGGCGGGATTAGCAGCTGATAGGAGCTCTGTAGGATTTCGTCGAAGTCGATAATAATGTTACCCGACATGTTGCCCCAGAATTGGAGAAGGATGACTGGGATGCACTTGTTTTGCACTATCTCGGGTTGGACCATGTAGGGCACAAGGCTGGGCCAAAAAGGTATGGGCCTGTTACATCATCTTGAGAAATACTAACATTGATTATAGTGCATTCATGCATCCAAAGCAAGCTGAGATGGATGGGATTATCCAGAAAATATACACTGGGATTGAAACACAGCCTCACCTAAACGACACGCTTTTTGTATTGGTAGGGGATCATGGGATGAATGACGCAGGAGGTCATGGTGGTTCCACTGCTGGGGAAACATCCTCTGCCATGCTCTTCATGTCACCAAAGTTTAAAAATTATACCAATGGAGGCTTCCCTGCCCCAGCCAAACCACACAATGAATTTCGATTTCATACCCTTGTGGAGCAAACTGATATTACACCTACTCTGGCTGCACTCCTACACTTTCCCATCCCCCGGAATAATGTGGGCAGGGTAATACCAAGCTTTCTACCGATGTGGGGTGGTATGTGTTCCACTGGTACCCTATACAAGCGAAGCTGTGCTGAGAAAAAGAAGAACAGGATAGGGTACAAGTTCTTATTCACAATGCCCAGCAAATGCTCCAAGTTATCATCGCAACCCTCCCGCATTTTGAGCCACTAGGGGCGGATAAAAGCCCATGCAGCGCCAAAACACAGACAGAAGAAACCAAGCTCGCCTGTATGTGGGCGAAGGGGCTTGAGGTCCACAGTCTATGGAGAAGGGGGCAAGCTACCACTGATGAAGTTATAGAGGAGTTGATGAGAGTAAGTCTCGTTTGAGGATATTGAAGTCCCCAGTGCCAAGCTGACTTTCGTGAAACCTCAAGTTCACAAAAGAGGGACAAGGTGTTTTGGCTATGGCGGCAAGCTCATATAACCTCACTCTCATGACAGTCGGGGTGTTTTTGCTAGTGGTTGCGAATGTCTTGTCCTTGATATCGGTGTTCTTCGGAGCAGGGAGCACGGGCTCTATTATTTACACATTCGCCAACAATATACCCGTTGCTCTTTTGATAACCTTGAGCTGTATAATGATGTTTTCTACTAGCTTCATTGAGGAGGAGCATAATTTCTGGTACTGGACTGCGTCTGCATGGTTTTTCGTCATGATGCTAAAAGAGTAACTCTCCTTCTCCCCTAACCCCCAGGCTTCAGAGTTTTGAACTTTGCTAACTCCCCCAAGACGCCGGAATGGTGAAATGGGTATCTCCTCTCTCACTATCCTTCTTCTAGTTCGAATTTCTAGCCGGTGGAACCAAACTGGGGTAAAGCATCAAGGTGCCCCTGACATCGTCACCGGGTTCCTCTTGAAGCATACCACGACCATGTGGATCCTCATTTTTGCAACCTACCTCTACTCCCTCTGGCGTCTCAACAAACGCGTCTGCCGCAGGTGGGGTAGCACGCTCAGTGCCATCCTCACAAATACTATCATCTTAGCTGCAGTTACCTTCAAGATGAGTTTTGCTCGGCAAGATGCCATCGAGGCTATCCCCGGGTGGCTCCTTCCAGTCGTACGACTCTTCGAGTCAGCTTCGCTAGTAAGCCTAGCAAGAGCGGCATTTATGGCCTTGGGGATAGCCATGGGTATAACTCTATTTGCAGAGAGAACCAAAAAGGATCCCAAGGGGTCACTGAGGATATCTGTTGTGCTTCATGATCTGCTTGCAGTGTTCCTAGCTACGCAATCTAGATTCTGGAATGTTCCCCTCATTCTAGTATTTAATATCCAGTTTCGCATGCTGGATAAACTATCTTCCCCAGTTCCCCCAAGGAAGAGACCACTTCTTAGTCCACTGGAGATATCTCTCTCCTCTCTCCTCCTCCAGCATGTAGCATTCTTTGCCCTTGGAGGCTCAAACAATATTTCCTCTCTCGACTTATCCAACGTGCTAAACGGTGTCTCCGGCTTCAACGTCGTCATCGTTGGGATACTCACTTTCCTCTCTAACTGGGTCGGTCCAGTATTCTGGTCTCTCGGTGGCATCGTCCTACTCCGGTGGTGGGCCGACGGGGAAGTACGCCCAGTCAAGGAGAAAGATGATCGCGAGGAAGGCCGGGTATCGCCAGTCCACTCGGGTGAGCTGGGAGACCAAGGGGTCTACAGACAGCAAATTGCACTTTGGACGCTATTTTGGAGCATTGTGGGCAGTGCCGTTATGGCAAGTTGTTATATGCATAGGGCACATCTCTTTATTTGGACGGTCTTTAGCCCCAAGTATATATATACAATGACGTGGAGTGTGTTGCATTTGGCAGTCTTGAATATTGGAGTGGGGGCATTATGGAGATGGGGTAATAAATGGACTATAGAGTAGAGCTCCTTGAGCATAATGATTGTGTCGCCACAGGGGAGCTGAAAATATTCCGGATGATACCAAAAATGTATTCATAGCATATGTTTTGGATAGATGTAGCGGTCATATAAATTACATTAATTCCACTGATGAATGAAAATCGCTTCACGTCTACGCCTATGCGGCACTAGATAAGCCCTTTGAAGATATCATCAATCACATTCCCTTTCTTCTTTTTCTTCTTCCTAGGCTTATCTATATCCCCAGTTTTCGTAGGTTCAGATTTAGGTTTTCGCTTCTTTGGATCGGCGGCCGTGGCAATAACAGGAGTGGAAGCTATCGCGGGAGTAGCGGAAGATAAGAAGAAGTCTAAGTCCGGTATAACAGGGGCTGGTTTTGATGGCCGTGATGATGGTGGTGGTGGGGGTAACATGGTCTCCTTCGATTTCCTCAACTCTTCCTGCTTTTTCTTTCGCACATCTTTCTCGGGAAGAGCTACTGCCGACATTTGCCTTGCTGTCTCCGATTCTGATTCCCCATCCTGCATCTCTGTGTCTTCAACCACATCTGTGGGACTAGAAATTTCCCTCTCTTCGGTCTCAATCACTTCTACCCGCTCAGCAAGAGTTCTCAATTCCCCCTCCTCATCCTCCCCACCCAGAATTTCTCCCTCCTCGCCCATCAATTCCCTAGATATAATCACTCCACCATCATCAAACCCCTCACCACCAAGCTGCTCCTCCTCTTCCTCCTCACCCCCATGTACCCACCCTGACCCCCCACCCCTCCTCCTACCACCCCACCCCTTCTCAGCCTCCGCCCCCCCCACCCCCCCTAACATCCTCCCC
>Ga0307514_10001395_pt1 | contig 30067 bp, 33 predicted proteins | sample 16_EM_MG_FD_203088 | JGI IMG/M metagenome (GOLD analysis project Ga0307514, IMG submission 203088) | Populus trichocarpa ectomycorrhiza microbial communities from riparian zone in the Pacific Northwest, United States - 16_EM | ecosystem: Host-associated > Plants > Roots > Unclassified | place... | reverse complement strand
TCTTTAGGGGATTAAAATATGCACAATGCTTTGAAGTATTCCACTTTCCCCTCAATTATGTTATATATCTAAAGAAAGAAATCATTCGAGATGGGAATATAATATAAAAATAAAAATAAAAATGGAAGGGCTTCTTTCATTTGCTGAATGAGGAAAACCCACCTACCATGGAAAGCATCACTATTATTTATTTTATAGAGAAGACACTCGTAGAGTATTATCATTTGGGCAAACAAGGGAACAAATTAACTTTCAGAAATCATGTCATCATGGCATTCGGCAGTTATATTTGCGAGCAACTTCCTCTGGGCTGGCTAATTTACCCCTTTCAATATCGGTGCAGGCAAATCCACCGAATCCCCTCTTCGTAGCCATCATCTCCGATATCAAAATGGTTTTTTTTATTTTAAATTATGAGAGATAATTTAATTCATTAGGTTTTAAATTTATTTTTCAATAATCACGAGTTCGAGTCCTCTCATGATAGCTGGAGACTTACATGGTCGTTAACTTTAAGACCCGTGGAATTAGTCGAGGTTCACGCAAGCTAACCCGGACACCCATACTAATAAAAACAAATCATTTTAATGAGATAATTTACACTTCATCACTCTCTAGCATGGCCGAAAACATCACATATTAGAGGGGATAGTCGCTGCTGAAATGCCAATAAAAGAATATGACACCGTTGGCTTCGGGACTCTAAAGGCATGGATGATAGGTTAGCATAGGTAAAGGAGAGGAACACAAGTCAAAATATCAACATGTAATGTTCTGTCTGTTCCCATCTGCGATCCAAGTGTTTTTTTTTTTTTAACTGCGGATGAAACTTGAAAGATAACTTCCATAGTACAGACAACCCTGTATTATTAGTTTCAATAACAGGATCGTGTTTCATACCATGTTATAAAGTATGTCGCGTTTAGATGTAAGATTCAATTTATATTATACACATCAAAAATAAGAAACAAAAACAAGAATTCTGTATCTAAAACATTTTACTGTATCACGACGGGATGCTGTCAGTCGTAAATGATGGCATAATACCCTGTCTTTTACTCGCACAAGCAAGAATAAATAAATAAGAAGGGAAGGTGGTTGAGAGGGTAGAAAAAGATAGATGGCATGCACCGCTTTACATAGCGTCTCTTCCCCCACAGGACTATTTACTTGTTTTTTTTTTCTCTTCTTTTTATTTCCTCCCTCTCTCTCTCCAGCAAAAACAACTCCTCCTCGAATCTCCTTTCACTGCACAGCTTTGGGGTCCTGAAAACTAAAGGAGGACCCATACATCCTCACTCACCATATTAAAAACTGACCTATAGTCCTACACTGCACAGATAGAGAGAGAGAGAGAGAGAGGGAGAGAGAGAATAATTATAATAATAATATCTCTCTATCTATTTTTTAGACATATATAGAGAAGAGAAGAGCAGAGCAGAGAAGAAGAGAAGAGCATGTCTATTTATCCATGGATTCGCTTGTTGTGGTAGAATTTCCAAGTGCCCTTTTCTTGGGTATCTTTGCTTCCCTTCCCGTTCACTCTCTCTCCCTATCACATAACAAATACACAGTTTTTTTTTTCCTTTTATATGGGTTTGTTTTATTTTTATTTGTTATATATACAAAGTTTCCGTTTTTTGTTTTCTGTGTTTAGCTAGCTAGTGTTGTTTTATGTGATGGTGTGTTAGGGATTTTCTCTCTTTTGCAGGTTGGGGTTACGTTGGTAATGTGATGTGCTAAGTGGGTTTTTGTTCTTTGATAATTCTACAATGGATTTGCCTTTTGAGGGTAAGTTTTATTGTGTTTTGATTTAATTGTGTTGGATTTCATTCTTTTTTGAGGTTTTGGTTTGGATTTGGGAAGATTTGTGATGTGAGCCATTAAATGTTTCTCTTGTCTGTTGTTTTTCATGGGCTAAAGTCAGAATCTAGCTATGGATTTGTAATCTGCATGGTAATTAATTTGAAAAAAAAAAAGTACCTTTTGTTTTAAGATTTGGGTGTCGATTAGTGTTTCTTTTCTTGGGTTTTTTATATGTGACGACAAAATTACAGCTTTATGGACGCTGGTTAAGAGTAGTGGTTGAACTTGTGATCACCAGTCTTTTTACTGATATTCAGTTTTATGTTTATGAAAATAGACTTTGGTGGGTGAGTTTTCAAGGCTGGTAAACTGCATTTTTGTTTGATTCTATAATGAAAGTGGTTTCTTTCTCTGCATTATTTAGAATCTGTATGCATTTATATTGAAGAAGCAAGTTTATATATTATATAATGGATTGTTATCTTTCGGGCACGCCACTGTTTGAAGTAACACTTCCAATGACTTTTGTGAAAAGCCCAGAGGCAGAGACATTTCAAATCAAGTTTTGTGTGATTCTATAATTCACGCGTGTATGATTGGTGATTTTAATTAATTATATCAGAGCATTCTTTGTGAAAGTGTTTGATTATTTGATGTAGTTGGAATGTCTCTTTTAATTTCAGTCAACTATCTTGTTGTATGTTTTGATGTAGCTTATTGAAAAATGGTAACAAGTTGTTTAATAGTATCGAGAGAAAGGAAAAGAAATTTAGATCAAGCTTTTCAAATGAGTCTCCCAACTGGTTGTTAATGGAAACATGCTGACTCCAAGCTGGTTACATGTGGTTGGTTAAGCAGTCTTTCATATAAGATCATCATTTTCTCTGCTTTCTTCTGTTTTGACATATAAAGCAAATTGGTCTAAGTCATTCTAATTTACTGCAAATTTAAGATTTACATTAGTTTATAATGCAAAGCATGCTTTAATGTGTTTTTACATGCAGTTTGACATTCTACCTTTGCTCCGTTTTTTTTTTTAACAAATATAGCATCGTGTCTCCTTATTCTTTGATTCTTCTTTTAACTAATCTAAAGTCTGTTCTGAGACATATTTTCTTTCTATCTTTGTTTTTTTTCCCATGCGACACAGGAGGTGCTCTTGATCCGTCAAAATGCAGTAAGTTAAGTATGAACGAAAAGAGAGAACTTGTCTATCAATTATCAAAGTGGCCAGGTGCATCTGAAAGACTACAGTCATGGAGCCGTCAGGAGATTCTGCAGATCCTATGTGCAGAGATGGGAAAAGAAAGAAAATATACAGGCTTGACAAAGTTGAAAATCATAGAGCACCTTTTAAAACTTGTATCTGAAAAAAAATCTGGGGAATGTGAGGCCTCACCTGATCTCGAGACCAAAATATCTGCTGCATCCATTCAGGGAGCTTCCAAAAGGCAGAGGAAAACTGATAACCCCTCTCGGGTACCTGTTTCATTGAGCTGTGTTGCAACCAACAATGGGATCAGTGATCAAGGCAATACTGTATACTGCAAAAACTCGGCATGTAGAGCTACCTTAAGACCAGCTGACACATTTTGCAAGAGGTGTTCATGTTGTATCTGTCGTCAGTACGATGACAACAAAGATCCCAGCCTCTGGTTAATTTGCAGCTCAGAGCCTCCTTTTCAAGGTGTTGCCTGTAGCATGTCATGCCATCTTGATTGTGCCTTAAAACAGGAAAGTTCTGGAATAGGGAAAAATGGACGTCATGGTAGACTTGATGGGAGCTTTTGCTGTTTTTCTTGTGGGAAAGTTAACGATTTGCTAGGGTATTTATTCCCTCTCTGTTTTTTTTGGCATTTTACTTCTGTTTTTTTTCCCCCTCGCTGTCTGGCATGTTTACATTTGGTGGGTATGTTTCTCTTTTGAGACAGTTTATACTGGTGTTTGGTAATTCTTGGAGTACTTTCAGCCCTATGTACTGTTTTCTCCCCTTCTTCATCAATGGAATTCTGATTTTTAAACAGTTTGTGGGTATCATGACACATTTGGTAGCAAATTAAGTTGCTGTTTTTCCTTCCCTCCTGCGGAATCATAGCTCTTTCATATATTCACATCCATTATCAGAGCTATAGAGTAAAACTATAGTTTCCACATCATGTTTAACAGACTAATTCCATAGTGTGAGACAATTTACTTTTTAGTTATTGGATTTGTTAAATTGGTTATCTTTCTTAATACCACCTGCTCTATCCAGCATGAACATCCACAATAGTTCTGACAATTGTACATGGGCTATGGATAACACATTCTTCATGCAACCTGAGAATTATGTCTGCCATAAATTTAGTGCAAGTAGCAAATGTTCGACCAGATGTACTGCTAGTCTTGGAAAATCACAGTATAGAACAATTCCTGATATGTCATGTCCTTTGCAATATCTGATTTTGAATGGCACATGATATTGACACAAACATAAATTTTGAATTTGAAAGATAAAGTTTTGATTAATTGTGTTGGTCTCTTGAATTTATTCAGATGCTGGAGAAAACAATTGATGATGGCTAAAGATACCAGGAGGGTAGACATTCTGTGCTATCGTGTATCCTTAAGCCAGAAACTTCTGAATGGGACTGAAAAGTATCAGAAGCTTCTTGAGATTGTTGGTGAAGCTGCAACGAAACTTGAGGCTGAAGTGGGTCCTTTAATTGGTTTACCTGTAAAGATGGGTAGAGGTATTGTTAACAGGCTTTCTTCAGGATCAGAGGTTCAGAAACTCTGCACTTTTGCTTTGGAGTCACTGGACAAAATGCTTTCAAACACCATTTCACATCCATTGCCTGATCCGAAGATGCAAGGTAACCATTGGTTTTTGTGTTTTCTTGTTGTGACATGAGGATTTCACTGAGAAAGAGCAAAATTAGTTCAACTGGAGAATTAAGCAACCATCTCTAAAACACAATGCATTAGAGAACAGTGCCAAGGAGCACATGTCATCGAACACATAAAAAAACGAGCACATTCCAAAAACTTTGCATGTGTTACATGAAGCATAATATATTTACTTGCTGCAAAAAGTTAGATTTTTATTCAAGGACTGGTAATTCCAGAATGCATCATGGAAACATGGGCACTTTTGATCATGGAAAGTTAGGTCGTTGCTGTTGGAAATATTTTCTGTTGTCCAAAATGCTGGTTTTTCGAGGTATTGACTCCTAGGGAAGCATTAATAACCTTTAGGTGTTCTCATGTCTCTACAGATTCAAACATGATTGCTCCAATCACAGTTAACTTTGAAGATGTACATTCGACTTCCCTTGCCTTGGTTTTGGGTTATGAAGATTCTTCAGCTGATGATATTGTTGGTTATACTTTGTGGCATCGTAAAGGTCATGATCTGGATTATCCAGCAGAACCTACTTGCAGACTGTTCTTGCCAAATACAAGATATGTTGTCGCAGGTTTATCTCCAGCCACAGAGTATCATTTTAAAGTTGTTCCGTTCAATGGTGTAAGAGAATTGGGTACGTGTGAAGTTCAGTGCTCAACCGGAATGACTCAGGAAGAAGTCCTAAACTATTCAATAGTAGAAAGAAGTCAAAGCCCAAATACCAATTGTAGCAGCCTCTCTAATCCGTCTTCTGTAGAGGATGAAACAAATAACAATCCACCATGCAATGATCAGATTGTCAATCGAGCAGACAATTATCGTACTTGTTTGAAGGACAGTGATAAAATTGTTTCTGCCAACAAGTCCAATGGTGCTTTAAATTTCTCTGGCACCCTTGCAGATGCAATTCCCTTGCTAGATGAGGAACATGCCACACAGGTGGTAAGCTCCAAGCTCAATTCTGATATGCAAATGCTTGATAAGAAGCGCTTGACAGAGGGTCAAATCATTGAATTAATTACCGATAATGGGTCAGATGCCCCTGTCCAGACTGCCATGGAATGCATGCCATTTGTGAGCAACTCTGAAGCTAGCTTGCCCATTACTCCCTGCAAACTGGAAATGCACAAGGATGGGCAAGGAAGAAATGGAAGATTTAAATCCAGTGACAAAGACATAGTAAATGGGTCTGGAAAAGGGGAGGAGCCCCAAGATGGCAGCACTTCAAAGAAGAGAAGTGGGGAAAGGCGAGACGAGGAGTGCATGGCAAATGGTAATTCAGATAGGGACTTTGAGTATTACGTGAAGATAATCAGATGGTTAGAGTGTGAGGGGCATATCGAGAAGAATTTCCGGCAGAAATTCTTGACTTGGTATGGCTTGAGGGCAACAGAGCAAGAGGTAAGGGTTGTGAAGACATTCGTTGATACCTTTATTGAAGATCCTGCTTCTCTAGCAGAACAAATCGTGGACACCTTTTCGGAATGTATTTCCAGCAGGAGATCATCAGTTGTGCCATCTGGGTTCTGCATGAAGCTCTGGCATTGACAAATCCTATTATGGTTACTTTGACTAAGATCAAATTAAATAGCCCTTGTGCACAAACCCGCCAAGGGACTGTGTGGCAGTAATTCTTTAATTAGATCCCATTAAAATTCTTCATTCAGACTATCATCATTCACATGTATTATCAGTATTTGTCATTCTTATGTTGCAAGAATGTCAGGATTCATTAACTTTTATAATACAGCATCCATCTCATTCAATAGAACAGTTCTATAAGCAGACATATTGATAAAGAGCATGGCAATGGAACCAGATGGGGCCATATGGTGCTCTTTGCAAGCATGGAGTGTATTGGTTCATGGTGATGTTCATTTAGGAGGCTTTCGATCCAACTAGGTCCTCAACATAGTTCAAAAACTTGTTCTGAATGATATGGCCTGTTATAAATCCTACAGGCATATATGACTTGATTGTCGTTCTGCTGGTGTTGGGTGATGCATTATTGTGTAAAGATTGATATATTTCTTTACACGCTGAGGCCTGAGCTTAATAATGAATAGCAAGCTAAACCATCCAGTTTCACCTGTAACTTTTGGATCTTAAAACAAGACCATAGGGTTGCAGAGTAAGCTGACACTCGCTTATTATTGGATGGTCTGTGCTGTTTTGATGGTTAACTGTGCGGCACCATTGGTGTCCTTTTTGCCTCAATTTTATAAGCAGTAATGACATGAAACAAGACTCTCTTTTTCTTGGCACACAGGAAACTCTTGTGATACCCATTGGTGTCTCACTACTTGCCATATTGAATATTCAGACCCGTAGGGTGTCCTCAAGTGGGGTTGCAGAAACTCAGTGGAACCATTAGCTAGTGGGTCCCAAACTATTTCCTGATGCCACGTGTGTATCTTCCACGACAAGAAGGTAAATATATTTGTAAAATATTTATATTTTTTAATAAATTATGATATATTCATACTTTAATATGGATATAAAACACATATTCAAATAATATTTATCATTATATATATATATATATAAACTATTTTAGTTTTTATAAAAACAATATTAAGAAATCCAACCAGTGTACCATTGTAATCCCTAATACCAAAGCTACAGAGCTTCCATCACCTTGTAACCATTGTCTCTTCCCTGTGACACCGTCTTAACAAACCACACACCACTCCACAAACATCCAAGCAAACTCCTTTTGTCCTTTTATTTAACCTTCACAAAAATATAGCACTATTGACCGCTTGTCCTACTACCACAACAGCCTCGCTGTGCTGTTAGTCTCTCTCTCTCTCTATCTTCGAATCTTTTCTAAGCAAAAAGTTTCAAGAGAATGTCTGCCGGAATCTTTGCAGCCCCTGCTGTGGCTGGTTCTGGTTACCATGGCTTAAAAGCACACCCCACAAAGAAGTTGTTTTCTACCATGGATTCTGTTGCATGGAGCCGCAAAACCGTGGTCCAATGGTTCTAAAACTTCTTGGATGAAGGTAATATGATTGAACATTTATGTCATCAAATACTGCTTAATTAAATCTCTTGTGGTCTTTGTTTCCTACTTACATGCAATACTTGTTAGTCAAATAGAAATGGAATCCAATCAACAACAAGAAATTTGAGGCTCTGTCTTACCTGACTCCTCTTTCTGATGATTCAATTGCAAAGGAGATTGATTACATGGTGAAGAAAGGATGGATCCCTTGCCTTGAATTTGATGATGTAAGATAAAGTATAGATTCCATCTACATGCATGATAGACAGCCAAAGATTAAGATTTTCTTCTCAACTTGTATTTAATTTGTGTGCTAGTAGGGGAGACAGTCTTTGATCTAGCCTCTTTATTTAGTTAATTTAACTTTGTTCAATGTTATTAGGCGGGGAGCATGCATCGGGAGCACAGCAGGATACTACGATGGAAGGTGCTGGACATTGTGGAAGCTCCCTATGTTTGGATGCACCGTCTCCTGATCTCAAGTCCTCCATGAAATCGATGGGTGCAAAAAGGCATATCCAAATGCTTGCATCCGTTGCCTGGCATTTGAAAAACAAGCACCAGGTTCAGTGCATGGCTTTTTGTCATTCAAAAACCTAGCATCTAAAGCAATAGTTTGTGTCAGTATCATAAAAAAATTTCTATTTTTTCCCACTCTTGAGCATTCATACCATTTTCATGATGTTCCAGTACTCCGATTTTACATACCATGTATTTGATAAGCCCCCTCTAGCCTAGCTGTGAGATCTTGAATTAAGATTTTGCTCGCTTGGTGTTTGGGCTAGAAATGGTAAAAATATTGGGGTAGGTAATGTACATGACGATTTTGGAACTCGCCTACCTGATTGGCAAAGGAGTGTCGTCCTTTGTAGTTGGGGGTGATTAGCAGACCATCCCTTCAGTTGTCTTAAGATATAAACCTGATATCGTCAAACAGTGGATCGATCCTCTTTCTTCTGTACTGTACTCTTTGGTTGCCAGATTTCGTCAAACAGTGGATCGATCTTCTTTCCTCTGTACTCTTTAGTGGCCGTATTACAGGAGATCTTCCCTGCAGTTTTGAGTCTTTAGATGTACTGAACCGAAATTCAGCAAGCACATTTGAGAGGTAGAGAGAGCACCCATTGTGTTTGTTTTTGCTCAATTGCAAATGAGACTTCAGTCTCTCATTGTTGCAGAATAATAAACCTGACAATTCTCGGTATACGTGACTCGACAGAACACAACAAAATCTAATATCAGCACATGGGAACACAAACTAAAGATTGAGACTAATCTTGCTTAACTGCCCATCTGGACACAAATTGATTCAAAGACTGTCAGAATAATTATTCAGTGGTCGTAAATACCATTATGGAAGAATGCAGTCATCAATTCGTATGAGCATCTATAACACAAAAATAAGTCTAGGCGCCAAACCCTCACCAGTGTGGCACTTGGGGCCTTGGCTTCAAAACCAGTCTTCATGCTCACAAAATACTACTCATTCCCTAGCCAAGAAAATGACAAAAAATGGTAAAATGATTAGAAAAGAAATATCCACATGATATCCATCACTAATGTACTCCATTCATTAGAGTGCTGGCCTGCAATTTCTCTCACTAGAAAACCATCCCACAAACAAAAAGAATTAGCTGCCTCAACAAGTCACTATGGTCCTCAAGGCATTGCACTGTCACAAGCAATGGCAGTTAAAACAATAATCTGAAGTCAACAGATTCAAATGACAGGATCATTTCATTTTGCAAATACGTCTCCACATTAGGTCATCAATCACAAAGGCCATGTCTAAATCAAGCCACTCTGAGTACTATTGAATTTGAAACCAATAATTAATAAATCAGAAAAAAAATATCCATACAAAAATCTCATTTCATGTTAAAGCAGAAAGCTCGAGTCTTACAAGGTTTTTCATCAAGGTCCTACTGGAGGAATCCAAGCATGATAACAGCACCAATGAGTCACCTCGTGCTAAAAGACACTTCGCACCTGTCAAAACAAAGAAACAGCGATCAGGAAAAAGTACAGCAAAAAAAGAGTTCCCTGTTCGTTCTTAAACAATTTTTCTCAACACATGCATGCCAAAGATGCAATCATGGTCACAAAGTTTAGGAATACCAAAACACAAACAAACAAAAAAGAAAAAAAAAGTGGGAAAGTGCTTTATGAGTGAAAAAAGCATTGATAAATAGATAAATTAACATGCATTCATGACAACAGGCCTCGGCATACATTAATAACACCTCATTCACATCAATGGAGAGACAAACACTCATTGATAGGCATAATCAAAACTAAACATTCAGATACAGTTATGCAACAAGAGAAAACAAGACCTTGGATCAGTAAACGAGAAAAATGGCTCAATTTGAAAGGACCAGGTGCAGTTGGGCTGAGACAGACATGAACCAAGGCCAAGGAGAAACCACGATTGCTCGAGCTTGCAGCAGGTATTGCATTGGAAAATAGAGCAGTTGGTATTCAGATAAAATACTCATGTGGCTGTCTTCTATGATGATAAGTTACAGATTAAAAACCACCATACAATTCATCCACACCGTCAGCACTAAAAATCTAACCGCCAAGTATACAATACAAACATGACTCTTGTCTACAAAGTAAGACAATTGCAGGTCACTTTTTTTCATTCCAGCATATTTCATCAAAATGGAACTTAATGTCTTACGGATAAGAAACATCCAACCAAAAATATTATATTGATGCTATGCTCTAAGAGAAGAGAAAGCTCTCCTCTTATTTTCACTTTGTTTTCAGAGAGAGAAGAGGAAGTTTAATAATTGAGGCAAAACCTATTCACAAACTATATACACCCACAACAAAATTTCATTATATATTCTGAAAATTGTTTCATTATTAATTATCTACTACAATAAATTGAACTTCAATCTAGATTTCTCCTATTGAAATTCCATTTATTTACCAGTGCATGAAGCAATTTGAATTTGAATCAATCTTTCTTAATCAAGTCTACCTCAAACAAATCAATAAAAAGTTGCACTCAATCAAGGCCAGTTTTAGGTTTTGTTTTCCTATCTGATATTGGGCTTTGAAGTTGTACACAGCCATTGCACCAAAGCTTTAGTAGAAAGAAACAAGATGTACACCACCCATCATTAAGACGTTCCTCTTAAGATATTCAAATATCTCAATGCAACCTTAATAAACAAGTAAAAACAGTCATTCCAAGAACCTGAGGAAGAATAACAGGCACAAGCACTCAGGCAGTTCACATTACCGAGAAACTCTCCACTATCTTCACATTATCATGGTCCAATTTTCATATTCCTAACCATGTAGAAAAAACTTAAATGCAGAACATCCATCCTAGCAAACCAACAAATCCAAACTTATTTTATGGTCATCAAATTCAAGACTAACTTTAATACGTGTATTTAATACTTGTATGCATGGCGGTATGTGTTAAGGAAACAAATATGTAATTATGTGCTATAAAATATTTCTTTTCCTATTGCAGTATAGATTTCCAGAATAGCTTAGCACAATTATAGGAAACAACTCTTGTATAAAGTTATGTTCTCTGATTCAATGAATTCTTTCAGGCAAATATTTTTTTTCCCTTTTCTCACATGGTATCAGAGCAAGGTTGACATACCCTAGCTCTCTGTTTTTTTGCCGTCTCAATTCTCTTTTGCTTTGCCGCTACTCATCATCATGGAGAGTGAGCAATCTTCAAAAGTAGGTAGGAACAATGCCTTCGATCCCTTTTTCCTCTACCATTTTGACCATCCAGGATTGGTACTTGTTTCCAAGCCTCTCAACGACGATAATTATTCAACTTGGTGCCGATCCATGACCATCTCTTTAAATGCCAAATCTAAATTGGGTTTTATAGATGGTACAATAGCAATGCCGTTTGCCAAGAGCCAACCAGATGTTCATGCTTCATGGAGAAAGTGCAACGATATGATTCTGTCATGGATCTTTAATTCAATCACACCGGATCTTGTAGATAGTGTGATCTATTCAACTACAGCCCAGGAGGTTTGGGAAGACCTTCGGGATCGTTTTTCTCAGAGTAATGCCCCTCATATTTTTCAGATTGAGAGGGATATCGCTTGTCTTTCCCAAACTCAGATGACTGTTGCGGCCTACTATACGAAGCTGAAAGGATTATAGGATGATCTGGGTTCCTATAACGGAACCGTTTGTTCTTGTGGGGCAGATCATAAACGACGCCAGTTGATGCAATTTCTCATGGGTCTAAATGAATCCTACAAAGCAATCAGAGGGCAAATCTTATTGATGAATCCGTTACCTGATGTTCGCCAGGCTTACTCTTCCATCGTTCAAGAAGAAAAGCAGCGCAGCTTATGCGACATACGTGAGACAACTGAAACTGCAGCCATGGCAGTTCAAAGAAATGAACCCACAGCCTTGGCTGTTCGACCAAGACACGGTTCTTCCCGCTCTAATTCCTTTAACCGCAAGCCATTGCACTGCTCATACTGTGATAATGATCATCATGTACGAGACACATGTTGGAAGTTACATGGGTACCCACCAGGTCATCCAAAACATAAATCAACTCGATTCAATCGCAGAGGCAGTCGTTCTCAGTTTGAAAATTCCGCTCAGTCTTCAGCCAATCATGTTAAGGAAGGACCCGCACTACAGGAAATGTAGTTTGTGATGAATGGACTCTCTGATATACAATTTCAGCAGATATTATCTATTATGAACAATAAAGGGACGAATCAATCCTCCAATCCTAAGGCCAATGCTGCTGGTACTTCTTCAGGTTTGTCACAAACATCGTTGCGCCTCAATCGATTGGTCCTCGATAATGGTGCAACTGATCATATTACCTCTTCTCCGAATTTGCTTATTAACAGTCGTCAGAACACTGTTTTACCGCCAGTTATTCTGCCAAGTGGAGAACAGGCCCCAATAACATCTACTGGAACTTTACCTTTGAACTCTGTTATTTCTCTTAAAAATATGCTTGGTGTGCCATCTTTTAAGGTGGATTTGATGTCTGTGAGTAAAGTTACAAGAGGTCTTAATTGTTTCGTAACCTTTTTTCCTTATTGGTGTATTTTACAGGACTTGACGACGAAGACGACGATTGGTTTGGGTAAACAACGAGGCGGACTTTATTACCTAATTGCATTGGCATCAACCACACCGAGACCTACAATCAAATCCTCTGCTGCCATTGCTAGCCGACCATCTTGTTCTCATGTCGTCTCCTCCACCGACTTATGGCATCGCCGATTAGGGCATCTATCTTCCTCTAGATTAGATTTTATGGCAAAAAATTTACTCCATTTCCATTTCAAATTAAAAAATGCTTGTGAAGTTTGTGCACTTTCCAAGCAATGTCGACTTCCCTTTTCTACTAGTTCACTTTCATCTGTTAGATCTTTTGAGTTAATACATTGTGATATTTGGGGCCCCTACAAAATTCCTTCTCTTTCTGGTGCAAAGTATTTTTTGATAGTTGTGGATGATTATTCTCGATTCACATGGGTATTCTTTATGCAGCACAAAAATGAAACACAACATTTACTTACAAATTTTTTCTCTTTTGTCAAAACCCAATTTAATACTTCCATCGCCAAAATTTGAGTCGATAATGGGGGGGAATTCTTTTCTATACGTGATTTTTTTCGACAAAATGGCACCATTTATCAACACTCTTGCGTTTATACACCCCAACAAAATAGGGTTGTCGAACGCAAACATCGTCATATCCTTGAGTCGGCCCGTGCCCTTTGTTTTCAAGCCTATCTTTCTTTGCGTTTTTGGGCAAAATGTGTTCTTACCGCTGTCCATTTGATTAATCGTTTGCCTACAGCACTTCTTTCCCAACAAACTCCTTTTGAACGACTTTATGGCCAGGTTCCCTCTTATTCCCATCTTAAGGTTTTTGGTTGTCTTGCACATGCTACTGTTGTGCATGTCTCTCATAAATTCGCTCCTAGAGCCACACATTGTGTTTTCCTTGGTTACCCGGTCGGCCAAAAAGCTTACAAACTCCATGACCTTACCACTCATAAAATTTTCACTAGCCGTGATATTGTTTTTCATGAACATATTTTTCCTTTTAAGTCCCCTCCATCCATTCCTCCACCTATTATACCTGTCCTCCCTCGTTTTATTTCTGACCCTTCTCTTTCCAACACATTCCCCACCATCTCCACCACACCATTAGAATCTGTCCATTCTGTCACCCCTTTCGACCTGACCTTGCCAGATTCACCTTCCGCATCTCTGCCTCCAGCCACTTCCACCTTTGCTCCACCCGATCCTGCCAGCCTCGTTCAACCCCCTTCTTCCATCACTCCAGTGCAGCCCTTACATCGTTCTCAACGAGTCCTCCTCGTGCTTTACGTGATTATATCTACAACAACGTGACATCTCCCAAACCATCGCCGTCTTCATCGTCTGGTTCCACCACAGGTACGCGGTATCCTCTTTGTAACTTTATCTCTTACCATCGTTACTCACCACAACATCATTCTTTTATTGCTACCATCAGTCAAGATGTTGAGCCCCGCTCATATACAGAAGCCGCTTCCCATTCACAATGGCAAGCCGCGATGCAATCTGAATTGGCAGCTTTAACAGCCAACCACACTTAGTCTCTCACTCCTTTCCCTCCTGGAAAACAACCGATTGGATGTCGCTGGGTTTATAAAATCAAACGTCGCTCGGATGGCACCATAGAGCGTTATAAAGCTCGTTTGGTGCCAAGGGTTATACACAGCTGGAAGGTATCAATTATCATGACACCTTTTCTCCCACTGCTAAAATGCTTACTGTCCGTTGTTTATTAGCTCTGGCAGCTGCCCAGGATTGGTCCCTTCACTAGCTCGATGTAAACAATGCTTTCCTTCATGGTGATCTCCATGAAGAAATTTATGTGTCTGCCTCCTAGTCTTCAGCGACAAGGGGAGAACTTGGTATGTCGCCTCAACAAGTCGTTGTATGGTTTAAAGCAAACTTCCCGTCAATGGTTTGCCAAATTCTCTACAATTATTCAAGATGCCGGATATGTTTAGTCCAAAGCAGACTACTCGTTGTTCACATGTCGAAATGGCAAGTCCTTTACCGCTTTGTTGATATACGTTGATGATATTCTTATTACAGGTAATGATCTCAAGGCTATATCAACTCTGAAGCAATTTTTGCATAGTCGTTTCCGAATTAAAGATTTGGGTACTTTGAAATATTTTCTGGGCATTGAGGTCTCTCGGTCAAAGAGAGGTATTTCTATCTCACAAGGAAAATAGACTTTGGAAATTCTGAAGGATGGTGGAATTTTAGGTGCTAAACTTGTGAACTTTCCCATGGAGCAAAACACAAAACTCTCAGATGTAAGCGAATTGCTCAAAGATCCATCCCAGTATAGGCGACTTGTGGGACGCCTAATTTATTTGACTATTACTCGGCCGGATATCATGTATTCTGTACATGTATTAAGTAGATTCATGCATGCACCACGTAGACCACATATGGAAGCAGCCTTGCTTGTGTTGTGTTATTTGAAAAATGCTCCAGGACAGGGTTTGTTTTTCCCTTCTCAAAATGATTCGTCTTTGCGAGCCTTTTGTGATTCGGACTGGGCTAGTTGTCCAATGACTCGTAGATCAACTACGGGCTATTGTGTTTTTTGGGATCTTCACTTATTTCTTGGCGAACAAAAAGGCAGAAAACAGTGTCACTCTCCTCAGCAGAAGCCGAATATAGGGCCATGGCCGGTACATGCTGTGAGTTATCTTGGTTACGTTCATTTTTGAAAGATTTACGAATATTGCATCCGAAACCAGCATTGCTACATTGTGATAACAAAGCAGCCTTACATATAGCATCCAATCCTGTTTTTCGTGAAAGAACCAGACACATAGAAATGGATTGCCACTTTATTCGAGACAAAATACATGATGGTTCGATTGTGACCAAATTTGTTACTTTAGCAAATCAACTTGCGGATGTATTCACTAAACCATTGGGCAAGGAAAATTTCTCTACCATGATTCGCAAGTTGGGAGTTCTCGATATTCACTCTCCAACTTGAGGGGGAGTGTTAAGGAAACAAATATGTAATTATGTGCTGTAAAATATTTCTTTTCCTATTGCAGTATAGATTTCCAGAATAGCTTAGCACAATTATAGGAAACAACTCTTGTATAAAGTTACGTTCTCTGATTCAATGAATTCATTCATGCAAATATTCTTTTTCCCTTTTCTCACAATATGTTCTCATCTCCCAGACCAACATCAAACAATACGTGTATTTAATACTTCAAGTTTCATAAATTAAGAACATCGAAGGAAGGAATTACTACATTATCCAATCCAGGTTAAAAAAAAAAAGACGCAAGCAACCAGCACAAAATCCCTCCTACATAACCTCCAAAACAAAGACAAAAGAGCAGAATGATGTGTATCAATTACACAAAGAGAATTTGTAAAGGAGAAAGAAAGAGATTTAAGAGGAAAGGTTTATTTTCATTAATAACATCCCCATCTCAATCTCAATTGCATACCATTAACTTTTATAAGCTTTAGGTTCGAGAGAGTTACGAGTAAATAATAAGTGAATAATAACATCCACTACTTCAACATAAAAATAGAAATATGCTCCACTATGTGATCATGGAATTGCTTCACTTCACACGTGGTCATGAGCACTTATGAATTCCCAACTTATCAGGAAACAATTTAAAACAACAAAACTAATAACCATAAATAATCACACCACAACCCACGACAAGGTTTTGGTTTCCTTTCCCCCACGTAGCATGTATGGCACGATTCTAACAATATCATTCCTTCCCGCTCGGATAATCCTTGTCCGCAAGGATAAACTCGGGATATAAACGCGAAAAGCGCCTTTGATTCTCCCAGGTAGCATCTTCAACTGGAGCGTTCAACCACTTAACTAGGATATCTGTTCTCAGGTAATACCGACCTTTTTGAATGATACGTTTGTCAAGTATGACCTCTGGTTGAAGAAGCAGTGTAGAAGCTTTCGAAACAGGAGGAAGAATTACAGAGGCTGGAGGTGTAGTTCCCACATGTCGCTTTAAAAGGCTAACGTGGAACACGTCATGGATCAAAGAACTAACAGACAATTCCAACCGATAGGCAACTGGACCAATCCTAGCTAATATTCGATATGTCAAAAAATAACGAGGGGATAACTTGAGAGAACACCGAAAAACGACTGAATTTTGACGGTATGATTGAAGTTTTAACTAAACATAATCCCCGACATTAAAGACCACTTCCCTACGATTTTGATTCGCCTGAATTTTCATCCTATCCCCGGCAACATTCAAATTGATGCTCAGATCCTGCAACAGCTAAGTTCTACTACGGAGGAGGTCATTGACAACTTGGACTCTAGTGGTTCCCTGAACATAACAGAGCAGAGATGGAGGAGGCACACCATAAACGGCCTCGAATGGGGATATTTTGGTGGCAGTATGCATTGAAGTGTTGTAACTGTACTTGACCCAAGATAACGATTCCATCCATTTTTTGGGTTGTGTACTTGTAAAGCAACATAGATATTATTCTAATGTGCGATTAACAACCTCCGTCTGACCATCGGTCTGCGGATGGTAACTGGAACTCATTGTCAAGCTGGTACCGTGCAATTAAAATAGAGTTTTCCAGAACGAACTCACGAATACCTTGTCCCTATCACTCACGATTGATCTCGGCATTTCATGAAGGCAAACAATGTGATCAATGAAAGCTTTAGCAACCGAGGATGCTGTATATAGGTGTTTTAGTGGAACAAAATGAGCGTATTTAGACAAACGATCCACCACCACCATGATGACAGTAAACCCTTGAAAAACTGGCAACCCTTTAACAAAATCCATAGAAATGTCAATCCATACCTGTAGTGGAATTGGTAATGGCTGGAGTAGGCCAGCTGATTTTGTGTTCCCATGCTTGCATCGTTGATAGATGTCACAATTCTTGATATGCTCCTTAACAGAGGTATGCAACCCCGGCCAAATGAAGCTTCTCTTGAGACGAATGAGAGATTTGTGGTACCCAAAATATCCCCCAGTTGGAGATGCATAATGCTCTGCTAAAATGGCAGGAAGTAGAGAAGAGGAAGAGCTTAAGCACACACATCCCTTTTTGTACCAAACCCCATCACTTTTAAAATAAAGTTATTGAGCCTGAGCTGAAGTTGGGTTCTTGAACTGCAAATAGAAGGGGTTTTAGGACACATTTTGTTGGAGAATAGACCACCAATCAGCTATTGGCATGAAGATGGTCGAGTAAGCCCATTCGGCGACCCGTGACAGTGTATTGGCTCCTTGATTTTCCTTCCCCTTTTTGTATTGAATCGTGTAATCATATCCCATGATTTTTGGCAACTAACGTGCTTGAGTGAGAGTCATAATTCTCTGCTCTAACAAATATTTTAAGCTTTATTGGTCGGTTCTAACAATGAATGGTTTGCCCAAGAGATATGTGTGCCATTTATGGATAGCTTTCACGATGGCCAACATTTCTTTCTCACATGTTGACAAAGCAAGTGATGAACCTTTGAGGGCTTCACCATAAAAAGCAATCAGACGGTCTTCTTGTATTAGGATGGCACCGATTCCTACCCCACATGCATCGCTTTCAACAATGAAAGGTTGTGTGAAATCTGGTAGGCGTAACATAAGAGGAGACATCAGTGCTTGTTTGATCTGATTGAAGGCCATAACTGCCTCAAGATTCCAATGGAATCCGTCTTTTGTCAAAAATCGGGTGAGTGGGGTTGTGATTCTACCAAACCCATTGATGAACTTAAGGTAGTACACAGCTAATCCCAAGAATCCTCTGACGCCCTTGGCCATGGTCGGAATTGGCCACTCGTTCATAGCCTTGGTCTTTGTTGGATTCACTTACACTCCCTTATGTGAAATCAAGTGTCCCAAATAGTCTAACTGTATGAATCCAAAACGGCATTTCAATTTTTTTACAAATAGGTGATTAGTTGACAGGATTTGTAGTACCGTGTGGAGATGGGAAAGATGATCCATCCATGTGTGGCTACACACCAATATATCATCAAAAAACACCAGCATAAATTTCCATAAATGAGGCCTGAATAAGTCGTTCATAAGACCTTGGAAGGTGGCTGGGGCGTTGGTGAGGCCGAATGGCATTACAACGAATTAATAGTGCCCCTCATATGTTTGAAATGCGGTTTTTGGTATATCCTCCTCTTTAACTTTGATTTGGTGGTATCCTGAACGCAAATCAAGTTTCGAAAAATGCCTGGCGTCATGCAATTCGTCTATGACCAGAATATGAAACTTATCTTTTATGATGATATGATTAAGAGCTCTGTAATCTATGTGAAAATGCCAGCTCCCATCAGCCTTTTTGATAAAAAGCACTGGTGACGAAAATGGACTATAACAGGGTCGAATGAGGCTGGATTCTAAAAATTCTCTTACCATCTTCTCAATCTCACTTTTCTGATAATGTGGGTACATATAAGGTCGGACGCTAATAGGGGATTGGTGCGGCTGTAATGGTATGTGATGATCATGTGGTCGCTTTGGTGAGAGGCTTGTTGGTTCATTGAAAACTAGTTGGAACTTTGTGAGGAGCTGTGTAAGGTCATTTAGATGAGCTGTGAAGTTCTCATTTACTTCAACTGGTATAATCTGTAAAAAGAATCCCAAGCCTTTTAAATTTGCAAGCTTCTTGTCATGCAAGACTTTGTGTGGAGGTTGATATAATCCTTAAAATATTTTGTTGATTTCGTCTTAATGGAAACTCATTGTTAGTTTTTGGTAGTTTGTTTCAATAGGACCAAGGGTCTCTAACCATTGAACCCTTAGTACTGCCTAACAAGCGGCCACTGGAAACACGTAAAAAACCGTTTGTATGGTGCACCCTTGAATGATCATCGTAAGGCCTAAACATCGTCCGCTACACTCAATCTTCTCATGGTTAGCTACCATAACCCGAAATTTTTTGTCACGCGTCACTGGCAGCCCCAACCTTAACACCACAGATTGATCGAGGAAGTTGTGTGTGCTACCCCCATCAATCAAGACAATAATATCTTGGTTTTTTAATTTACCAATCACTTTGATGGTTTGGGGGTGATTAGTTCTTGAAATTGCATGGAAGGAGATTTTCAAAATTGGTTTCGTGTCTGGTAATTCTTCTACGGTATCGTCGACTTGTAATTCATCACCGGTGGGATTGTCCTTAATGAAGAGATGTGGGTGTTGACATTTATGTCCCAGAATGAATTTTTCATCACAATAGAAGTATAAGCCTCTTGCTCGCCGATCCTTGGCCTCCTGGCTGGTAATTCTTTTAAAACCTCTTGGTGAAGTCTGGTTCGGTTTGGTGATGGGTGGTGGTCCTAAGAGGCCGACTGATGTATTGGGGTTGTGTTTCTGGTGCGCTGTTACTCCTGTTGTTCGAAAGGCTGAAGTGGATTTTCTTTGCAGTTGGGTTCGCTCCTCTACCAATCTTGCAACTCTGATCGCATCCAGTAGTGTTCTTGGCTGTTTAACTTTGACATCCAATCAGATCTCGTCACATAGCCCTGCAATAAAAAAACCGACCAAGTAGTTTTCTGGTAAGTCATCAATGCGCTGGGACAACTCAAACTCGGTTTGATAAATGTTGACAGTGGTGGTTTGTTTAAAGTGAGTGAAGGCCTCTGAAGGATCTTCATAGTCTATTGGTCCGAAATGATGCAACACAACTTTGGTGAATTCTGACCAATTGAGATGTCCCCTGAATTTACTTAGCCAACGGTGCCATTGGAGGGCATCATCTTCCAAGTGAAAGGAAGCTAGCTGAACTTTTTATTGATGGTGGATATTCTTGAATTCAAAATATTGCTCAGCTTTATATATCCATCTGTTTAGGTCTACCCCATTGAATCTTAGGAATGCAAGTTTAAGTTGTGTGTAGTTTCGGTCGACAATTTGGTTGGAATGGGAGATGTCAGGTTGTGATAAATTTCGGATGACAAGTTGGGTGGATGGAAATAGGTCTAGTTATGTTGAATTTCGGTGGTTTGATGTTTCAGCTTGAGAAATGAGTTTACATCTCGTTCAACGAAATTCTGGATGTTGACAAAACAAAAGGCCTGCAACTCAGCCACAACCATATGTATTCTTTTGATCGATGCTATGGTTAATGTGGGTGATGTTGTTGTTGGCTTGGTCGATTCCATACTTATGACAAGCCAAGGTCTCGCTCACCTCGCTTCAAAACTTTGTGTTTGTTTTAGCTCGTGTCTCCATGAGCCAAACCTGGCTCTGATACCAAGTTGATGTGTATCAATTACACAAAGAGAATTTGTAGAGGATAAAGAAAGAAATTTAAGAGGAAAGGTTTATTTTCATTCATAACATCCCCATCTCAATTGTATACCATCAACTTTTATAGGCTTTAGGTTCGAGAGAGTTACAAGTGAATAACAACATCCACTACTTCAACATAAAAATAGGAATATGCTCCACTATATGATCATGGAATTGCTCCACTTCACACGTGGTCATGAGCACTCATGAATTCCGACCTTATAAGGAAACAAAACTAATAACTGTAAATAACCACTACAACCCACGACCAGGTCTTAGTTTCCTTTCCTCCACGTAGCATGTATGGCACGATTATAGCCATATCACGAAAAATCAATAAAACTTAAACAAATAAAAAATTAGTCAAAGTCCCACACCTTGTGAAAAAAAATCAGTGATTCCTCTCGAGGGGCAATGGTCGATTAAACCTTCCTCTACAATTCATATGCTGCCTAGGCTGCCGTTTCGTAACAGTTCTAACTCTACTAACATTCGCACCAAGCACCGGCTTCCCTTGAATTGAATCAAACCCTGTTGGAATCCCTAACTGTTTTATCATCTCGATCTCATCCTCATCCAACAAACCCCCACCCTCTCTCATTCCTGCATTATCATTATTATCACTCTCTTTCTTCTCTAATTTCTCTCTCGCTATCCCATCAACAAAATCTGAAACTGGCGCTCTTTGTTTTTCCCTTTCTCTATTGTCATCGCTCTTGTGTTGGTGTCGTTTTTGCGGCCGTGAGGGGATAGAGTCCTCTATGCTGCATGTTAAAACTATAAGCCTTAAGGTATAACAATGGAGGAAAGATGGAGGGGGAAGAATAGAAAGAAACAGAAAGATGTACACACTCAACATATGTTGAGAAGAGGACAAAAAGAGAGAGACGAGAGGAATAAGGAGCGAATCTTGCATTATTGTTATATTTCTTCTCAATTATGTTTCAATTATTAGGGAATTTAAAGACAAAGCCTTCTCTATTTTTATTGTCAGCGTAGCACCACACACGTGGCTATTCTAACTTCACTCATGCTTATTTAAACAAGACTACACAATACACAATCGTAGTGTTATAATGGGTTTAAAACTGAACCTCACTTTCCCCTTTGTTTGTTTTGTACTTATTCGCTTTCAGCTGTGACAATGCTCCCTCCTTGACCTTAACCTTATCCTCAAGGTGAAACCCGAGAAACCTCAAGCAAAATTCCTCAGCGTATTTCGAGGTCACTTCCGTCAAGGGTAAGTTTTTTCATAAAACCAAGAACTAGGTTGTTGCAGCATTTCCTCTTATAACCATTCTTCTATTGATAATTTGTTGTGGTTGCAGAAGGGACCTATCCGAAGGAGTGGGAAGATTAGAGTAGATATCATGATTTCCTATATGTTTCTTCAGTCAGGACATGTGAAAGATAAGATGAATTGCAGCGGTGGTAGGTGATTGTAATTCATAAGTAATTGTCCCAATTTTCTTAATAAATAGGTAAGGGTCGTAGTATTTTGCTGATAATTTATGAGAAATTCATTTGTGAACTGATTGTTATTGATAAGGTTATAGCTTCACATAGACTAATTCCCCTACAAAGAACATTATTTCGCTCCTTTTCCTATTTGCTTGTTGGGTCATTATGTTTTGAGATTGTAGTAGATTACTTCTAATTAACTTGAACATACCCTCTCTTTGAGTTAAGTATTGATCCATAGCCTCAACTGGCAAGTCTTTAGGTGTATAGGGAATGTGAATTGGAGGCACAACTCCATACAGTATCTCATAAGGTGTTTTCCTCATAGAAGTGTGGTAATTCGTGTTGTACCACCACTCGCATGAGCTTAACCACTTTTTCCATAGTGTTGATATAGTCCTTGTCATGCACCTTAGATATCCTTCTATACATTTGTTAACCACCTCAGTCTGGCCATTAAATTAGGGATGATAAGCAGTGGAATACTACAAGTTGACCCCCTGCTGCTTGAACAATTCCTTCTAAAATTGACAGAGAAAGATGTTATCTTTGTTGCTCATAATCGTGGTTGGCATTCCGTATAGCTTATAAACATTCTCCATAAAAAAATTTAGCCACTGTAATGGCAGAATAAGGATGGGAGAGGATCATGAGGTGTGCATATTTGCTAAACCTATCTACCACCATAAAGATTACTTCCTTTCCTTTTGACTTAGGTAGCCTTTCAATAAAACCCATGTTGATTTCAATAAAAAAAAGTTGTGGGCATGGGTAAGGGTTGTAATATTCCAGGGGACTTTACATTTTCAGCTTTGTTTTATTGATAAACTAAGCATTCTCGAACATGTTGTTGTACTAGCTTCTGTAGCTTCTTCCAATAGAACACTTGCCCTAACCTTTTTGAGATAACAATGGCTCCTCAATACCTACCCACTGTAGAGTCATGGTATAAACTGATGAGCTTATTCTGCAGGCTTGGAACTTGTCCCACTACCACTTTCCCTTTTCGAATAAGAGTGTCGTTAACCCATGAGTAGTTAGGATGTGAATTGACATTCTGATTGAATGTCATGGTAATAGTGTTTATCCATCTAAATGAGTCTTTCTTCAATAACTGAGTAAGGGATCTACAAATTTCACCATATCCTTTCACAAACTTCTTATAGTAACCAATCAATCCTAAAAAACCCCCTAAGTTGTTTGATGTTTGTAAGTATAGGCCAATTCAACATGACTTCAACCTTATACGGGTCTATTGATACTCCCTCTTTAATGATCACATTTGATTGTTACCAAAAACACACTTACTTTTCTTTGCAATTAGTTGATTAGCACATAACAGTTCAAACACCACTCTAAGATGATGTAAATGTTCAGTCATGTCCTTGTTGTAAACTAGTATATCATCAAAGAAAAGCAGAATGAATTTCCTCAAGTAATTCCTAGAAATGTCATTCATTAAACTCTGAAAAGTGGTAGGTGCGTTAGAGAGTCCAAAGGGCATGAAAAGGAATTTGTAATGACCATTGTGTGTTCTAAAGGTTGTTTTAAAGATATCTTCTGAAACCATTCAAATTTGATGGTAACCTACCCTTAAATCAATCTTAGAAAAGATAGTTACCCCTTATAGTTCTTCTAACAGTTCATCAATAATAGGAATAGGGTACTTATCTTTCATAGTCAATTTGTTGAGAGCTTTAAAATCCACACAAAACCTCAATGTCTGGTCTTTTTCTTTAACAAGCACAGCTGGAGAAATAAAAGGACTATTGCTAGGTTGCACAATTCCAGCCTCCAACATTTCAGCCACTCCAACATATCTTTTTGTACCCCGAGTATCTATATGGTCTCAAGTTGACAGTTTGACTTTCATCCTTCAAGGACATCATATGATCGTGCCTCCTGACTGGTGGTAACCCTCTAGGATCACTGAAAATGTGTTGATAGGCTTCCAGCAGAGCCTGTAAGGGTGAATTCTCTTTTTCCTTGAAGGGATGGTACATCTTATGAGTATGTAGTTTCGGGCTAACATTCCCTAATATTTTTAAACTATAGAGCCTAACCTGTGTTAGTAAGGTTTCATTGGTTAGTAGTCCATTTAGCTCCTCTAGCCTGATGGATTGAGCTAGTTTAGGACTGTCTCCCCTCAATGTTACTTCTCTGCCCTGCCACCAAAAGGATACCTATTTGTCTTCATAGTTGGACAATACATTTCCTAATAATTTCAACCATTGTATGCCTAAAACCATATCATAGTTTTATAATTTCATAACAAAGACATCAACCTGGAACTGAACACCGTGCATCTTTCATTGTGGGTTCTTACATACGGCTGCACATAACATGGTACCTCCATTAGTTGCTTTTAATTTCATAGACTTGATTGGGGTCAGAGGACATCTCAACTTGTTGGCCAGGTCAAAGTTGAGGAAATTATGGGTACTACCTGAGTCAATCAAAATGAATATATAACATTGTCTATCTTTCCCCACACTTTAATGGTTTGGCACCATATAGTACCTTGTATTGCTTGTAGTGATAAATGAGGAGTAAGAACTTCCACATTCATTATCTCTATAGGCTCTCCTTCTTCTAAGTTTTCCTCATCATCTTTTATTATGCACAATGAATATAACTTCTTGTTTCTACACCTATGTCTAGGTACACACTTCTCATCACACCAAAAACATAAACCTTTGGCTCTCCTGTCATCCATTTCTTTGGTTCTAATAGGTCTGATGGGTTTGTAGGTGGGGTAAATATTGGTGTTGTTGATTAGTGGTCTTGTAGGCGCAGGTAATAAGGCATGCGGGGAAGGTCTAAAAGTATTAAGGGTGTGATTAAAGTTTGGTTTGTTGGTGTTTGCAGGGTAGGCAAATTTTACAGTCTGTGGGTTGGGACTCATATGAGTCTGAAGTTTTGGGTAATGTGGGGTTGGTTTTTTATAGATGAGTGTATTGTCATGTAACCTGGCTAGGTTTTAGGTTTGTTTGAGATATTTAGGCTCGAACATATTCACCAAATTCTTAATCCTTATTTCTAAACCCCCCCTCAAGAAGAACACTGAGGCCTGTCTCTCAGAGATTTGAGCTCTATTCCACAATATGTCAAAGTCTTTAATGTAACCTTCTAATTCACCTTCCTGTTTATATTCAATGAGCTCCTCTAAAGGATTTTTTTGTCCCCCAAACCTATAACACAGGGCATCCACATATTCTGCCCATGAAACCCCTTGTACCTCCATGTTTCTTGTGAAGTTCCAGTGCCAGTAAAGGGCTAAGCCATCCAAATAATATGAGGCTAACTTCAGCTTGTCAGATTCAGGTATTTCTTCCATATCAAAATATTGGTTGTATTTGTACAACCATTTATGTACCTCTTCTCCTTCAAAGGTAGTGTAACAACCCTAACATTTGTATTTAAAACAAAGAGCAAGGACATGATAATTCAATTAAGATTAGGGATTTTTTTTTTGTAATCAATAAAAAATTCGGTAGAGTTTCCTATATTTTTAGGTACCAAGTTATCGACTATTCTTCCACAATCCTCAATTATCAAATTTCTTACCCATCCTATCATCTAGGACTTCCTCCTCTCATTACATCACAACTTCTCAATAATCAAATTCACACATGTGTAAACAATTCAATATCCCACATTTACATGGATGCAATCCAAAGAATTATTCTACAAATTATAACTGAAGTATATTACACAATTCAAAGATTTACAAATTAGGACCACTAACAAAATTATAATCGAAATAAGTACATGATTAAAGAAGAAATTCATAATTAAGATTATACTACACAAAAGGGTTTTCAATAAACTGTTGACGTATTATATTACATAACAAAATGATAAATTCATTCATTATAAAAAGATACCCAACAAAATATAAGGAAACTAATCTACTATTCAATCTGATAGGGGGATGTACCTGAAAATTGATTTAATACAATAATTCGATTAGACAGATGAAAAAAAGATATCCATAAAATTCTTTATACTTTCTTTCTTCTTTTCTTTTTTTTGAAAATTTAGTCAAAAGATCATTAAATTAACTTGCTCATCTAGTATTATATATATCAATTAAATTTCAAAATAATCTATGAGTTTGTTTTTTTAACATCAACAAAAATATAATTATTCCTATCGCCCAATTAACCCGACTTTACTTTTGTCACACCCGGACATCGTGGTGACCATTTAAAAATTATCACTGGATTGGAAAAAGAACAGATATCTGGTATCTTGTTCTTTTAGGGAAAAAAAAGGTCTTGTTCAAGGAGTCGCCACCTAATATTATGGTCATTAGGAACCATAACTGGTCAACAGAGATTCTATGGTACGAGACTGGTTATGCGAAAGGGAAGATACTATCACCCCTTAAGCGTCCTACCTGAGACAAGTTGCATTGCTGGTTTTGTCTTAAATTGCTAAAGGTTTGTTCGTGTTCCATTTTTATTGGTCATCCTATAATATTCCCGACTCTAGCATCAATGAATCGTTGCCTACGAATATTTCCAACTCTAGCGTTGGTAAATATCGTGTAACCCAAAAAGTACGATATTCCTGACTCTGCCGCCAGTGAATAAATTCGTAAAAAATTGAATTAAACGAAACATAAACTATTTTTTCCTTTTTTATCATTTTTTTGTTATTTATATAGACCGGTCTCAAAACTTAAAAAAAAAAGGTCGGGTCACTGGTCCAAACCAGTGACCCCGCTGACCACTGTTGCATGCATGCGTGAACAAACTTACGCATGCATGCTACAATAGTAAGGTAATTAATTTAGCAAAACAGGGGAAGAAAGACTTACCTGGCGATGCAGCAGCTGGAGGCATTGGTGGAGGAAGACTAGCCGGCTGCTTTCTCCTCCTCTTTTGTTTCTTCTTGTTCTCCACTGGTATTCCCTCCTCTCTGTTTGTCCTGTGCTTCCTCATTTTTTATGAATCTGTTTCTGTAAGAATACAGAACGATTCTGGTGCAGCTGTAGAGTGCTGGTGAAGATGATGGTGACGATTGGGCAACCGCTCACGGTTGAAAATCCCACTTGTTATTCTCTGTGGTGTGGTCGTCCTGGAGTTGCATGTTGCTGCTGCCAGAGGGAAGCTTGCGGTGTTGGGCCTGTTAAAGACGCTGCGCTGGTTAGGATGAAAACGACAGGGTAAAGGGCTGTCGCGGTTGAGGATGGCGGCTTCTGGTGTTGCTGAGATTAGTGCAGCTGCTTCAATGGAGGACTGTTGGATGTATATGGTGTGGAAGAGTTGTTGGGGCTGGTGCAGCTGCGGAGTAAAGGCGAAGACGATGATGATGGTGATGGAGGGTTGCCCGACTGCTGCTGTTTTCCCTCGTGTTTTTTTGTTTTTCTGTGTCTTCCCTAGTCTTTCTTTCATGTGTTGTTGCTTTGTGCTATTATTGGGAAACGAAGGCGAAGACGATGGTGATGGTTGGGGATGTATGTTTGGCTGAGAGGGGAGGCCAAGGCTGGTGTGGTGGCGGTTTTGGTCTCAAGCCAGAGAGGAAAAGAAAAGCCACGGAGGGCTTGCTCTGGCTATTTTTGGTGACTGGGGAAGAAGAGGAGGAAAGAAGCTAGGGGGAGGGGGCAACGACGGCTAGTCTAGGATTCGGCCGCGCCCTTTTTTTTTTGTAAATGACTTTTTTATTTTTTTTGTAGGGTTTCTAGTAATTACTTTCTCCTGGGGTTTCCTCCCCTTCCCCTTTTATGCATACCCTAAGATCTGTGTTTATAATGCAAGTCTCTTCGCGTGTGAGAACTAAGTTTCAATCAAACTCATTATCTTTTTTGAAGTTCGAATTAGAATCGAATTCGAAAGCAGACAACTATCATTATCTTAAAGGTAAGGATTATCTTAAAGATAAGGATATAATGGCAAAAACACATTGTAGTCCCTAGTTTCCGTACAAGCTGGCAAATCACATTTTTCATTGAAATAAATCTTTGATATTTTAATTTTACATTTTAAACCCCGTAAAATTAAAATAAAAACCAATGGGCCAAAATTGGGTTACAACAACATTCACTAATAGATGATTAATTTTTCACCAGTCCATTTAACAAGCACTATTGTCATCAATTCAAAAATTAGTTTAACGTTTCACCCATTCATCAGGGTACAAATCCCATTAACTGGGGAATTAATTCTTCATCACGCCCATTTGTCAGGGCACTAATTCCATTAAATCAGGAATTAGTTCAACGATTTACCCATTCACCAAGGTATTAATCTCATTAATCGGGGACTTAATTCCTTATCACATCCATTCACCAGAACATTAATCCCATTAATTCAGGAATAAGTTCAATGATTTGCCTATTCACCAAGGTTCTAATCCCATTAACCAGGGAATTAATTCCTTATCACGCCCATTCACCAGGGCATTAATCCAATTAATTCATCACATCGCATATCTTATTTTCTCAAGTAAACAATATAATAATTACTAATTTATCAACCACAATTAATCAGATAAAAATACATATTGACCAATAATAAATTTGGGCACCGTGTAATTACCTAACGACTGAGCCACGTCGAAGTTCCCTGTTGTGGTGTCGGCCTGACAGCCTCTCCTAAATTGACAAGTATATCATGATTAGTACTTAAAAGTGCATTTTTATCAAGGTTTTATATCATCATTTTGCACTTAAAGTATCAATATCTTCTTAACTAGAGCATGTTTTATAATAACATGTCTAATATTATAAGATACCTTTAATTTATGGTAAATGTTCATCTTAAATGCAGGCCTATCACATAAATCAAAGGATTGATTGATAAGTTTAACTACTGAAATTGAAAAGACAAAGAAAGGGTTAAGCTTAGAAAAGAGATGTTGGTTTAGTCCAAACTAGAACACCATTTGGTTATTAAATCATAACTGGAGCTGTAGAACTTGGATTTAGGTCTGGTTTATATGTATAGAAAGTTAAAACATAGGCCTAAAACTTTCATGAAGAGTCCAAGATTCAAAAGGATCGTTTTCAAGTTCAAATTGTAGCAACAACAGAGAAGTCGGAATCTGTCCTGCAGCCTAGACATTATTCAGTGTTCAGCCCATATCTCGAGTTCTAGAAGTCCAAATGCACCGATTCTTATTTTGTTGGAAAACTGAGACAATTTCCCAGAACTTTCATGAAGACTATCTGCTCAAATTCTGATGTTAGCAATGATGTTTTCTGTGTACAAGAAGATAAAGATTGTTACCAAGTCAAGAGGTGGTCACCCACTCAATAATTAGTTATCAAATCAATAGTTTTAAATTTTAGCCTATAAAAGGAGGCATTTGCCATGCATTTAGGCATCTTGGTTTTCAGATCAATATCATATTCTTGCTTTCTTTCTTTGTATTTTGTAATGTTCATGTTTTATTCCATGTTATATTTTCCTTAATCTCTTGTTCATGCTTTTCATTTCATTTACTATACTTATATACTTATGTTCTTATCTTGTTTATCTATGTTTCTCTTATTCATAATGTTCAGCTAAGTTTATTATGTTAAGGTGAAAAAGTTACACTAATGGTGTA
>Ga0307514_10001394_pt1 | contig 30076 bp, 40 predicted proteins | sample 16_EM_MG_FD_203088 | JGI IMG/M metagenome (GOLD analysis project Ga0307514, IMG submission 203088) | Populus trichocarpa ectomycorrhiza microbial communities from riparian zone in the Pacific Northwest, United States - 16_EM | ecosystem: Host-associated > Plants > Roots > Unclassified | place... | reverse complement strand
GTGGTTGCTGGAGTTCATTAGCCGAATGGGCTGGTGAAAGAACAAGAGGTTGGGGTCGGCGGAGTGTCGTGGAGGTGCGCCGCGGACCGTGCCGCTTCTGATCGCGGAAACCAATGGGAACGGTGGAGCTTGTGGAACTCAAGTCCGTGTGGATAGAAAGGGCGGATGATGATCTACTCGGAACTAGGGGTGATCCAGTGGAGTGATCTTCGTTGAGAGGTGACTCCTGAGAGAGCGATTCTGCAGCGGCAGAAGAAGGTCGAGGAGGATAGAACGACGCGGAACTACCTGGCCGGGAGAAGTTATGCACGGGAGAAGGGGGAGACCAGACGTGATCGCTACTCGAGGAGTGATAGAGCCCGTACATAGAAGTTACGGTGTCATCCTCTGCATCCGTAGCCCAAGGAAGCGGTTCAGGGAGGGGCGGTGGAGACTCCGTTGCCTCAGATGGGGCCATGACGGTTAACACGGAGGAAGCTCTCTTTCTATTGAGCGCGACCTCACTCATAACTGGTGATTTGGCCTCTTCATCCTCGCGAGCGGGAGAGTCCGGTGGTAAGGCTGGATATGTTCCAGGGGAATCCAGGGATGATGGGGATGAACTGGAGATAGAAAACGGGTCGTCCTGAGTCATGTCTGGAACCTTCTCCGGGTTTGATAAGGGAGCGATACTTGTCGACGGTCGAGGCTTCGCGTCATCAGAGTGTCGTCGAGTCGCGTCTACCATCTCGGCAACGCGATATGTAGGGGATGGTGCTCGTTCGGACACGGAGCTCGAGAAGGAACCAAACCGAGGGGAAACTAGTGCACTGAGGCGGCTCCCGGCTGGAGGGAAGGCTCGGGTTGTGGGCGAACCAAAAGGCGATGAAAGGAGGTTGAGGGTTGAGGGCCTCCAATGAGATAGTGGAGTAGATAGGGTTAGAGGGAGAGGTGGTGGTGTTCGGGACTCAGCATAACCGGAGTCGATTGAATCATCCCTAGCAGGTTTGTCCGATGTTTGCGGAGAAAAGAGGTGAGATTCTCGTGTGTTTGGGTTAGGCGAACGTGGGTGTATACTGTCGAGGCTTGTGTCGACAGCACCTGTGGTTGTTTCGGGAGGGTGATCCTGTCGAGCAAGGGACATTGATGAATCCCCCGGTGCCACTGGAAAGTCACAGGTCACCTCTAGAGAGGATTGGATGTGCGGAATTTGGACGGTGATATCTTCCGAATCGGTGGTTAGGCTGTCTTCAGGGTCTCCGTAGTCTTCGAAACGTGAGAGAATTCCTTCGTCCATTGTCTCAGCTTCGAGGTCATCGTCACTAATCACGCCCTTTAGCGCCAGCAGTAAACTGCTCATACGGGGTGACCGATTCGGGGATGACGGGGACACCGACCTGGACACAGAGTCTACAGGTCCGGACGAGTTGTTTTCTGTCGGAAGGGAGGAAGGAACATGAATGGAAGACTTTGGGACTTTGATTTTGACTTGGTGTAGGAACGAGCAGGAGTCGGAGAATAGGCACCTTCCTTGTGAATAGAATGGACACGGTCGGGCTTGACGAGATAAATCAGTAGAATTTTGGGAGGGGCAAGGATGGTGGCAACATACTAGGCTTCTTCCAAGAAGGGTCTGGCGGTCTGTTCTTTTGGTCCATGGTGCGGCCGAGGGAGTACTGGAACGGAGAAAGGATTAGCAGGAAGAAGAAAGAAGTACCGAAGGGATTTACCTCGCCTGACCCGTTTGCCACTGCCTCTTCTTGAGGCTGCGGGCCGTTCAGCATCCGAAAGACATTCGACCCGGTCAGACGCGTGGCGGCGCGCGGGTTGAGTTCAAGGGGAAGGAAGCTTTTGGGTATGTGGGTCCACCCGGTTACGATGGGAACGATCCTTTTACCATCCGTCGGTAAGTACGCCGGGTGTGAATTTTCATTGAAGCTGGAGTGCGTGAAAAAAAAACTGTAGCACGATTAGACCTCAGGGCGTTAGAGTTCCGGTGTCTTGGGATCACCTTGTTGGTTTACATCACCCACCCATGGCATCCAATTACCATCGCCTCGCCCAATACCCAACCGCACAGACAGATCTCGGCTGGGGTCCAGGTGCAGGTCCATGGAACTACCGCAAAATTCCCAACCCATTCTCCCTCCTCACTGCCGTGGCGAAGCCAAATAGGATTGGATCTGTTGATATAATCGACTTTCAGCCCCAGACAGAGTTACCATCCGAAGACCGTCATATCGTCCAAGACTGGACCCTTCAGAACGGCACTTGGAAGTTCCTTGCCGTCTTCGATGGTGGGCGGCTTCTACTACAAACCTTTTGTCTCAATCGCCACCCAGCGATCACTCATGTCTCTCCACAGGTCACGCGGGGGGTGAAACTGTGCAGCACATCGCTGCAAACCTTCCAGGTCAACTCCAATCCACGTTAGTTGATCTCCTCGTCGTATCAGAATGGAGGATCGACCCAATTTCCATCTCCAACCTCCTTTCCAAAGTCATCATCTCCTACGACGACTCCTTGACGAAGGATCTGTATGATGTTTTCCCTGGGGGCCTCGAGGAACTGAGGAAACTCTCAGATGACGAGGTAAAAGCAGTGATTCACGATAGCGCAACTAACGGCCCCAACCACGCCAAAGTGGCGCGGTGCATGCAGGGATCTACTGTACTGATATCCTTAATCGACCCTAATCGTGGCAACATCTGGGTTGCGAGCTTGGGAGACTGCCAAGCGGGTATGTTATCGGTTACGTTCTTGCCATGCCGGAACGTGTACTGAACGATGGTGTAAAGTGCTGGGAGTCCGTACTGATCATGGTGCCTGGGACATCTCCATCCTTAGCTCGAATCACCACGCCGCCGTACCCTCTGAAATCGAAACACTCCGGTCTGCCCACCCGGGAGAACCAGAAGTTATCCTAAACAACCGTGTCCTTGGTGGGATAGCCATCACCCGAGGTTTGTTCATCCTCTCGATCGACCACGATCTCAGCTGACACGGAAATAACCAGCTGTTGGCGACCATATCTTCAAGGTGGATAAAATGTGGTGTTCAAAAGTCCTCATGAATGCAGAACAACCATTCAAATTCCACTCCGCTAAACCTGAAACTGTTATCAACCGCAATTCTACCCCGCCATACCTGAGCAACAAACCCGACGTGCGACACGTCGACCTTGCAGAGATCAAAGCTTCCACCAAGAGCGACATCACATTCATCCTCTGCTCGGATGGCTTGCTCGACTTGTTTGATGCGCGAGATGAGTCTGACCTTAGGAAGGTTTCTCAGCGTTGGATGGAGTTTGGGTCTATACCAAACTCAGAGAACACGCATGACAACGGGGCCCTCCGGATCCTCCGCGACGGCTTGGGAGGAGAAGATGAAGATGGAATAGCCCAACTGCTCACTGTCGAAATGAGTAGCAAATGGCTGGACGATATCACCGCCCTCGTGTACAGACTCCAGTAGATAGACCTCGGGCGCACCTACGTAGATTTATAGTTACACAAGATCCCCACGGACAAGAAAAAACGCCGTCGGGTTTTTCTTCGCCCGTTCATTTGGCATCAGGCGAGAGAGCATGCAATAGCCCACGATCGACCATCAGGTGGAGGGAATGCTCCAGTGGAAAGGGTAAACCAACCGCCTGCAGAGCGCTGCGAGACGACATCGGTTTCCCCACTATCGCAGAAGAGGTCAGGTCTCTCAAATGGTTTGGAAGAGACTGTTAGCCTCGTCATTCCCAACTCTTTGTGACCAGCGAGCAGCTCGAGTATATGGTTAGCAATGGGGTCGAAAAACGGCTTGTGACCTCGAGGGTCGAGCGTGAGTCCGTGAAGAAATTTACGGTTGGACTCGGAGTTGAAATATCGAAACCACTTCTGCCAACTTAAGGCGCTCAGATCGGCATACGAGAACTTTCGACCACGTTCTTTGCTGGTCATCACCCTTGCAGGTTATTTAGACTCAACGATCCTCTACTTCCCCACCCATCCCTGACTCATCCTAACCGTTCGATAACCCACACATAACCATAACCATGTCGGTCCTCCAACCCATGTCCCAGACCACCGCCAACTGGCATTGGAAGAACAAGAACATCGCGCCCTGGGCCACGCAGTGGTTCCAACGTGAGCTCACTGCGATAAAGATCACTGGAGACGGCGAGGAATCTGTCCAGATCACTGACGTGACAGAGGTGGATGGAGACGTCGAGCTCGGTCAGCGCAAGTCCAAGTATGTCATCACATCGCCCTGTACACCTTTCGTCCTTTGAAGTGCTCCGCGCCTGTTTGTCACGTAGCTCGTGGCTCACTTTCTGTTTTTGCCTTTGGTCTTCTTGTTCAGGCTGATCACGATCTATGATGTCAAAATCGAACTCAAGTGGTCTGGTAAAGCCTCGGACGGAACAGACGTGAACGGGAAGTTGATCATCCCGGAAGTCTCGCATGAAGTCACGTTGGATGGGTTATCGGAATACGTGGTAAGATTCCCGTTCACTCGATTACGATTCAGAACGGCGCCTGAACGATCATAAAGTACAATTGGACTCTTTCAACGAAATCTTCCAAACCCGTCGACGCCGTCTACCGATTTGCCAAAGAAAGGTTGCCTGTCGCACTGGAAGCCAAGTTTGCAGAGTTCCCGGCCGCGATCATCGAGACGCATGGGAGGGATCTGACCGTGAGTGCGGAGCCTAGTCGCACCGGTACCCCGGTACAGCTTGCAAACGCGACTTCCACCACTACGGCTGCCACGCCTGCACCCAAACCCGTGGTGAAGAGCCCGGCTCCGAAGGCAGCAATCACGAATACGTCGACGGTGGAGGTAGAAGCTACATTTATGGCTGCAGCTGATGACTTGTTCAGCCTCTTCACGGACGAGAAACGGATCCCGGTTTGGACTCGGGCTTCTGCTCAGGCAAGCCCGTTCTTCTGCGCATATACGCAGGTTCCTGACGTGTTTTACAGTCCAACCCCACTCCTGGGTCTGCGTATTCGCTGTTCGGAGGAGGTGTCAGGGGAAAATACGTTTCACTGGATGCGCCAAGGCAGATCGTACAGACCTGGTCGCTGCAATCTCCAGACTGGCCGTCAGGTCACGAGGCCACTCTCACGACGAGCCTTGATCAATCTTCGGACTCTACCACCGTGAAATTTACTTTGGGAGGTGTCCCGTTGGGCAAGGAAGACGAAATCAAGAGGAACCTGGAGGGATACTAGTAAGTTTCTGTCTTTTTTTCATGGGCAACGGCAACAAGGTTCTGAATCTTGTGTACAGCGTCCAAGGGTTGAAGTCAATAGGGTATGTACAATTGATTTTATCTACGCGTCCTACTTCCTCGTCCGGTAAATCGCATCGCATCGTCGACGTTGCTCCGGCCTCCACTGCTCACCCATACATGGCTCTGGCGTTCGCCGCTCTGGCATTCATTGCAGCGTTCTCTGTTCCATTCCTTCACAAATGATTGTCATCCCTCCTTGTTTTCGTTCATTACAGTCGGCTCTTATTTGCATCCCCCTTGTTCATCGTTGTTCTGGGACAGAATAAGCTTACGATGCGATTGTGCTTCTCCATGCAGGCTTGGAACTTCGTTGTAACCGGACGCTTGGGCTCCAGATATCTGGTGTTTGGGATTCCCTAGATGGCTTAACGTTAGAAGTTATCGAAGAGGGTTGTACGCGAAAAAGAATGCTAGCTTGGTTTACGGTCGGAGATCGCGTGAGGTGTGACAGAAATGGCCGCGTTACCGGTGTGACACTGCCAGCGTTTTGGGCAGTTCCCTCCCTCGTGCTCGGTTGTGTGTTGTCCGTCGCCGTCCCCATTTTTGACCGTCCCACGTTCCACGTCCATTCGTTTCCTCCTCATATTTCGTTGACCTTCCCACCGTAAAAAATGGCTCAAGCACAATCTGATGAGATTCGCGCCAACTCTTACGTTGGTTTCGAGACCATCACGCGTCAGATTGAGCACAAGCTCTTGAAAAGGGGTTTCCAGTTCAACGTCATTGTAGTTGGTGCGTGTTGGTCCTGAGTGTCGCTGAAACAAACTGCGTTACGGTTTCTGACGCTTGTGTTGTCGGGTCGCACAGGCCAAACTGGTTTGGGAAAGTCGACGTTGATCAACACGCTCTTCGCGTCACACTTGGTCGATTCGAAAGGCCGGTTCGCCGCGGACGAAGAGGTCCGACAGACGACGGAAATCCATCCCGTTTCCCATGGTAAGCCGTATATTCAACTGCGGTTCGCCGCTCGGGGCTCGGCCGAGTCGGCGAGGCGGTTCTTGAGCGAATGTCGGTTATTGATGGGATGTTTCGCGTTTGTTTTTTCGCAGTTATCGTGGAAAATGGTGTGAGGCTGAGGCTGAACATTGTTGACACGCCTGGTTACGGTGACCAAGTCAACAACGACAACTGGTGGGTTTTCTCTTGTTTTGCTTTATACAGCCTCGTTTCTCATGCATGACTCTTCCGAATAGCTGGGATCCCATCATCAAATATATTAAGGACCAACACAGCGCGTACCTCCGAAAAGAGTTGACGGCAATGCGGGACCGTCACATTCAGGACACTAGGATTCATTGCGCATTGTTCTTCATTAATCCTTCTGGGCACTCGCTGCGCGCAATCGACATCGTCGTGTTGAAGAAGTTGAGCGAGGTCGTGAATGTGGTGCCGATCATTGCGAAGTCGGACAGCTTGACGATGGAAGAAAGGTTTGCGTTCAAACAGAAGGTGAGATTTCCCACCACTTTCACATGTTCGGGGCGCCCGAGCTATGAGAGCCGAGAGGAAGAGGGGGATTGACGGTAACTTGTTTCACAGGTTCGCGCCGAGTTAATCCATCACAACATCCGCCTGTACCCGTTCGACACCGAGGAGACGGACGACGAGGAAATTCAAGTCAACGCCCAGATCAGGGTAAGCGTAAACATCGCATTGTCCTGCGAAGAGTGACTGAGGCGATGTGGTATAGGCAATGATCCCCTTTGCGGTCGTTGGCTCGGAGCGCACGGTCGTGATTGATGGCAAAAGCGTCCGTGGGAGAAAGAACAGATGGGGGGTTATCAATGTCGAGGATGAGAAACATTGCGAATTTGTATACTTGCGCAACTTTTTGACCCGGTAAGGACGCGTACTGTTCGGCATGAGGCCGGAATTGCTGATGTGTGAGATTTTTAGGACACACCTGCAAGACCTGATTGAGACTACGGCTCAAATCCATTACGAAGCATTCAGATCGAAGCAGTTGCTTGCGTTGAAAGAGTCGCAAGCCAATCCACGGGCCGGGCCTTGAGTAGTAGTGAACTGATGGATCAGTCATCCCATACCCACCCACACATGTCCGTGTGCCCGGTCTATTTTCGCTCTTTTCGCTCTTTCACCCTCTCTTGTTTGGCTCGAATACCATTTGCCTTTGGATAGTTTTCTTTAAATAATATCAACTCATCTTGAGCGACCGGTGTGGGTGATCGCCCGGACTTTGCTGGCCGGACGCTTGTTACGTGAGATGCGTGATGATGATGATGAATCCTGACTGCGTTGCACTTGGCTCCGCTGTTTCCTGTCATAGATCTCCCCATGTTCTGCCGTCATTAGCTAAGTACCCCTCCCCCACCCGTTCTTCGCTCTCGTCCTCTTCCCCTCCCACCTCCTACCCATCCCTCGTCGCCGCTTGCATCGTCGACCGACTCCTCGGCCGTCATGGCTCCCCAACGGAAGAAGAAATCCAGCGGCCCCTTTTCTTGGTACAACAAGTTGGCTGCCTTCAACGTTGAGAATCTCTTCTCCCGGAAGCGACTCCTCCGTCCTGCCCGCTCCGTCGTCGTCCACCAAGACCTCCCTCCAGACTACAGAAATAACAAGGGCAAGCTCAACAAGGAGCACGTCTATCCGACGAACCAGGTCATCACCTCCAAGTACACAATCATCACTTTTCTCCCTCGGAATTTGTTGGAACAGTTTAGACGGATAGCTAACATGTGAGTGAACCCCGTTTTCAACCTCACCCTTTGGGCTCACGCGTGTCGCTTCTGTTCAACCCCTCCCAGTTTCTTCGCGGTGATTGCTATCCTCCAATTCTTCTCCATCTTCTCCACCGTATCCCCCGGTCTTGTAATCTTACCGCTCCTCGTCGTCCTCGGAATCACCGCACTCAAAGACGGTTATGAAGACATCAAACGTCACCAGTCGGACCGTAGAGTCAACTCCACCGTCGTACGAATATTAGAGGGCGGAGGCTTCGTCAACAACAACGCCACCGGGAAGAAGAGCAAGACGTTCGTCCGGGGACTCGTCCCGCGCTCACTCAGAAAGAAGTCACACGTGTTGAAATCTGGGGATATTGAAATGCAGCAAAGCGCGGCTCCCCCAGAGGAGACCTACGACGACGGATACGAGTACGATTATCCCCCTGACGGTATCGAGGTTCACGAAGAGGGCCACAAAGACCACAGCCTTTTCCACCGGAAACACCACGAACGCCATCCTCGTTGGCGCAATGCTCAATGGGAAGACGTCAAAGTTGGAGATTTTATCAAAATTTACGACGACGAACAGATCCCCGCAGACATCATCATCTGTGCAACCTCTGAGCAAGACAACGTTGCTTTTGTAGAGACGAAAAACTTGGACGGAGAGACAAATCTCAAGTCTCGAAGTGCTTGTCCAGCATTGACCCACCTTCGCAATGCCAAAGAGTGCGCCGATACCAACAATTCCTTTCACGTCGACTGCGGGCCGCCAGATAACAACATGTATAAACTCATCGCTACCGTTGTCACGCCTCAGGAAAGATACCCCATTGACCTTGGCCAGACGCTGCTTCGTGGAACTATGCTTAGGCATACAAAATGGGTCATCGGTCTCGTGACCTATACCGGAGAGGACACCAAGATCGTGCTCAACTCTGGCGGTACTCCTAGCAAGAGGTCAAAGGTGGAGCGTCAAATGAACCCCCAAGTGTGAGCTCTCCGTAGGCAGCTGGGCGCACATGATACTGATCCTTTGCCATAGCTTCATCAATCTGATCCTCCTGGCCATCATGGGCATCGTCTGCGCTGTTGCAGATTCATTGCTGGAGCAATATTACTACCCACTCGGCGCCCCTTGGTTGTATGGGGATAATTATTCCGACGATAACCCTCACATCAATGGCCTCATCACTTTCGTTTTTGCCCTCATCACCTTCCAGAATATCGTCCCCATCTCTTTGTACATCTCCATCGAGGCCGTCAGGACTGCCCAGGCTGCCTTTATCTATTTCGACAAGGACATCTGGTATGAGAAGACGAATCAGCCAACCCTCGCACGCAGTTGGAATCTATCAGATGATCTGGGTCAGATCGAATACATCTTCTCAGATAAGACCGGGACCTTGACCCAGGTACGTGCGATCTTCGCGACATGCGAATCCAGTAACTGACCCCGAGAGGTCTGCACATTCCCAGAACGTCATGGTGTTCAGGAAGTGTTCGATCGGAGGCAAGGCATACCACGGAGATTCCCCAGCCGAGGCAACACCGAACCCAGAGGCAGAGCCCAAGACGGCTATCGTTGAGGAGAATCGTGAAGAAAACAGGTCTTCAAACTCCACTGCGACTGCCGTGCTAGATCAGGATGAGACCGGATCGACTCCGTCGCTGCTTCAAGCACAGAAGCCGATACTGAATCCGGAAACGAAATTCCATGATCAGGAATTGTTAAACGATATCGAATCTGCTGTGACCGCTGAACCTGGCCAAGAAAGCCAGGCTCGCTCTTTGAATGGATTCTTCACGGCTCTCTCTCTATGTCACACGGTTCTCACTGCTGTCGACCCAAAAACCGGTGCCCTCACCTACAAGGCGCAATCTCCTGACGAGGAAGCTCTCGTTCATGCCGCTGCTGCAGTCGGATACATCTTCCGTGGTCGTGATCGCGATGTCCTCCATCTTCAAACCCCGTTCTCGGATGAACTCGAACACTACCAACTTATCAATATCCTCGAGTTCACCAGTGTCCGCAAAAGGATGAGCGTCATCGTCAAAAAGCTGGACGAAGGCGACGATAGGTTGTTCCTCCTTACCAAGGGTGCGGACAACGTCATCTTTGAGAGACTCAAGCCTGGAGGAGAGGACCTCAAAAAGTTAACCGAGGATCATTTGGATTCGTTTGCGAATGAGGGTTTGAGGACACTTACACTGGCGTACAAAGTCATTCCTCGTATGTTATTGTGTAATCGCGATTCGGAGCAAATTTCTCACCCTTTTCTACAGAGAACGAGTATGAGGAATGGAGTGTGCGATACAACGAAGCGACGATAGCGTTGGAAAATCGCGAGGAGAAGATTGAAGCTGTATCCGGCGAGATCGAGCGCGACCTCCGGTTGCTCGGTGCTACTGCGATTGAAGATCGTCTTCAGGATGGTGTTCCTGAGACGATTGCGGACCTCAAAACAGCCGGGATTAAGGTTTGGGTTGCGACCGGAGACAAACTCGAGACAGCTATTGGTGAGCCTAATCATTTCCCCTGACATCTGATCGGGAGCGCTCACCCTATGCACCTATTTTTGATCTGCTTAAACTTCGTCATCTACGCAACCTTTGTTCCAAAAAAAAACACAGCGATCGGACATAGCACCAATTTGATCAGCAAGGAATCCAACATGATCGTCGTCCGGGGGGATGGCTCTCGGCCTGTTTGGAATCAGATGATGAACGCCATGCATGAGTTCTTCCCCGAGGTCGCTGAAGTCCAGGGCATCACCAAGGATCCAGACGCGGAGGACCCTGCTGCACCGGATGGTCCTTACCCCTTGAAGCGGGTCAACACCGGTGTTACATCCATCGTCGGATCTGATAACGGTGAAAGGCCGGGAGGATTCGTACTTATCGTTGACGGTCTTGCTTTGACCCACGCCTTCTCGGACGAAGCTCACAGCGACCTTCTCTTGTCGCTTGCCACCCAATGCGAAGGCGTTATCTGCTGTCGAGTATCGCCGTTACAGAAGGCTTTGGTTGTCAAGCTCGTCAAAGAGGGCCTGGGCGTCATGACTCTTGCTATCGGAGACGGTGCCAATGACGTTAGCATGATACAGGTATTACAGACACTTCAGTCTACTTGAACGTTTTCATTCATACTCACGGTCTGGTAGGCCGCCGACGTTGGCGTTGGTATTTCGGGTGAAGAGGGTCTTCAGGCTGTAAACTCCTCAGATTATGCGATTGCACAGTTCCGGTTCCTTAAGCGGTTGTTATTGGTCCACGGTCATTGGTCATACTCCAGGAACGGTAACATGTGAGCCTTATGTGTTCCCGTATCCGTGCCCTTCTCACTTCTTTTCCCTCTCAGGATTGTCAACTTCTTCTACAAAAACATCGTCTGTATCGGTGTACTGTGGTGGTTCCAAATCTACTGTGGCTGGAGCTCACAATAGTGCGTCTACAAGCCCTATCACCCTTTCCTTTTGTACTGACGCCGGTGGTCAGTGCCTTCGAGTATACCTTCATCCTGTGGTGGAACTCGTTCTGGACGATCGCGCCGGCCATCGCCATTGGTTTGTTTGACCGTATCGTCGGTATGTGGTCTTGCCCTATAGCAGTTGCATCTGAACCCATTTCAATCTCCAGACGACGATGTTTTGATGACACTGCCTGAACTGTACCGATATGGACGCGAGGGACACTGGTTCAACTTGAGGCTTTTCATCGCTTACATGTTCGATGGTATTGTGCAGGTGCGCTACAAGATGCATTTCTCCCCAACGTCGCCGATGCCAATCACCTTTGCAGTCGGCGCTCATTTACTTCCTCATCCTGTACACCTACGCGGTGCCCACTTCCCGATCGGATGGCTATGACGTCAACCAAAACGAGTTTTCCACTGTCATGGTCTTTGCCGCTGTCCTGACGGCCAACCTCTTCAATGGGTTGAACACAAATGTTTGGACTGGTTGGGTGTTCTTCGCTGTGGCCTTGGGCAATGTCCTACTTTGGGTTTACACGGTGAGTGAATGTCCAGGAACGACTCGAAATAACTTTAGCTTACCCCTGTTTCAAGCCCATCTATAACAGTGTCTCTCCTGGGTGGTTCAACACTAATGTGTACGGGAACAATGCTTTCCTTTGGTCCTCTCCATACTTCTGGTTCAGTATCACCCTTACGTTCCTACTCGCGATGGCGCCTCGCTATTTGTACAAGTCATACAAGTTTATCTTCAACCCCAACGACCTCGACATCATGCGGTGGGCGAAGAAGATTGACCCCAACAGGGACTTTGCGAAGGACGCACACATGGGCGGTCAACTCCGCCACCTCAAACCCCCAGCGAGATCGGGGATTTCGTCGGCGTTGGGGTCTGCTGCCCCGTCGAGGAGATCCACGTTCGACGGCGAGCGACAGGGCGCCCAATCATTACGGACCGCTAGTCGAACCGATATGTCGACTGGTCTCCGGTCGACGCATCGTGGATTTAGTTTCGCGGTCGAAGAAGGTGGGCCGGCTATGCGCCGGCTACAGAGTGACTTGTCTGCGCCTAGACCGAGCCAGACAAACTTACCTCATGGGTTGGAGGCCACAGCCAAACAGAAACTATCGTTCGCCAGCTTACGGAAGGGTCTAAAGAAGAGGAGACCTGGCACCTCGTCAACAGATGGCCAGGACAAGCAGTGATTTATATCCTCTCCTCTTCGCTTTCATTCACGTCCATATTTTAAGTGTTTCTGCCTTCGCTTGCTCAAATTCGGTTCGTGTCCCCCACACTAAGTGATGCCTTCCTTCCCTTCCATTCGGGTTTTGTTGCTCTTACTCTCCCATTCGGTCTGACCTTGGTATTTACATAATGTGTATACGTGTAGGGTATCGGCGTACTCTCTCTATCTTTTTCTCTCCCATCCCATGTATTTTCTAGACATTCTTCATGACTACACTGCTCCGATTAATACACCTCCATTTGACGAATACTTTACACAATAAATCTACAGAAACCAAGGGATAAGATCACTCTACATCCAGCACCGCGTACGATAGGCTACAGCTCTGGCGATGAGTAGCGAGCGGTTGTGGGTTGTTCAGGTTCGGTTTTCCTGGGTCTCTTTCGAGATTTTCGACCCCAAGCATCTTGAGAACTCTCCGGACTAGACTGTCCGACCCATTCCTCCTCCTCCTCTGTGTCTGAGCAAGTATCGCGCTTCCGTTTCTTCCCCTTCTTGGCTTTGGGTTTCGGCGTAGCCTTCTCCTTCTTTACAATGGGTTCCTTCTTCAAGGCCTTCTTCGGGGGTTCACACCCTTCCTCAAGAACATGGCACACCTCAACGGAGATACCGCTTCGAACCATGAGATCAATCCAGGTCTGTCGCACAAAGGGTGATCAATGTCGTGTCGAAGGTAAGGGATATAAGTTCAACGGACCTTTTGGTTCTCTGAGAGTTTGTCTCCTGGACCTTTGACTTCGACGAATTTGCAACATTTCTTCTCGTCGTGCCAAAGGAAAAGATCCGGGAGACCGCTGCCTCGGGTACGATATTCCTCAGAGATAATTCGAGAAATTTCCCACAGCTGATTGGCACCAAAGTACTGTACATCCCATAGGTTAGGCGTAGATAGGATGGGAACAAGCGCACATCGTCACTTACCTCCACGATGTTCTCCATGTCTTCTCTCTCAACCAAATCCCATCTCACGCCAGCGCAGAGGGTCTGGTCGTCCCGGTGTTTCAGAACTACGTTTCTGATTATTTCTCGAGCCTTCCCTTCCTTGATTTCCACCGACCGCTTGTCAAAGAGTTCGCATCTGCTATGGTAAAATGTGTCGGTGTCGATATCCAGCGGAGCGACCTGGAACGGCGTCTCGAACGCGCCTGGGATAGCTGTGAAGATTATATCCCAGAACAACAGCCCGAAAATAGTGTAGACGATCCTTCCTTCCGAATGCAGCCTATTCCATATAATATGAGCAGGGCCTCACCGCGGTAAAAAGGCAACATACCCTTTCCAGCCCTCGTCTTCGTAGTGTTGTAAGGCAAACGCTTCCACGTTTACCACTTCTCCATCAGCCTTTCCTTTCCAACAACTCTTACCCACATTCTTCACTGGCAGGACTTGCTGCACGGGGGTGAGACAGTGAAATAGTAAACGGCAACGGTGAAGAGGTACCTGGACTTGGGTTCCGCCTCTCCCGCTACTTCTCACGACGGGGAAGTGCGAAGATATCATGTTCTTGGGTCGCATCATATTATCTAGATGCAAGGCACTAGTAGAATGACGGATGCGAGTCCCAAAAATGAAAATCTCTTGGGCATTTGCAAGCCCAGGTTCGGGGACGTGACGGTCCTCGGGAGGTATCTTGAGTTGCTTTTCTAATTTTGCCAACCGACTCTGTAACTTTGGTCGGAATACTAGGAACAAAGTTGAACTCAATGAGGCGAGGGAAGGGGAAAGGCCATGACACACTTGAATGGGTGTACAGGTCTTTGAGACCCTCCTCCGCCGCATCCTTAGCCCTCTCCGGATCCTTAAGGTACCGAGTTAACAATAGCACCCTCCGGTCGTGCCACGCCCCTCGTCTTCCCCGTCTCCATCGTACTTGTGTTAGTAGATTTTCGATGACTTCCAGCTCGTATTCATACTCTCCCAAAGATCCGAGAGAATGCCGAGCCTTGCACACAATCCGAGTCCAGACATAGCCTGACATCCAGTTGTCAGTGAGAGGTGGCAAGGGGAACGTGCCGGGGCCATACCGTATTCAAGTCGTTCAAGACCTCCCCTGTCCTTCCATGGTTCCTTGATCAACTGTTTCCACACCTGGTAGATGGTTTCGAACTTCTGCTGGACCAAGCGGTGGCGGATTGATTTCGTGTCTTCGTCTATCCTTCGAATTTCAGCATAGTTTCCAAAGGAAGAAGTAAACACATTACTGCCGATGGCGCCAGGTTCGATAAATGTATCCTTCCCCCTTCCATCATTCACCAAATCATCAATCTCGGCCTCCAACCTGAGTGCATCTTCATATGCTATTAGTTCCTCTCGACTTGCCCAGATGTTGGTTCTGTGGGCCTTGTAGTCCTCGTAGTTCCGTTTCTTGGAATAAACGAGGATGGAGGCCGTCAATAACTGGGTGGTATATTGTGTCCTGCGAGTGTAGTTGGTGGGATGAAGGACTGCAGAACGTAAACACACGTACGATCGATAATAAACAAGTTGCATCCTAAGAAACAGATCCCTGAGCAGGGGCTCGATCCGAATGCATTTTACTACCAGAATTCAGCGATTTTCAGCGGAATCACTCTGGGAATTGCCCACCCAGTGTGTCCATGACCAGCTTCCTGAGCCTAGTAACTTGCCTCTCGCGAGATGGGAGCAGGGACACCCTCGCTTTTCCCTTTTGTCGTGTTTTCGACGTGAAGAACGACAGTGTCGATTGGTTGGTCGATGTAGTCAGTAGCGCCTTGATCATCTCATGCTTCTGGAATTTTCAAGCAACCGTCAGTGACTAGGTCTGTTTCGCTGGTGGCAATGACCAACCTTCTTCGAAGTACATTTGACTTTAAGCGACTTAACAAGCGACTGCAACTCCTCAATCACTAGGCAATTGAGCAAGTCTTCAATCGGGGCATGTTCCTCATCTCGAGCCACTACGACGTATTCCCAGGGTTGTGGAGGTATACAAGAGGGACCGGGCTGAGAGTTTTCCTCAATTTTCGGCGCAGTCTCTGAGGAAAAACTGTTTGGCATGGAAGGAATGGGCGGGTTGATGTTCTCTTGATCTGTGGCTTCGAGCTTGACTGGAACCGTTCCAAGAGCCAAAGGTATATCTTCGGTTTTGACTTGGACCTCTAACACATCGGTCTTTACCGGAACATTGGGCACGGCATCTGTCTCGTTATCACCGGTTGTTTGGCCATGGAGAGGAGGCACTTGCGGTCCGGGGTACAGAGCTGGGGTAGGAGTGTCCAAGTTGTTCGCACGGCGTCGCTCACCATCTCTGGTGAGGTCGATACTCTCGACCTCTGGCGCCGACTCTGGGCCTTCCACGATAGGCTTGACAAGGTCCCGGCAGAGATCATCCATGATATCCGGAATCCTATCCCCAAAGCGTCTCCGGTAACCGTCGAGGTCTTTGAGGCGGAACCATTTCTCCGGCTTGCGCGTACAAAGGCGTAACAGAATGTGGCGTGCATCCGCTGTTATCAGGTCGGGTGAATTTCTAGTGACCAGGAGACACACGCGACTTACAAGATAGCTTCCCGTACCGACTGAAGATCAAGCGTTCATCTTGGGTGAATAAGTGGGCTTCGTTGGATAACACCGTCCTCACCATCTCTTTTCATGATCTCAGTTACGCGCTCACGTCTGTTGGCCCTCATGACCGAGGGAATTGACTGACCTTCGAAGACGTGGGTGTACATTTCCTCCTGACGCTCCTCTTGGACAGGATCATCCTGACCGTCCATCTGAAGGTCGTCGTTGCCGGTAATGACGAAATTGATAGTATTGTTTGCCGCTGACGCCATGTGAGCCGGAACGGGATAGGGTGCTTTGGCGAAGAGTCAAGTTTCCGGAATAAGAGATGATCGTGGGAAATGTGAAACAGCGCGTCGCGCTCACGGGACGTGAAATTAGGAGCATAGAGGCTACAGAATATAGTACATACGAAAAAACATGTAATGTAAACTACGCACTACGACTCACGTTCCGATGCCTTGTCCATCTGCTGTCGTTTCCGTGAGCCACCCCTGTGGAATCGAGGAGATCAGTCGGGCGAACAAGTGATCACGGTCGAAGGGGGAAACGTACACTTCAGTGTCCAAACCCCTCTTCCTTCCACTCTTAGCTTCATCCAAGAATTTGTCCAAGCCAAACACATCACCGGTATCCTTCTCAAACTGCACAGGTCCCTCCCGTACCTCTTGTTCATTGGCGCCCTCGAACCCAACCTGCGCCCGCCCAAGGCCAAACCTATCATTATCCAGGGCTCGAGATATACCCTCCTCGGTACCACCGCCGAAAGACTCTTCGTTTCCTTCAGTAATGTTACCCCTAGCCTTGTAGATGGCGGCCGCTGCAGAAGAACCGTGGAACAACGGCCGATCGTAGAGGTTATAGGCGTCATCGTCGGCGAAGCTGCCCGACAGACTCTCCTGGTTAAACAACCTAGAGTCCAGCATCGTTTCCTTTGACGTTGTTGGCTTGGCCAGACCCAGAGCGACCTTTTCGGAAATGTCACGGTTCTGTTGACGAGCAAGCATCTTGGCCCGCTGTTCAGTTCCCATATTGCTCATCCTCATCTCTCGCTCTCGCTCCCTCCTCTTCTCCCTCCTCATCTCGTCGCGAAGCTTGGCAGCATCCTCCTCCTCGTCCTCCTCGTCGCCTCTCTTATCTTCTCGATCTGAAGGTTCAGAATCTGACTCACTGTCGCTTCCGTAACCAGCAAGCCCAGACTTCATAGTGGCGCGACTCTGTGCCGTCATTGCGGCAGAGGGTTTTGGAGGAGCAACACCAGAACGTTCTTCCCGAGCACGTTGGGCCAACATCCGGAGGTTCTCTTCCTTCTGGGCTTTCTCCTTCTCTGCGAGTTTCTGTTGCATCAGAGCGCGTTGTCGGACTTCCTCCCGAGCGTGCCTGTCAGCAACGTACAGGGACTCCGAGAACTTGGCAAAGTTATCGTTGATGTGAATCTAGAAGAGGTTAATAAAGAAGATTAGCTTGGACATATGAAGTGGATGTGGTGACTAACATCTTGGAGACCACGACCGTCGGCTGCAAGGCGCTTGTCGAGAGGGATAGTGTAACCCTTGTTGTTTTTCCAATTGGAAATGCACGGTGGGATCATCCATTCCTTCTGTTCCTGAGCAGTAGCTTTGCGTGGAGGACTGTGGAGAACGGGAGGTGGCGGACTGGGAGGACCACGGGGGACCTTTTTGTGCTTAAAGCGAGGAGGCTCTAACGGGTCCTCCACAACCTCGGACATTTTGATGATTCGCTGCTTCAAAGCATTCACGTCGCCCTGTTGACCAGGAGTATATCGAATGAACGTCGTCTTCCCCTGACTGTCCGGAACGTGTTTTGGCTGTGCGGCTTTGATCTTCCCGTTAGTAATCTTTTCAAGAGCGGCCTTGGTTTTCTCCGCCAGTGCGGTAACCTCGTCTTCTGAGGGACGCTCCATCGTCCGGTCCGAGTCCGTGAGATCTTTGCGGTATGCGAGTGGAACGAGGTCTTTGAACTGTGACTGGACTATTTTCCCATCCCGTTGGCCTTGTTGAGCGATCGCGTCGTAACGAACGTTGCCTTCAGAATCGACTTGAAGCGCGAGAGTATTCCCTGCGGCAGTCTTCCAGCAGACTATCAGTCAAGTTTAACGGGCCTGTCCTAAAAAAAACACCCTCACCTTCTTCCGGCCAAGGTCCAGCGGGTACTGGGCGATATGACATTCGGGATATGCACCGCCATCGCCTTCACAACCACCAGTTAGTTGCCGCTTCAGAGCAAATAAACAGCACGTCACACACCAAAATCATCCGGAGTTGACGGCCTCCATCCAGCCCGCTGGCCGTATGGTGGGACAACATTCCGTGTGATCAAAGACTGTGATGACTGAGAGGGAGTTTCGTCGACATCATCTTCCACAGTAACTGAGTATACCGGAGTTGGAAGAAGCCTGTATAAACATTCTTAGTGTTCGCATAGACACAGAAACAGTGGCCAGAGACTCACGCAGCAAGAGCAGCCATGGAGGGAGGGTGAAATGATGCTGAGGCTGTTGACCGTCAGTGACAAACAGTTCGGCCTTTCCCGGTGGCGCGGTTCCTCCAAGGCACGTGATGCGACGCGTTAACTCAACCTCGTCGCGAACTTCCCGTTAGGCCTTGTTTTCCGACAACGAACCCGCCACCGACATGACGACGCTCGCTGTCGCAACCACAGAGCATCTGCTGCTCTCGGCGACAGCATCTCTCAAACGCACGTCGTCCCTTTTGTCTTCAAACCCGAAAATTTCAATTCCGAGACCGCTGGCGGGGACTTGGAGTTCCGATAACTCGACACTCTTCCTGGTGTTCCCTGATGGGATACGCAAGTATAGTGATAAGGGTGCCACGGAGGATATCGTCTTCTCCTCTCCAGATGAAGAGTTGCAGGCATGTATCGTTGCAAAGGACAACGGGACGGTCATTTGTGCATTATCGAATAGAATCACCGTCCTGGATTTCACCCCATCTTCCGGTGACTACGCGATCGTCAGGACAATTGATTCCCACACATCTCCAGTAACCTCCCTTGCGATCTCAAACGACGGCGCCGCCCTTGCTTCCACATCCCAGACCGCGGTTTACATCCACAATCTCGAAAGCGGTACCCATACAGTGTTACGGGGGCTGCCTCAATCATCAGAAGAACCTTCATTTTGCACGTTCTCTCCGCACTTGCGGACGAAACTCGTCGTTGGGTCTGGCCAAGTACTTTATGTCTGCGACATAACAAGACCCTCTAGCCCCGCAAAAACAATTCCTCTCGGAAGCGGTGCCAATGGGGATGTCGTCTCGCTTGTATGCAGTCCATACAGCAAGACACTTGTCGCTGTCGCCTGCGAGGGGGGTACTGTACACCTTGTCGATCTTGAGAAGGAGAAAGGGTATGTATGGTTGCTTGTCCAGATTCGTTCCCATGTTGACTTTGGCATAGGCTTTTCAAGATGGTAGATGTGAAGACCCGCATCACTTCGCTGGTCTTCTCTCCCGAAGGCGCAGCTATGTATGTTGGGACCGACGGCGGCAGCCTCTTGGTGATTGATCTGCGGTCATTAGACAAGCCACCCAAGCATATCTCCGCTAGCGGGATTGGCAGCCGCGTCGAATGCCTTGTAGTCCAGGTGTGTTTTTTGTCGCATTCGAACCGGATCTAAGCTAAATGGGGTGTAAAGGCAAAGCCATTGACACCGGCCTCCGAATCTTCATCCAAACAAGCCCTGCGGAGACCACTGACCCAACAGGACCAGAACACGAGAACGACCCCACAACGCAGACCATCCGCGCAGCAAGTTTCTGCCAAATCCCCTGTTTCCGCTTTGTCCGCCAAATCCAAAGAGTCGCCGGTACCAACTCCGGTTCGCAAGCGCACTGTCTCTGGGGTTGTTCGTAGCCCAAATGTCAAATCACCACCGGTCATACGGAGGTCAGCATCCACCCTATCCAACATGCCCTCCTCAAACAAAACAGCGCCACCCAAACCGAAGGTGCTCTCACCGCCGCCTCGAAACCCACCAAATACTACGACTGCTACGACTGCTGCCAAAGCTTCGAAGAAGCCTAGCATGTCCAGTTCACCCGTCCCAAAGATTGGCACGGACTTCCTTCGAGCGGATGCAGAAACTCAACCCCCGAAAGGGGCTAAGAAAGTGACCAAACCCCTGACGAAGGTCACTTCGAAGTCGCCTCTTTTACCCAAGACACGGCTGACGGCTGAACCTGCAAGACGGGTTGTCTCTACAAGTGCGACAGATACCAAAGCCGCCTCTCGCCGACCGCACCCCATGACACCCTCTATCTCAGTAACCACATCCCGGAAACCTAAATCACCTTCTGTCACCTCTCCGCCGTCGTCCGGAAAGCAGCCTGACCGGTTGTCAGCCTCTGCAACCTCGTCTTCAAGGCGGCGCACACGCACCACCTCCTCGTCGCGGAAGTCTACCACTCCTTCGACTTCACCAGAACTACGCATCAGAGACCTCCCTGTCACACCATTTAAGGGTAAGGTATCAGGGTCAGCGTTCAACCTAGAATCCACGGACGACGAAGACGAGGACTGGGACGCTGACATCACCGGCAAACAACCTACTCGGCGACAGGTCGGGTTTGACGGTACCAGCAGTGCAGGCGAAGGGAAAATCGAAGAACTCGGTGACAAAAAGGACCGTGATGATAAATCTGCTCGGAAAAAGGAGAAGACCCTACAAGTCACACCAGCTCGGCCTGGTGTACAACGACGTTCCGGAGCATGGCCCCCCGTACCATCACCCCTACGCCGTGGGCTGGAGGATATGCAACACACGGGAGGTGCTCCTTCGCCGATTGCGAATGTTCACAGTATGCTTAACCAAATTATGCGAGACGTGATGTACGATTATCAGGAGGATATGCGGACGGAATTGGTTGGTATGCATCTGGATATGGTCAGGATGGGGAGGAATTGGAAAAAGGATATGAAGGAGGTTATGGATGCGTATGCGAAGGACTTGAGAGAGCTGAGAGAAGAGAACAGGCTGTTGAGAGAAGAGAATGAGAGGTTGAAGCGGAGATATTAACTTGAAGCTTGACGGACTATCGATTTACTGACTTGACTTGTACCACTGTTACCTTTATGCACATAGCTTCATCCGCTGTCCGACTTGACGCATCAAATATCAAGGGACGCGACTTGCGGTTCGAATAGACGGCCACTGGGTCTTGTCGTCCTGGGGATGTTGCGCGGGTCCCTCATGACTCCTATTTATCATTTCAAGCTGGCCAGTGTGGTGTTGTTAGGGGATCTACACGAGAGGTCGTGGTCAAAGTTCAAGTTTACGACCGCTCGCTGAGATGCTAATCAGTGAACAAAGATATTGACCGGCAGGAGAAATTTTCCCGAGCCAGATGGGCTTTTGCTGTATGGTGGTTTGGTGCGGGCGATCGCCCAAAACGAGCAAAGGTGACCTTGGCCATCAAAAACTGCTATCATGGCGCCTAAACCAGGCGTCTAGTTGCGATCATGCTTTGACCTCGAACTTGATGCGACTGTTATGTGCTTCATTCGCCAGACACTCTGTTCTCCTTTCCTTTGCGCATCGAGGACGCTGTTCAACACTTCAGAGCATCACGTGTGGTCACGTGAAACACGATTTAAGCTCATCTCAGAGAAAATTCCCCCTGTTGGCCAAATGGTATATAAACCCCCCAGTTTCCTGGCCTCTTCCCTCAGTCGAGTCGCAAGTCTTCAGTGATCTCATCCTCACATCTCCTGCCAATGGCACTCCTCGTGTTCTCCTGTGACCGGGACTGGGCGCACGATGACACACCTGTTCAAGCCGTTGCAGGAATCACCGGCTTCAAGATTGTCCTCAAACGTTAGTGCCCCCTTCCCGGATCGTAGGGAGAGCGCGAGAGTGTCTGGTGGCAGGTGAGTGTTTGGGTTTGATCATTTGGGGACTTTGCGACTTGGGCCAAACAGCGCGACGCTCGGATCGACGGGGAGTTATGGCGATTTGCTGGGGCAACCGGCGGTCGTCTTCCTGCGCCCGGGTTATAACCGTCGATCCTCCCCGCTTAGAGGGGCAGAGTAAGTCGTTGCTAATGCAGTGTGGCCTCGGAGTAAGGCAGCTGTACAAGGGGGTGGGCAAGCGGGACCGTGGGTCGCAGTGGCTTCGTGCTCCGCCAGGGTGACGACCCTGGCGGAGCTAGTGTCTCCAAGTCGCGAATTGGAGACACGCGAAGCTGCAGCGACTGCGGTCCCGCTTTTTTTTTGTCCGTTTGAAAAGATAGGGGCTATCTGTATTTAAGTGAAGCTTCAACTCCGTTCGTGGGCGTATTAGTGTTTCCAACAGGGATTAGGCTCGAAATCCGGGGATTGTTTCTCGAGGAAGCGTCATAGAACCATGTATTCACACTCCTGATTTGAGAATGAAAGCGTTTCCCTGTCGATAGGTCTTTGAACGTTGAATTGGCAAACACATGGTGTATCCCCAGTTTGATTGGAACCAGACACAAAGGACTTGTTCGGAGCCCGACGTCACGTGATCGAGAATATCCTCCGAAGCTGCTTCCGCGACGGAACTGAGCTCAAGGACGTCCGCGACGTGTCCAAGCCAATGTCCTCCAATGGCGCGACTCCCGCCCCTCCCCCTACTCAGGAGTCCGGCATAAAGGCTGCTCTCAAGTACACCGGCATTCCCCAGTCATGGCTTTCCAAACGACCCAAGCTACCCTCTCGGAACTGGCTCATCTTCATCGGCGTCACCTCCACCGTCACCAGCTACTATTTATACGACAGGCGACAGTGTAAAGCCATTCGTCAGGCTTATTTTGATAAGGTGAAGGAGCTTGCGGAGGTTCCGCTGCATAGTCACGACTACCCGAGGAAAGTCACGGTTTATGGCGCGAAATGGCCGGATGATGAGGATTCAGACCGAGCCATCAAGTATTTCAGGAAATACGTCAAGGTATTTAATTTGATCCTCAGTCGTTCCCAAACGTGTGGTGCTCACGCATCGCTGTCTAGCCAATACTCGTTGCCGCTGCGGTGGACTATGAAATGTTCATCGGGAAACGATACGGTGACGTAGCTTCACGTGTCGCGGACGAAGTCAAATCTCGCAGGCGTCTGGAAACAGGCATAGATGCTCCCAAACAGAGTATCATCATCAAGGCTGGCGACCAATCACCAGAAGCCAAACGTCGACGCGAACTGGAAGGTGGCATCGTTCTAGTCGGCCGACCGACTTTCAAAGAGTTCATGGAGGGCCTGCGACGCGGATGGTCCGACGGGCTCGAGAAGGTCGATAAGGAAGACCAGCTCGCCCGTGAACTGGAGTTGGATGGAAAATTCGACGAGATCGAAGAGTCAGCCCCCACAGTGGACACGGAGAACCTCAGTGCTGGTGAACCGCTCCCTACAAAATCACGTCTTCCTCCTTCTACTGGTCTGTTTACGCCGCCATACCTTCGTCCTCCACCGGGCAACGGGTCCTCTTCCTCTTCATCGTCGTCCTCGATCCCCGGGCATCTCAATATACCACCATCTTCCATCCCCCAACAACCTCCCATCCTCTTCGTTCCTTTCACGAACCACCTCGGATTCCTCCAACTTCCTCACATGATCTGGGAATTCTTCAATCAGCGCAAAAAAGTGCTCTCTGGAGCTCAATGCGCGTATAGGTTGGTCAAATCCCACGCACGTCCATTCGAACCTTCCGTGGATCTCGACCTCGGACTGGACGCCGAGCACTATTACAAGTCTTCCATGAAAAAGTATACGGAGAGCGTCGAAAAGATTCGGACGGGATACTACAAAGCTCTTCCCGACAAACTCAAAACCGCTCGAGATCTCGCCAGGGGCAATCGGGAACCCACCAAAGACGAGGTCAATTATCCCCCACCTACCGAAGTGGAGCTACGTGCGGAGAGGTTAAAGAAGGAGCTGAGGTGGAGGAGCGATGTTGCTGGTTGGGACGTCATCAAGTCCGAGGCACCGGTCGCTTTTGACCAAAGGTTCAATGGTGCTCTACAGGTTTTCGTTGACCCACCAGAAACAGAGACCGAACTATGATTATTCACCCCCTTCATCGTTATACTACATCGTTCGACTAATCTTACACACAACGAGAGGTTTCATAGACAGGTTTTCGAACGCATAATCACAATTTATCCACAATTTGAACTGCACCGCTCGCGATCCACGCCTCGAACTCCGCCAGAGGGTCGTCCTCTTCGACAACATTGTTCCCGCCATGACCCTTAGCAGTGGTGTCCAGCAGATAATCTACACCAGCATAGACGTCCTCCAGATCGTCATTCCCAACACCAGAGGGCATCCCTGAGTCAATAGCGACGACCTCTTCGACCTCAAGACCAGGACCAGGAGACCGCGTAGCCAGACTGCCAGTATCAACCGCATTGGTGACCTTCCCATCACTGCTTCCATGGAGAAAAAGAGGCGAAGAAGGATATTTGAAGATCGAATCAATGGCCTACACAGCAGGCTCGGAGGTTAAGAAGCATCCCAACACAATCACTGTTCCGTTGAGGAAGCACCCACTTCCTGAACAGAATCTGAACGAACGGGCCTAAACCTGCTCCGGTTAGTATTGCCCTGCCAATCGCTGTTCTTTTTCATCCGTTTAACAGCTGGGTCAGGTCCGGGAGGTGAATCGCGCAAGCGCTTTCGAGTTGACTGAGGAACGTCAGGAGGGGAAGGGACCTCTTCTACACCATCAAGAATCAAGTCCACAGCTGTGTCAAAGTTATCGGCATCCAGAGCAGAGTCAGGCGCAGCGCGAATCAAGTCATCCATATCGTCAAAGTCGAAATCAGGGGAAGGAGAACGAATGCTGTCGATGGTCTCGAGGGTAGATGGTCCACGTCTGGCGGCAGATCCATTGACGTTGTCATCAGAGAATTTGATTTCCGCTTGTTTACCTCGACCAGGTGGCTTGAAAACACACGAAGTAGAGACGGCGCCTGAAGCACCCCGCTGGGAGGTGTTGAGGACGGCTTTCTTGCGAGTCTCGGGGAAGAGGGTGTCCAGGGCGTTCAGAACCGATTTACCAGAGCTTGGTTGTATCACCCGAGAGAACCCGTCCTTACCCAATCCCTTCGTTCCCTCGGGTTCAGCCGCAGGCTTCGGTGCAACCTTTGACTTGGGAGGCGGCGGCGGGTTCTTTAGCCCTTCCCGGCAGCTGTGGCCTATTGAGTAAGTCCTAAGGAGTGATGGATATAAAAGTACCAGATATGCCTGCAGTTACTCCTGTCCTTGCAGGTGTGGTTGCACCTAAAATAGGGTGAGGGTCCGGGCATAAACCGAGAGAGTACGCTTGCCTGTAGTTTCCATTGGGTAGCCGTTCTGGCCTCCATTCTTCAAATGAAGTCCCGACCGCCGTCTCCCTCGAGTTTGACCTCCCTGAGCCTACGAGAGGCTTCTTTACCTGATGTTTGTTAGGAAGGATACTGGGACCGGAAAAACGAGGTCCATGGACGTCATCGGGATTGAATGTGATCCGGGAGTCTTCTCGGTCCGTGGGTTCGCCGTGCTCGTCAGGCTCCTGACTGGGAGCCAGGGGTTTCGTATTCATGGTAGGGTATTCGTTTCCCGGAAGGTCGGGTCTGAAAGGTCTTGAAACGGCATCCCCAGCGATTGTTTCCTGCAACAAGTTCATAACGAGCTCAAAGCCAACACGGCCTGTCCTCACCGAACTGATGATCGTTATTACAGACTGGCTAGGCTTCGTTAGCTCCGCGAACACAGTGAAAGTTTTTGCATCCTTGAGCGAGCGAGTCCTATGCAGCGCATCAGAACCTAGCCGAAAACCACCCTTTATGAACGGACGTACGGGATCCTTCGGTAGTCAACGAAGGTGTTGTCGGAGGTAACAGTAAGGACTGAAGTCATCTCGTACGTGCGGCCTTTGCCTTTCTTCTGTTGGAGTTTCGGTAATTCTTCGCCAAGTTCACATTGGATTTCAAGTGTGACTCCCACAGGGCTTTGTCCCCCATAAGACTTGACGGATTTCTGCGCAACATGCAAACGATACTGTGGGAATCTCGCTACTTGATCGAGGATAACGTGACCGAATGGGGTGCGGCGGTTCAGAAGCTACGTTGCCACAGTGAGGTCCGTAGTAGAGGAAGGAACCAAAAGACATACAAGCTCGATTCGCTCTGGTGGTTGCTTGCGAAGGGCGGAGAAGGATGTGATCCCATGCTCTGCGAGGACCTACACTCCCGTGAGGATCTATCAATGAGAGCAGGCACGGCGACCCACCTTTATGCTAAAGTATCCGGTTGATTGTTCAGTAACCGGGGCAAGAATCAAGCGCTACTCACGATTTATCACCAATTTGGTCGATTTGTCGCAACACGATTGGGCGGTCTTCCCAAGCTTTCGCAGACAAAATTCGGAGGCTAAACCACTCGTGAATAACTACATCTAGAAAAGATCGCGTGTCGCGACCTACCATTCAAGCCCATACCTAATCAGTCCTCCTGACTGTTGGATAATCGCGACCTCAACCAGGGCTAACAGTCTTGTATGAGATTCTGCTGGATGGGATAGGAGAGACTGCGCACCTCGAGCAATCCGCCCAATGTGGCGGAACACGGTAAACGCCTCCAACGTAAGTTGACTGTCAGAACTCTTAAACTCTGGTGCGCTAAGAGATATGCCCCCGAGTACAGCCTACGCAAGTGTCAGCGTCCCGCACAATTGGTCGATAGACTAACCTGAATCAAAAGGAAAACCTTGTCTTGTATACTTTCCACCTTCTTCAGCGTGAATCGAATTTCGTCTTGAGTTCGAAGACGGTTCAAGATCTGCAAGAGGTAAGCAGGATTCTGAATTACCGCCACCAGTACCGAATACCTGCTTCTCGCCGCTCCGGATTTTGAGCTCCAAGAACCTTTGAATGGTTATGGAGTCATAACCGGCTGAACAAGAAAACCGCTCACTCATCCGAAGTCGACATTGTCTCTAGCTGATGACTTTATGAGGCTGGATGAACTTGGTCCGCAAAAAACCACTCACGATTTGTCGAACCCCTGCATTCCGGTCGGTGTCTATGATCACTTTCATCTTCAAGGGCTTAGTTTTCGCACAGTCAATTTGAGATATTTTTCTGACCGTGTTTTGCTTGAGGTAGAACTGAGAGGGTGTAAGCAGTCGCGACTGAAACTTGCAGTTAAACTCCTTACCTTGCTCATGACGTCGCCGTACTCGGTTGAGCGCAGTTGATGCGCCTCCCCGTCCTCGGGGGTTTCGACTAACTTGCTGGCTTTAAGCTCCGTGACACTATCCAGGATCATCTGATCCAAACGTTCTTGCCAAGTCTGCTGCTCGTCCTTTCCGATTGCATAGTGTTTCGGGTTCCGCTGCAAACGTTGGAAAAGAAATGAGTTGCGGAGCCATGCTTTCGCGGATTCGACGTCCGTGATCGTTCCGAGGCCTATCTCAGAGTTTAAATGCTCCACGATATTGACGTGGAGACTCGATTCCAGAAGAGTAGTTCCTTGAGCTAAATTCTTGTACTTTGCCTCGAGTTGGGATTCACACATTATTATCGCCAGTCCTTCCCTATCTGCCCAGGGTAAAATCAGGGTCGCATTGCAGTACCAAATTTTGAGGCAACTTACCGAACTGAGGTCGACCCTTCGCGGAGGTTAGAAGAAGAGTAAAGAGATGGGAGGCAGTATTCACCGCTCGACCGATCATTTGCATAATTTCCAAGTCAGTGTATTCCTTCATGGCCCCATCCCTGAACAGCTTCACACCCTTGATAACGACCGTGTGAGCAGCTGCAAGTCCAGAGCAGGGTGAGTTCTCTCATATCCTGTGTGATTAGGGGAAGTTACACACGAAGATTCACACCAACTGCCAATGTCTGCCAGGTGCCTTAGTATTGGCGCGGAAGAGACGGGGGTACTACGAACCGAGGTGCATACGATCACCTTCAACACACTTTTTAAGAAAAGATCCTCCGTTGCTCTGCGGTCATCAAGGGTCATCCCAGCGTGGTGGACGCCAACACCGGCAGCGGAAAGTTCTGTCAAAATTATGATCGGGTCGCATGTATGCATTATGGGGGTGAAGAGACTCACTTTCTAAGCGGTGGTCATCAAACTTGGTGTTAAGGCTGCCTCGTGTTAGTAATAGATACTCTAGAACAAGGATTTTTTTTCCTACCTACGCGGCTGTGTCCAAGGCAGAGGTTGCCTCGATTTTGCGGCTGAATCGTAATCACTGATGAGTTGCTCAGCGGTGGCGACGACATCTGGCGCAATGCGTGAGAAGATGGTTTGACGAGGGGGATCGAACGAATACTTTTCCGCGTAGATGAAAAGATCAGAATCGGCTTGTCTGTGATATGCTTTTGTAATATCCCGAACAACCTGAAGTCTAAGGTCCTTTGAAAAACAAAATCATTCTGTTCTCGTTTCCGCTCTATGCCGTATACGAATCGTGAAAGCTTGCATGGGCGGAATTCTTCCCCAAACTAGCGGTGCGTCAGATGGTGGCGCTGACGCATGAAAGACTCGACTTGACCTCGAAAACTTGTGCAGGAGAGCTTTCTCGATCAGTTCCGATCCATGCAGCGACGTCTTGAACATTTGGAACCGTCGCGGATACCATGATAAATCTTACCCCCCTACCTCGTAGCTTCATCCTTGATATCACAACTTCGAGGGTACTGCCACGGGTTTCGTTCAGGATGTGGACCTATAATCAATGAGCCTCATGCGCGACACACGTAAAATCGAATGCCCGTGCCTCGTCAACAAGAAAAACTTTTATCTGAGACAGAATGCCGTTGTAGTCTTGCCTGCATCAGGGTTAACGAGAGGTTGTCGAGGAAAACGGCTGTGTCACGTACCAGTTACGCGTTAGGCCATCCCATTTTTCGGCCTATGAACGGTCAGGAACGGCGCATATAGTTACCTTGAAAAGCTGTACCGTAGTGACACTAGGGCGGATATTTGTCACACACGATAGCCCGCGGAGAAAATGACGCTCACATTATACAAGACCTTTTGGCATCTCCCCATGGATTTCTCCCAAATACAACGGTGTCTCCCGTAAGCTCACAACCTTAGTTGCCCGTTATCGACAGTAGACTGTGTGCATTCAAGTGACGTACACGTAATCCCTAGCCCAGAAAACTTCTTCGTCCATTCGTTGAATTTTTCTGAGCAAAGTGCCTGGAAGCGCGATATATGCCACATAGAACTCTCGAAGGGAGGTCAACCAACCTTTGTCGGTGCTACATAGACACACTTGGCTACGCTCGGATCATTTCCAGAGTCCTTTAACATCCGTATCATTGCAAGTTCAAACAGGACTGTTTTTCCGCTTCCGGTGGGTGCTGGGAGCAAATATCAGGAAATATTCAAATGGTGTGGATAAAATAGCCGACAAGATATGACCTAAAGGATTGGGTCAGTAACTGTGATACCAATTAACTGCCCTGTCTTACCAAATTATGCGCAGTGTGCATTAACTGGAGGGAGAGTTAAAAACGAGGGGTACCAAGTGCGTCGAAAAGGCTCACGCTATCAAAACAAGTAGATTGGATGGCATTAAAGACGCCAAATGTGAACAGGCCGCGATAAGCGTCAGCTGGGGGGAGTGACATGAGAGCATGGCGCTTCTGACGAGAGGATGACATACGAAGGTCGGAAACAGGTCGAAGTCGGATCCCGTGAGAACTCGGCCGATTGTAAGAAGTTCGAACACTATGTTGGGGCGTGCTATTTGCTTTGGAGTGTTGCTCGGCCATGGTGGAAAATGGTTGCACCGAGGCATTCCTCGGAGGGTGGGATGAGCTCGCCGCGCGAGGATTCTGAGGTCTTCGTTGATCAGAAGCTTCCGCGTGATTTAGTGTAAA
>Ga0307514_10001393_pt1 | contig 30089 bp, 22 predicted proteins | sample 16_EM_MG_FD_203088 | JGI IMG/M metagenome (GOLD analysis project Ga0307514, IMG submission 203088) | Populus trichocarpa ectomycorrhiza microbial communities from riparian zone in the Pacific Northwest, United States - 16_EM | ecosystem: Host-associated > Plants > Roots > Unclassified | place... | reverse complement strand
GACTGAATTTTTGTCTCCGAGTTCGATTACTATAGGAAGTGAGAGCTTTTTGAACGTTGAGAAGGTGCTGCGGTCATTGCACATGTGGTGTGACGCTCCGGAGTCAATGACCCACTTCGGAGCGGCGAGAGCACAAGCAGTTAGTTAGAAGGGATCGCAGTCTCCGGTCGTAGCGAGAGCTGCTGTAGCAGTGGCTTTCTTCACTCTCCACCATTCTTTTATACGTTTGTAGGAGACGCAATCGACTTTGACGTGACCTGGGAGCCCGCACTGGTAGCAAATGCGCTCGTCGTTTCCTCCGCTGTTTTCTCCCTCCTGAGCGCGTTTCCGCTTTCTGCATGCATCTGTAGTATGGCTGTCAATTTTGCAATAGGTGCACTTACTCTCGTGACTATCTCCGCTTCCACCGCTTCCACTGCGTCCACCGCGCCCACTGCGTCCACCACGCCCACGGCCTCGGCCTCGGCCTCGGCCACAGTAGCCGCCACGTTGGGAAAGTAGGGCGGCCCCCGTAGATGCATCTCCAAGTTCCTTGGTAAGGCCGGTTGTAGTTTCTTCTTCTAGGAAGTCATGCATGGCTTCTTCGGGTGTGGGCAAAGGTCTTCTATGCTTTAGGACCATTAATATCATCGCGTACTGTGATGGCAATGATGTGAATATTTGCGTGCGGAAATCTCGATCAGTGATTGCATCGTCTGTATGGTCTAGTTGTGTGCGGTAGTTACTAAGCTTGGTGAAGTATGCTTTAAGTGATTCGTCCTCCTTGGGTCGGCAAGCACGGAACTGGCGAAGGATGTCCTGTCTGCCGATATAAGATCCGGCGGTGTCCAGGCTGGTTTCTAGTGTATTCCACATCTCGCGAGGGTTTCTCATTCCCTTGACGATACGCCGTACTTCGGGAGAACAGGAAAGTCTGATCATAGACGCAGCTTCGGCTTCCTTAGCCTTCCAATCATCATAGTTGTCATCGTGGTCGAAGTCCAGGGGCTGCGGTTCAGGATCATCTCCAGTGACGATTGCGTATGTTCTCATGGCTGATAGGACGAGTATCATGTCGTCTTTCCATTCGTCGTAGTTTGTGTGAGTGAGCTTGGGAATGTCGCCCCACCTGGACTTGTTGAAGGCGGGTTCGGAGGAAGACATCGTGAGATCGTGGAGATGGTGTTGAGTTTTTAGTGCTGTTTATGCGGCTGTTGCTACGGCGACGAGGTTTAGGGTTCTTTTGAGGTTTAGGGTTCTTTAGAGATCGTAAGAATAGGATTTTATATGGTAGCGATATCCGGGCTCATAACCTGTTGAAATACTGTGTTTTCTAGAAGCTTGATTCTATCTAAGAGAGCCACAAGGCCATATATATATATGGTACGAGCACGTACGTACTGATCTAAATGTAGAGACGGCTGAGCTCCGTCAGCCCGTATCAGATCCATCTCCATCAGCCCGTATCAGAGCCAGCCCCGTCAGTCCGTATGAGAGCCAGCCCCGTCAGCCCGTATGAGAGCCAGCCCAGTCAGCCCGTATGAGATCTATTTATGCAACATTACAGTCAGGTAAAAAAGATTTACCTGATGGCAATGACAGGTATCTAAGTGACAGGTAGAAAAGATTCACCTGATGGTATATGACATGTATCTAAGCACAAGGTAGAAATTATTTACCAGATGGCAAATACCAGCCATGCTTAGCAGCGCTTAGCACCATCAACAGTACCAAGTATTGCCTAAGCCACTGTACTTGATCATCAACTGCTCCTGGAATATTAGACAAATCTAATAGACAAGACATGCTAGTGAAAGAGAATCTTGTTAACTACATTTCATATATAAACAATATCCTGGTCAAAGTAAAAATCATGGAGTTAATTGAGCTCACAGTTGGATAGATATGGGAGCGGGGAGCTGAGGTTGGGAGCATGGCTAAGAGGTGCTTCGTTAGCGGTTTGTTAGGTGTGGGCGCTGGACGCGCCCACGCCCCTAATAAGGCGCCTGGACCATATGCATGAGGTGGTTGGTTCACTATTGGACGCCTTGGCAGATGTTTCCTTAGTGGTAAACCAAGTGGAAGAAGCGTTATTTGCTATTTGTAACGGAATTCTCAGTGTTTGTGTATCTCTACTTCGATTAATCCTCGTATCCCGCTTCATGGACAAAAAATAGCCAATTCGGTTCCCCTTGTCTAGATTTTCAACTCACGAGCCGAAGAAAGATCACCTGGTATAATGGTGCAGTATCCCTAAGTTCGTAAATGAACATGAATAGTTCCGAAATGCCCAAATGGTTCTTCGGCATACATAATACCACAAACCGAGAGCGCATCAACTGAAGTCACATCAATACACTAGTAGCGTGCGGATTCCATTAGAGTGTACGCTACATCTCACCCATGTCACCTGGTGTCATTCAAAAATTTGAGTAGCTTCATGTCGGAGAATGCGTTCGGGAATGTATTTCCGGCACAGAACGACCCGTACCCTTGCCCTTGTGGCTTACAAAATCTTTTCACAGCGAACTCTTCGTAGAGGGATAAAGTATCGTGGTCATAGGATCACCAACGTGACTCGCGACCGACATTTCAATACTCAGAAATAAATTACTACTAATGGCACTCAATAAAGACCATACAAATGAAAACACATAAGAAACCTCCCAACTAATTTTACGACTCCCAGACCTGTGTACTACTGAATTCAATATTAGGGAATGCAATACTGGAATAAAGGGGTGGATAGGCTTACCTTAGTTGCTGCTGTATTACCGATAGATTTAGTTGCGACCACCACGGCCGCCGTTGCCTCCATTGCGTCCGTTGCCTCCGTTCCTTCCGTTCCGTCCGTTTCCTCCGTTCCGTCCATTCCGTCCATTCCGTCCATTCCTGCTATTCCATCTGTTACCTCTGTTCCATCTGTTGCCTCCGTTCCGCCCATTTCTTCCGTTGCGGCCATTTCCTCTGTTGCCACGGTTCCCGCCGCGATCGTTGTTGCCATTGTTGTTGTCGTTATTGTGCTGGCTTGTAGTTGTGCTTGGGGCCGAGGTAGTAGTAGAAGTGGAACTGCTCGGGTCTGTTGTGGCAGTGGTAAGGATGGTTCCTGTGGATGAAGAACTACTGGACTCGGAAGTAACCGTGGCAGTCACTGCGGGTGTTCCGGTTGATGAACTGCTGCTTGGCTCCGTCGTAACAGTGTCGGTTGTCTCGGTGGGTGAGGTACTGCTACTCGCGGTAGGTGAGATGGTACTAGACTCCGACGTAACGGTAGCGGTGTCCTCGAATGTCCCGGTGGATGATGAACTGCTCGACTCTGGAGAAATGGTGGCGGTGATGTCAGATGTCTCCGTGGCTGAGGTACTGCTGCTCTCAATGGGTGAGGCGCTGCTGGGCTCAGAGGTGCTGCTAGACTCTGATGTAACGGTGATTGGAGAATCGGTAGATGAGGAACTGCTGGTTTCAGAGGTGAAAGTGACGGCTGTATCAGTAGACGAGGAACTGCTAGGCTCTGAAGTAACAATCGTAGCAGTGTCGGTTGCCACATCTGTTGATGAACTACCGGACTCTGATGTAACTGTCGTAGCTATGTCGGTTGTTTCCACTAATGAAGAACTGCTGGTCTCGGTAGCTGAGGAGCTGCTGGATTCAGGATTGACAGTGACAGATATCTCAGTGCCTGTTGACTCTGATGCAGATGTAGCAGTCACAGTGGATGTATCGCTAGATGAGGTACTGCTAATTTCAATGATGACAGTGCTGCTGGATTCCGGGATTGTCTCCGTAGATGAGCTACTGCTAGTCTCCGTGGTTACTATGCTGCTGGATTCTGCGATTGCCTCCGTAGATGAGGTAGTGCTAGGCTCCGTGGTTACAATGCTGCTGGATTCTGCGATTGTCTCTGTAGGTGAGGTAGTGCTAATATCTGTAGTGACAGTGCTGCTAGATTCCGCGATTATCTCTGTAGGTAAGGCAGTGCCAGTCTCAGTGGTTATAGTGCTGCTGGATTCTGCGATGGTCTCCGTAGATGAGGTAATGATAGTCTCTGAGATTGCGGTACTGCTGGATTCTGCGATTGTTTCCGTAGTTGAAGTAGTGCTAATCTCCGTGGCTACAATGCTGCTGGATTCTGCGATTATCTCCGTCGATGACGTAATGCTAGCCTCTGTGGGTACAGTGCTGCTGGATTCCGCGATTGTCTCTGTAGATGAGGTAATGATAGTCTCCGAGGTTGCAGTGCTGCTGGATTCCGCGATTGTCTCCGTAGGTGATGTACCGCTAGTCTCACTTGTTACAGTGCTGCTAGATTCCGCGATTATCTGCGTAGATGAGGAAGTACTAGAATCAGGTATAACCGTAGCCGTAATGTCGCTGGAAGTGGCAGTGGTTGGATCTGAGCTTGCTACAACGGTAGTGTCAATAAATGAGCTACTGCTTGCCTCCAACGTAACTGTTGCACTGGTCTCGATCGTCTCGGTGGCCGAAGTACTACCAGACTCAGTGGCTGAGGTGCTACTAGATTCTCCAGCCGTCTCAGTGGATTGGGTGCTGCTAGACTCCGCGGTGACAGTGGTCTCAGTTGATGAAGTACTGCTAGCTTCGGTGGTGCCAGTGACGGTGATGTCGGGAGAAGTAGCACTGCTAGAGTCCGAAGTTGCTACACTGGCAGTTTCAGTCGACGTAGCACTGCTAGATTCTCCTGTGATGATCGAGGTACTGCTAGGTTCCGATGTGAGAGTAGTGCCACTTTCGGAGGCAGAGGCACTGCTATCATCTGTAGTGACGGTGGAAATAATACTCGACTCTGCGCTCGTCTCGGTTATCGAAACACTAGTGGTAGTATCGGTAGACGAAGAACTGCTGGACTCTGAGGAAGACAGGCTGGTAGGATCTGTAGCGGTGCTGGACTCGATTGATGAAGCACTAGTGGACTCCAAGGTGGATGTGATGGCTGTCTCAGTGCTACTAGATTCCGATGTAGATGTAACCGCAACCTCAGTGGACGAAGGACTACTAGACTCTGAGGAAGATACGCTGGTGAGATCCAAGGCGGTGCTAGTCTCCGTGGCAGAAGCGCTGGTGGACTCAGCAATGCTAGTCGCAGAGGCGAGTGTGACAGTGGTCCCGGTGCTGGAGTCGGTAGCAGAAAGAGTGTTCGATATAGTAGTCTCAGGGATGACAATAATAGAGGAATCGGTGCTGGACTGGGTGGACTCGGAAGTGAGAGTGACCGTAATCAGGGTGCTGGTGTCGGTTGATGAAGCGATAGTCGACTCAGCACTGGATGTGGTCACAGGATCCATGGTGGTTACATCAACTGTATCGATCACCACAGTGCTACTAGAGCTAGTTGCGGGATCTGATAGCGATGTGCTCGTGGACTCAGAACTGCTAGTCTCAGCGATTGTGGTGCTAGTTTCGCTGGATAAAGCGCTAGAGCTCTGAATGGTAGAGTCCAAAGTTGTTATGACACTAGTAGACTCGGCAGACGAACTGCTGCTGGGCTCAATTGCCGAAGTATCTGTGGAAGCATCTGTCGAAGTAACTACGAATTCCGTAGATGCGATGCTGCTGGTATCACTGGTAGGCTCGGTCGTTGACACGCTGGATGACTCTACAGGAGACCCGGTTGCCGAAGAACTCCCTGGATCAGTCGAAGTGACGGTGCTAGACTCGCCGACAATCTCTGTAGATGAGCTAGATACCGAGGAACTTATGGACACAGTCGTTGGTTCGCTAGTACTAATATTGGTCTCGGTTGTCTCCGCGGCTGCGGTGCTCGTAGAACTGCTGCCAATCTCAGTTGAGACATCGGTTGAAGAAACACTGGTTGATGTTATTGGCTCCGTGCTGCTGACAGTTGCTGTAGAACCCGTGGTACTGATTGTAACAGTCTCCGTTGACGTAGTTGTGATATCAGATGAACAGGAGCCGGGTACCATCACGGTTTCAATGGTTATTGCCGGAGTGCAAACGGATGGGATGAACTAGACGATATTAGGACTTTCTCATGATAGACCTCAACTGCAAGAACTTACTGAAGTAACCGTCTGGTCACTATCCTGAGCACAGGTCCTCGGCTTAACCGTTACAGTTCTAACACTAACACTGACGCTACTGAATGATGTTCGAGTCCTCCACCTCGTTGTAGTAGAGCGTTGCCAGCTAGTTATACGCCTCGTTCTGGTAAATATCCTTCGCTTAGCTCTATAGCCCAAAGTTAGCTGACATCTTATCTATCATTGCATCTGAGTAACCTACAAAGCGTTTGGGCCGGAACCCCCTAAACCCGGCCAGGTAGAGGCCGCAACACCGAAGAGAGCAAGGAGAGATAGGACAATGCTAATCTTCATGATTGGAGTGTGATGAATGAACGAATTGTGTAATATGAAAAGACAGTCAAGTAAAGAATGGATTCGCCCAAAGGCTAGTTAATTCGCATCTAAAGGAATGTTCAAAGGAAAGAGTGAGGCAGGGCGAAAGGTCGCCAGTGAGTTGTCTGGTTTCTAAGAACTTCGATCTGTCCACTGGTCAGTAGCTATATACCCGTTGCCCAGCAGTGACTACATGAACGCCATAATCACTACCACAGAAAGGGGTCTCCAGAATACCAAACATGGCCTGGAAAATGATTTCGGCTATCCAGGCAACATGTTCCGGAAATTGATGTTACTCAATTGTGTAAAGTGTAGGAAAAACTGTGAAAAAGCAACTATCATGGTTAGAAAAATGCTCATTCAGCCCTAGAAACTACATGGGTCTTTGTTGCATATCGTTGTATCAGCCGCGGAGATAAAAGTGATAATCAGTTAGAATATTTCAGGGGAGCATGTAACATCCCGGCAGAGTCGTACAATACGTGTCATCGATCGGACAAGCTAGAACAGCCAAGCCGTTCCCGTATGACCAAAAAGTCCGTCTCCAGTCCATACACTCCTGTAGTCTACATCCTAAGCGGATAATTATTCTGGACCCCGAAACTGAATCCCAGCGTGTCTTTCTTTCGTGCCTAGAGATGATAAATAGATTCGGCTGACTACATGCTTGCGAGCACGTCACTGAAGCGTATCTACACCGGATATCCAGTGCACGGATTTAGCAGTATATGGATATAAAGCTAAGCGCAACCTTGTCCTAAAACATCAAGGTGGTAACTGCAAAAGCTAAACCGGTGTGTGATCTGGGTATGGCGAGGGATGTGGCTTGGGGCTGAACTACCCGGCGGTTGACTGTAGTACCTAGAACATTCGACGTACCTTTCAGCTGTCTAATGTACAAGGAGATACCTGACATTTCTCCATGCTTCAAATACACCAACTCTCAGTGGAGTGCACTTCTTTCAGCTGACCGACCATTGTCTCGCTATATTATCTAAAACAAGCTGGAGAATGGAGATAAGTGGTCAACCGTGGGTTTCGCTCCTTAACCCGCGCATGGGGATATGCAAGAATAGTTTAGAGGGAACTGGATATTAATACAATTAGTTATCTACCTCATTGAGGTTGTTCTCGGGATTTATATTTTTGACGTATGCGGTGCTCCCGCACATCTCCCGTCGCGTACCTGCATGCTTACACCTCAGCCAAGAAAGCACTGACGCATAGTGGCCGGCCCTCCTCATCTACCCAAGCTCGTCTAGATAAACCGAATACTTCAAACTATGACTCACTCGTGTTTAGAGAATTCCAACATGTTTCTTCAATGAATGACTCATCCCCACCGCATCACATCAGCTTTGACACCTAAGCGCACTGTGCAGCTGTTCCCCGACCCTCAAAGACCATGATTGGAAAGACCCAGCGAAAGATACAAGAGCGAGTCCGCTCATTTCTACATGTAGTTCCTTACAAGCCCTCCAGTCTATTTCAGCACCTTGATTGCCATATTCTAGCTGAATTGCAACTCTGGATACTGAAACGAATAACCCATGATGATTACTGCCAAGGTTATAGAGAGCGCATCCGGCAGGGGAGGGACGCTGCATTCCCGCCATTTCTCCGCACCACTCGTTGAAAGAGCTGTTGGATGTGCTAAACAGATGTGGTGTCTCTATGTGTACTAGGGTGCGGTCATAAGCGCCACCGTGCACTATTTGCATTAGGCGCTGTCCAACCTTGTACGCGCCTGCAGACATGCATGCGCAGCCAACCTTCATTTGAAAAATGTGCGCATGTTTTCATTCGCCCCTCGAACGCCACTGAACAAATTTTGTTGTGTTGGGAAATGATCAACAAATAAGGTCTGTTGGTTCTGTCTAATATCAAGCCCGCTGTACTTCTAAAGGTGACAAAGCTAATCACGTGCAATCTCCTTCAATCGACCTTGGTGTTCGGTAGGGAGGATTCGTTAATCGGCGTCATTATCATTCAAGACAGTTGTACGGGCCATGGAAGATGAGTCCGGATCCCATTTCTAAAAGTGAGTTTTTGCTATCAGACAAGGGCATTAACTTGAGGGGAGGAGGCTGAGACAACGGTTATTTGTTGCTTTGCATTTTCTTCCCGCGTTTAACCCAGTTTAGCGCACAGTGCTCTGATAATTCCAGTTTCTTCCTGAAATGAGGTGTCTTGGCACATGTTCCATCTCAGTCCAGGCCGTTGTACAAGACGCACGTGTGTATTCATACATACTCGGTTGCAAATTCTCCGAGACCCCCACACTGGAAATGCGGTTTCACAATAAGCAGTTATTATTGTATAGCTACTCTTCGCATTTCCCATAACCAGACTTTGTTCTTTGTACTCATATTGTATTTGGCCGCTTGCGGCCGTGACACAACTATGCTATTCCCCGGTTCCTCGACACTCTATGGCCGAAGCATTGCCTGACTGTGCCTTCCCCTCTCACTACGTTCTCTTCTATGAAACTCTCCCGCACTGTCCCCATCTGTCTAGAATCGCTGTGCCGGGGAATAAAAATAGATTCGACAGAATTTGTTATGCCTATTAGCACATAAAATGTGATTCACAGCGCGAGCCCACATAGACGAGACGGGTGCAACATGATTTTTCGCGTCAAGTTTCAGCCCGGTCTAAGGGGACCAGTTGCTGGCCGAAGGGCGGAAGCTTTCTCCTTGATTGAAGCGTTCAATATGCCGGATACGATTATGTTGCAATCGGTTTTTTGAGAACTGCACCAACCAACTCGAAAAGCCACTTTGCCCCTCGGGAGCTAACCTGGCACAAAGGCGTCATTAACCTCGAGGTGGGACAAACGCAGGAACATCCACCCAGCCGCTCATGGGCTTGCATGGGAAGCGAAGGTTACGCAGGAAGCATGAATACATAGTCCTTTCAATATCGTATATGATTTATTTTTGCAAGAGATGTTATATCGGCTGAGTGGATGTCTCCTGGTTTTCTCCTGATAAATACAACCGGATTGCCGTCGGTCAAAACAAAAGCACGGCCATCCGAAGTCTTCACTCATTCATATTTGGTAATTCGTCTACACACGTTCATTACACATTACACACTCTTTTAGTAATTTATTTCCCGTCTTTATCACCATGAAGTTCAGTGTCATCACCTATTGTCTTGCCTTCTTGTTCGCAGTTGTCGTCTCGGCCATGCCTCAGGTACCTGGTCGTAGAGGTACCGTCATGTGGGTGATCGCAAGCCATGGATAAACCGAAGCTGACCGTTGGAATACAGTACCCAGCGGATTACTACTACCAGGCTCAGAGTTGTTACACGCACAGCGTGGCAAACTGTGACCTTAGGGGTCCGGTCCACGACTTCGACGGTTTTTGTCAGACAGAGGACATGCCCACCCATTGTCACTCACACAATCACATCGGTAGGCTGATTGCACAATATTAACTGCAGAGGCTAACACCAATTGCAGATTACGGCAGCTGTGTGTACACCAATCACGTCTATTACGACTGAGACTGCGTCGGAGTGCACCCCGACTATCAACGTGGTGACTGCCGCTGCGACAGAGACCGTCACGGTTCCTGCAATCGAGACTGAATGTAAAACACTCCATGGTTTTGTAGATTCGACTGCTAACAATGTATAGAATTGTATGCTTCGCAAGAGGGTAGGCAACTTCCGCGATGCTGAATCGTGGTTATGACAAGAGGGATCTGGATTTCTACAATGTTACTGTCTACCGCTTAGGACATACACATGCGCTGCAGTTCGCGACTTAATTTGTGTCGAGATGGATTGATTTTTGGATAGCTGTTTATTAATTCTGATTTCCTATATAATAATGAATTGGTTGGAAATAATTGATGTTTGGCTGGTTGGAATCTAGAAATCAAAGAATCGATGCTAAAAAATTTGTAACTCTTTTGTTAGATGTGGAAGATGGAGAGCAACTATGGTTGCAGCTCGATTGCTGCCCGCGGCATTCCATCCGTTGAGATGTGTTAGAAGTTCGCCTGGCAAACTCAAGCGCCATCACCGGCAGTAATCGTGAATTATCCCCGTTATAGTAGCTGACATAGCCGAGACACTACTCCAACGAATCAATTCTAGCCTGCATTTGAGTTTGAGAGTGGAAGTTACCTTAACATCCAAGTTTGGTCCCCACCCTCCTCAAGCAGTTACCACTTTAGAGATTTATAACTATCAGAAAACAGAAATAATCCAATGTTACCCATAGAGACGCTCTACAAGAATTATTTTTCCCCTAGGTGACAGAATTGAGTACACCAGTTACATAATTGAATCTTCTCACCTGAGCAATAGGATGGTGAGAAGTGTAGAGGGTCAAGTACAGGGGTTTGAAAGCGATGATTCACCGACAGCCACCAACATATCATGACAAAATCCTGAATTAGTGGGGGTATGCTGCCGGTTACCATAGGTTCTCGTCCCTCAACTTCAGTTTCGCAATGCTCTAGTACAGGGTACTATATCCATCTTTCATACCAGACCCAGACGAGCCAAAGACCCCCGCAAATGCCCAAAGCTCAGTTATCATAGTTACATGAGTGTCACTTTAGGCTCTGTGAGCGTCGGAACGATTCTAGTTGAAGCAGATGGAGATTGGGCTGGCGCGGGTCGATCCACCGATTGTTGATGCTCCCAAATGTTTGAGTAACAAACGGCGCCACTCCCCATATCGTTGCTCTCACCTCTTATATTATAGAGAATCGAGGATTCCGCAAGCCGTAACAGTCTGCGTTGTCAATTGCGAGTATGCGGAGAACCGTGTGTATAGACTTAGATACAGAGAAGAGAGAAGTAGAGAGAAGTAGAGAGACGCGAGATGTATACAGGAGAGAAGTGTGCTTTGCATTACCATCAGCCCTGCTTACGGTCAGCTCGTGTTAGGTCTATATATTTGTAATAGTTGTTGCGATATGGGGAGAACCGTACGAACAGACTTAGATACAGAGAGAAGGAGAAAGACGCGAGTTTATATATGAGAGAAGTATGCCTCGTCCCGTACCATCAGCCCCGGATAGGATCAGCTTGTGTCAGGTCTATATATACATGCAACCATAGTCTGACAAGTGCTGCCGAGTGATAGGTGATGAAGTCCTTTGGGCTAGGAAGCTATCATCCGGTAATTGTAATGCACTACATTATTGCGTTCACTGTTCATTGGAAACTTGTATGGTTTATACCTATCCCTTTGGAACCATATCATCCTCACTGTAGCTAGAACATACGCTCCGCAATATGATACAGGATCATATATCTGATCCGTAAAATTTATATTCCGCTTTTTTTTGCACTTTTCGGGTCTGCGTAACTACGCGCACAATCTACCTCTCTCGTTTTGCTTATGTGTCCAGTCTACATCACTCAGGGATGCACAATCTCAGCTATAATAAAGCAATTGTGCATGTGTAACCGCTCCCAACCTAGTAACTGCATGACCTATGGAACTATAACGTTTTTAGCACTGGGTTACGGGCTGTTGATACTCCCAAAGTATCGGGTCGTTTGCCATTCATGCATACGGTTCTATTTGTTTGGGTTATCACACCGAATGCTCGTACTCCATTCTAGTTGAGAGAATGTGTGCGAGAGATTGGAGTGATTCTCGGGTTCCCTTCATCAGCTGTGCCGTAGAATCAACATCTCCCTCAATACTGCGCGCGCATAGAACTATGTCCTTACACAGCTGCCTTGATGGTTTGCATATTAGTTATTTTGGAATGACAAAGAAGTACATGGGTCTTAGATCGGGTAATCACTATTACTGCTTGTCTACCCTGGCTTTAGGATCTTAATCTAATGCCCTAACAGGGTCATGCGATAAGATCTTGTGGACTAAAATAGCTGGGGTCATGCCGATAAGCAAGGGTATAGTTTCCACTATGCATAACTAGGAAAGCTTATCTTCACATCACAGTTCTTGTATTAGGCTAAAGTTCTGTATGAACACGGTGTCTCGGAACTGTGCTTTTTGTGGTACCCACGAATTCCGGTAGATGCACCTATTGCATGAGATGCAGAAGAGCAGCAAGTGCGAGTGGATACCAGAATCCGATCCCCTCAAGGCCGAAGCCTATCCTTGAACTTGACCTTAGTACCATGACAAGCCGGCGATGACGTATGTCGAAGTTTCCGTCTCACCAGGAATAACGGTTCTGAACCAGCGCTAATGCAACCATTACAGTTCTGGATCCACTCGTGTGGTAGCGGTTATTCGGGAGTTACTTCAGTGGAAAGGTCCATGTGGATCTCGATTGGTGAGATTTTCTTGACTGCTGCAGTCGTAACATAGTACATATAGGAAACGGTGGATCCGACCGGTTTTGCGAATTCGCGTCAATTTGAGTAAGGGTGATGCGGTTCGCGATGCAGAGTCGTCTGATAACTTCTTGGAACATATCCGGTACGTTTAACAAACTGATGAGCCAAATACGTAGAACAGATTCCACTGTCCAGGCGTTCACTGTATCCCTGCCAAAATACATTTCTAGCCGAACTCAGGTCAGCGCGCAATAAGCGAGAGTGCAGTCTCCGCTAGCGTACTGAAATCTTATCGTCACGTCTGCACCCACACAGTAGAGTGGCTTTTCCTATGCCTGTCTATGATCAAAGAGATACTTTGATTTCGGCAATCCATTTCGCATTCACACTGTATCACCTCTGTAAACCATCACGCAGTAGCAAGTCTGCCAGGTATTTTCGGTGGGTCCTATAAGTGGAATGGCTGACGAAGCAATCAAACATGAGAAGGATTTAGATTATCAAGGAAACTAAAACCTACTGTTGCGGGTTGGTAATTGGGTGAATGATAGAGTTGGCGCTTAGCGCATGCTTCGCGATTGTATTTGCTTTATTGACACTGGCCGCAGCCAATCTTATGGACAATCAATTGGTTACTCGTCTACTTTTGCATATATGTAATGCTGTATTTTCTTGTAGGCATATTGTTATGATACATAAAATGGGTATGCTATTTGACCTATGATGCATGATTTGGTGGAGAGATAGATAGATAGATACGATAACTGATTAGATCGTCGGATTTTCAATTCTCCGACACTTTTGCGTGTTGACTCTGGAATCGAACCCACATAGTGTAATTTATAATGTCAAGCTCCTGTAGTTATCGATCTATGTATAGCTCTCTATGTTGGAACGGATGGTAGAGTACGTTCTCCTGTGCTCTCGGGTTAGGGTTGAGTATGGAGCCGCTACCGTGTAAATTCAGTCTGTGACATCTTAGACTTAGTCTAGAGATAGTCAGTTCAGTTCGGTCAAGAGAGAGGTTCAGCATAACAGGTTCGGCATAACACTCAATTCTCTCTACTCTTAGCTGTCAGCTGTAATGTACTCTGTGTTCACCAGATCCAATTCAGTCAGTGCGCTTGCTTGTTATTGACTGAGGTGTCCAATTGATACGGTGGATTTGGAGAAATTTTCCCTCGGTACAGAAGGGGGCTAGGAAACTTGGTCTGACATAGTTAGTACAACCATTGGTCGCGGAGATTTTACTACCCGACTAGGTGAGTTGCACATCTATACCGCCTAGATTAGAATATCATAGATCTGATAGGTCAACAAAAAAAGTCGCTCGCATATGATTATGTACTCTACGCAGCCCCACATTTCCTGCTTGGTATTCGACGAAGACTTTGTTACTACCTCGCCCTCATTTGTCCAATTTTTGTGTAGGGTGGCTTCAAACTCTAGGTACGAATAAGTGGCCACCGTTGAGACATGCAACCTGCGGCCTTCAAATCAACTCGATGCACCCGATAATACGGTATGTCAACCCGAAATGCACCACGCACGCCTACACGCCGTCTAGCAGAGCTGTAACGCTGCTCCTCTTAAGCCCCATGATTCTGTTGACACGCGGATGTTGCAATGTGCGCCGAGAACTCGTCAATCGTCTGAATTCTGGAGAGCAGAAGAGAAAAGGAAAAGCTTAAGCACAGTGTTCTCAACCTTCCAGTCCGTCCAAGCCAGGAAGGGGATTGACGGGAAGGACTACCGGTGACAGAGAAGAGCCGCCCCTGGTGGGCATCCACCGATATCCATGGATCTTAGTGTACATAACTAAAACCTATATAAAAATTGACATAATTATGCTGACCGTGATGCAAGATCCGTGAACATCTGCTTCATCCGTACCCTGTCAGACTCCGTTGCTCCAAAGATTAAGCCCTGCTGCACCACGATGTCGCGTGTAAAGATATACAGTAACCGCCCGATGAAGGTGGATGACGGCCGACATTCCGTCCGTCTTGAGTAAGGACGAGACGGACGGCCTTGGCGCCATCCCGTCCATCCGGCTTTCATGTCGGACGGCACTACCGTCCCCGGCCGTCGGACGGGACGGTTGAGAACACCGCTTAAGTACACGATATTAAGACAACTATACTGAGAGTGGCAGCCCACGTAACAGGCAAGCAATGACACGATGCCCGTCGATGCTCTCTGGCGAAAGCCCGTATTTCAGTCAACAGATTCGCAAACGTTTTATTTTCTCATTCACAGATGTCGCTCGCAATTTCAACTGCGATGGATTGCCAACAGAACAAGGTTGTGTACATCGCTTTGAGCAGTTATTCCACACCCAAAATTATCCCTATCTGATCAGTATTGATGAAATCAACATAGGGTCATAATGAGAGGGTACAAAAAGGGAAATCAGGGATGGAAAAAGTCCGTCCTATCTCAACCTAGCCTGAATTACGAATTTCCGGGCGCCTTCACTTTAGACTAGGGGTTCCAGTCTTCTGGAAAGTAAGACCGTCAACCTTTAGGTTATTACTTTAGATGGTAGAAAGATTTGTGGGTTGACTGATCTCTCGAGGCCAGAAGGCCCGTATATATACAGAATTGTCTCCTATATCCATCTCCATATCCATATTCCTATCCATATCCATATCCGTTTCATTGATATGAGCCGCTCTCTTTGATCCTAATACAGACTATGCATATCCTCATATGAAACACCAACTGCTTACGAGCCAGCAAACGGGCTTGAGATTGCAGACGGCACGATGCAGGTACATATGTATCATAGGGCCATCGAGTGACTCATCGATGATTACGAGTGATAGAATCGTGATCACAAGCGATGAAGTGATGACCGAATGACGACCATAGTATGGCTGCATCAACCAAGCAATTGCACGCTATCGCCCCGAGACTCAGCACGTTGAAGTGGTACACCATACCATGCGATTGGAGCTACCAAAGCCTCCTACAAAAAGCTAATGGCATGAGATGTCACTCGGCAGGTACCTTCAGTTCAGTGTTACAGATGTACATGATGTTACAGGTCTGATACACGGTCTTACTGCAGGGGCTGATGCCTCCTGTATATCTCGAGTCTTTCTCCTCTCTTTTCTCTATATAACTGAGAGTGGCGAGTGGCGAAGCATCAAAGTTTTCTCTCATAATTCTCTGTATATAAATCAAGTCTTTCTCCTGCTCTTCTTCTCTTCACTATACCATAGAATATTCACACGGTTCTCCCCTAGGTACTATAGCAACAGACTCAGTGCAGATGTAACTATTGCAGTTCTCGCTTCCCTCGTGTTATAATTGCGGTTGTTCAGGGATTACTTCAGTGGAGAGTCCATGCGGATCTTGGTGGGCAGAACAAAGGACTTTATATCGTACGAATCCATAATTTGACATTTTTGCTATAACGTTTCCTAGACTACTTCAGTCGTAATATAGTCCGTAACATTGGTTCATAAAGCAAGGAACGGCGAAATCAACCTTGTCGCATAAAGCAACATCTTAAATATGACATTTAAATCAAACTCAATCGAACTATTTTCTTAGAGCGTTTAATTCACCACCAGTTGATAATTTTGAACATGGGCTGTACTCATCCGAGATGCAACATTTCATCCACAAATGCTGCCTTCGCACAAGCTGCCCACTATGCTATATCTAACTTCTAAGTGACGACTTCACGACGTAAAGGTATTCAGTTTAGCGATACTTAACTTAAGGTGACGTACGGTTCCATCTCGCTATTCGATGCTACCGCATCACGTAGCACCCGTGAAGTTCATACCAGCGCTCCAGTTTACGAAATGGCGTTGATTTACAAAAAGGCGATACCGATTTATGATCCATCCTTGTTTGACAACTATTTGGAACGCTCGTTTGACAGAGTCCATGATGAGCCAAACGCGTAGGAGAGACAGACAATTAACACGCTTGCGTTATGCGCCACCTAGTTTACCTTGGGTCAGCACTAAATAAGCGAGAGTTTAGTCCCCGCTAGCGGACGGAAAGCTTATCATCACGTCGTCACTCACTTGATAAAGTGACCAATCTGAAGTGGAGAGTTGCAAGAGTGAAATGTCACGTAATGTAGATGTGTAGTGGTCACTTCGAGAGACTATAGACCTCACTGTGAACCTCGACGGATTATCAATAGCAACACATTGCTATATTTAACTGATATATGTAAAAATAATAACACTCTGCTAGAAACACACAATAAGAATTTCATCAGCCTATCTCAGACGACCACACTTCTTGAGATGATAAAGGTGTACCACTCAGTTAACAAGCGAATCGTAATTTTGCATGTGGAGTGGGTGTAGGTACCACCTACTCGTCATCGACTAGTTTGGTTGAAATTTAGCGCAGATGAGAGGGTGCCCAGCGACTAGTATGTTTGCCCTCTTTCTGGGTGTACGATATTTCATGCGGAGGAAACCAATGTACAGACCCAACCCTTTCCGCTAGGACGGTAGTGGGGGCCACTTATTACGCTGAAATTTGCGTACGGTGGTTACATTTCTGAACATTTGTGTTAGCCCGGTGCCGCTCTGCCTTACCGCGTGTTCCAAGCTATATTGTACGAGCGAAATGTCTTGGCGTTTGCGTACCTGCACTTCAATTAATCCACGTACAACACATATCCTACGCAGCACTCGTTGCGTACATACATTTGCAATGTGAGCAGCTAATTCTGCTCAAGGATCGCGTCATTCGTTCTATCTTTTTCCGCGCTGCTTGTCGCAACCCCGGTTACCGAGTAAGCCAACGAGCCTGCCGGGGAATTTACGCGTGATCGTCGATACCTGCGCTAACCGCGACACGCGGCAACAACTGCTAGCTGCGATATGGAGATTTAGGGTTCGGATTATCATGGCAGAACCAAGACCGACTACACTAAGCCAGCGATGAATCGCCTACCCGCGCTCGTTACAAACCCTACTCCCCTGCTTTACTACCATCTACTCCCTTTCGCTAGTTACGTCATCTCCCTTGCTAAACTAGCGCGAGGTATACAACTTAATTCGGTGTTATGTTATCCCCATGGCCATGGATTGATACAAAGCGAAAGAATTGCTGAGTTGGCAGAAACTGGGAGCATGGGTGGGTATACGAGCTGGTGGTTGTTGAGCTGGGTAAGGCGAAGGGGATGTTGTAGCGCTGGCGAAAATGGGAAGGATTTCTCGCAGGGCTACTTGATCAGAGTCTGCAACTCGTGAATATGTGTTAGTGGATAAGGAAATAACACATTTGACCTGACTCTCCGCCGAACCCTATACTCGAGTCCGTGAGGTCTCGAGTGACTCACCGTAGTGAATATACCAGCTCGTCAGCTGGATCATCAAAAGCTGCCACAAATCTTGACCGCAATTCACTGGCGATTCAGCGCAGACTCGGCCAGCTGTGAGCAGTTTTGAATTCGCCCCGCTTCATTACATCTCTACCCCCGTAATTCATACCGTCTCACACATAGCTATTGCGTGCCGATTAACCTCGACTTAATATTTGATTGCGCAGACGCCCGCATCCCCGGTCAGAGTATTAAGGTACGTAACACTTCCCGTCTTCCACCGTGGAGGGTGGTACGATGGTGCGGACGGTAGGTGGGAAAAAGTACAACCCATTACACCAAAACATCATGTATCTATATGCCGGGTGGTAAATGTGGACTTGCAGTTGACGGGCAAAGTTGATGTCGTTAAGCTGAGTGAGTTGGCGAGCAATGACAACGGCTGAGTGTGCAAGGTTCGGTTGGTGAATGCTAGGTGCTACGGGGGAACGGTTTTAGTTTTGCCATAACTGGGAGAAATATGCGGGATTGGGGATAATGCTTCGGAATCTGCCAAGAAGTATGCCCAATCACTTCCCGATCTTCCTTTCTATCCTCTCATTCTTCCCATTCTCGCCTCTTTTCCTATCCATGTATGACAGCACATACTTAAGGTAAATTATCTACATGCAATAAGTTGTTGAAATGGTAGTGATATCTAGTTGAATCTTATGAGCCGCTGTGCCTGACAAAGGCTGACGATCTACCTATGCAACAGGTTTGTTGCGATATTGAAAGGAGAACCGTGTTCGTGTATAGACTTAAGGTACAGAGAAGAGAGAAGGAGGAAGACCCGAGCTATATACGAGACAGTTGTGTGCTTTGTGCCTTGCCATCAACCCCACTTACGGTCAGCTCGTGTCAGGTCTATATATATATGCAACAAAGTATATTGCATAAATAGGTCTTGGCTTGAGATGATGTCTTGTATGGCCAGAGACGGTGTCTTGTATCGCCGAAGATGATGTCTTGTATGTATGGCCGGAGATGATGGCCGGAGATGACTGTTGACTCTGATACGGGTTGATGGCATTCAGCCGTACTTGTACCCTCATATATATAGCCTTGTAGCCCTCTTAGATAAAAATACATCGAAGCTATTCTATCATCTCTACTTTGAATAAACTTTGTGCGTTTTCTGGTGAGTGATATTCTATGATCGGCCTAATCTTATTCTGTAATGGTTACCATACGTGTGAGGCACATAAGGTTCGAAATCAACATTACAATGCGTGGACATCATGTGGCCAGTACTACGCTACATACAATCTGCAGTGTATACAAAGGAAATCTATAAGATACTTCGCACGATGATTAAAACAAGATTTTTGTTGTAAAAGATTTTTTCCATACCGAATGCCCAACAGTATGCGGAATCCTCAATAGCATCTGCTCGCACGGGGCTTTCGTAACGCAAGACGTCGGTACCATCGTACTACAATTGGCAGATGAATACCGGAGTGAATAGGTGGAGAGTTATATATCATGATCTAGTATATCGGATGAGAACTGGCAACAATCACTTTTTCGCATTGCCGCGGCGAACATTTCGTTCAAGGCAAAGCACAGTATCAACGCACATTATATTCCTCTATAGAATTAAACTATTTCTACTCGAAAGTTAGACGAGGTCTAGCTGAGAATACTGCATTTACAGCTTAGTCTGTAATTTCTGGGGTATAGAGTTCTCCCCGCCTTAGGCTACAGCCAGTATACCTGCATAGTATCGCAGTATTGATTAACATATATTGTAGCGGTAGATTTTGTGGAAGTCGTGAGGTTTGATATCATCGTCCATACTGAAATTGGCCTCTTCTTCTCTAATCTACATGTTTAAGCTCCGCGGAAAGCACACGTGACTACTTTTTCCTTTTTCACCACGCAAAGTGCCAATTCCTAGAATCCCCGCTTCCTTTAGAATGCATTCCCGGACAGCGGAACTATTTCAAACAGTGCCCATGAATATGCGGTGGCCCCGGGGCTTGTCTTCGGAGACCCTCTTTATATTTGCCTCTGAAGGTTTTCCTTTACTTATCGAGGTAACTGATGTTCAGTGCCAATATGGGGGCGGTATCTGTTTTGTTCGAATAGGTTGCACATCCAGTTTAGGTAACGGCATGTGTCTATGAATCAGAGAAAAGTGGCATCGCGATCATGTTATTGGCTACTGTGGCTGATAGCCATTGAAAAATTGCCTAAATAGTATTATAGTAAATGCAACCTATCTGAAGAAAACGAGCTAGTAGGGGGTAGGATGTTTTTCGTGACGGGCGGTGGTGCAGCGGGAATGAAGTGACTACATGACACGAACTTTATTTTCGATCGATATCATAGCAATATGTTCCATTCGTTGAAACGTATTGTTATTCCTTGGCTCTGGAAGATCATGAGCGGTTCCGAAACATCAAGATGGGTCTATGTTAACACGTATGCGTAACGGTCGAAGCTCGTTGATTGTCTCGTGTGTATTCGCATAATTATCTACAGAAAGAGAAAAGGAGCAGCAGATATAGTAAATCATGTGATCATAGACACAAGTCCAACATTCAACAAATCTAATAAGCTAAACTGGTACCCAGCAATGACACAGAGTTCGTTTTCAACTTTTTCATTTGTATGCCTCTTAGAGGGTGCGTATACGAAAGCAGGTACTGCATATGTAATCACCAGTGTCATTCAAACTTCCTGTAATGGATATTAGGTGCCATTTTTATGTGATATTGACGGGCCAGTCAAGAGCCACAACGCTAACCTCTGTTGGTTATAAACTATTGGTCACGCCAAAAGTATACAGGGCACCTTATTTGAAGTCGTCGGATCAAAGACGGCAACCTGACTCGCAACGGACATTACATTAGTCGACAAATAACTAAAACTATGCATACACACAAATACTCTTACAAAGGAAAAAAACACGAAAACCCTCTTAATCCCCGGATGCTTCCCCGACAAATGTACTACTGCAACTAGAATTAGCAAATTAAATACGTATAATGACATGGGGCAGGAGCTCACTATTTGGCTTGTTGGCCATCAACTTGGTTCCCGCTGGTCCCTCCGTTGTCCCCGTTTCCACCATTACTGAAGGGTCTTGCTGTAGCGGTGGCAGTGTGACTGGAACTGCGTGTGGGCATTACAGTGATGCGAGTAGTTTCTGTTGAGGAAACACGGGTAGATTTAGACGAATGGGTAGTCTCAGATGTCTCTGTGGCTCTAGTGCTCATAGAACTGCTGGTGGTCCCAGTTGTAATACCGGTGGAGAAAATGCGGGTAGATTGGGTTGAAAGGGTAGTATCAGATGTCTTTATGCTGCCGGTGCTCGTAGAACTGCTACTAGTCCTAGTTGTGATACTGGTGGAGGGTACACGGGCAGATCGGGATGAAGAACTAGTAGTCCCGGGTGTCTCTGTAGCCCTGGTGCTCGTAGAACCGCTACTGGTCCCAGTTATGACACTGCTGCAAGGAGTACGGGTATATGAGGATGACGAAGTACTGCTAGTCCCAGACGTAACACCGGTGGAGGAAACACGGGTAGATCTAGAGGAAGTGGTGCTCCCGGATGTCTCTGTGCTCCTGCTGCTCTTAGACCTGCTGCTAACCCCAGTTGTGACACTGCTGGAAGGAGTCCGGGTAGATGACGATGAACTGCTAGTCCCAGAGTTTATACCGGTCGAGGAAACACGGTAGATCTAGATGTAGTGGTGCTCCCAGATGTCTTTGTGCTCCTGCCGCTCGTTGAACTGCTGCTCGTCCCGGCTGTGACACTGCTAGAAGGAGTCCGGGTAGATGACGATGAACTACTAGTCCCAGAGTTTATACAGGTCGAGGAAACACGGGTAGATCTGGATGAACGGGTGTTGGAAATGGTAGCGGGCGCTGTGAGAAGGTCCAAGAGCGATATCGTTCTCTCTACTCTAGCGGTCTCTCTATGTACGGAATGACAAGGCCACATTAGCCGCTCCGCCATCGGGCGGACTCGGGCACAGGGTTGAGCGGATTTCCAATAACGGATAGTCCGAGATGTCTTTGTGGTTCCGGTACTCGTAGAACTGCTGCTAGCCCCGGTTATGGAAACGCTAGTTGATGTTGTTGACTTCGTGCTTGGGCTTTGATGTAGAACCCGTGGTACAGACTGTAATAGTCGCCATCGACGTAGTTGTAATTGCCGTGGAGCAGGACCTAGGTCCTTTCACCGTTTGAATAGTTACCTTTGGGGTGCATACGGATGAGATGTACTAGATAACATTAGAACCTTTTGTCAATAGCTCTCAACTGCAAGAACTAACATCGGTAACCGTCTCGTGATGTTTCGTCGCGCAAGTCCTCGGCGTGACCGCCTCTGTTTGAACCCTAACCCCGATTCCGCGGGATGTTGTGTAGGTCCTCCATCGAGTCTCAGTAGAAACTCTCCATTTGGTTGAAAACTTCCATTTTGTGGATATCCTTCGTTTAGCTCTATAACTTAGTTAGCTGACCTTTCCCCTATCAGTGTGACCTGCTGAGCGTTCGGTCCTGAACCTCCGAAACCAGGTAGCGGCTATAATGCCGAAGAGTGCAAGGAAAGATAAGAAAATGGTGATCTTCATGACTGGGATACGGGTAATCGAATGGATCTGATATTATGAGAAGATTGTCGAGTAAAGAATGGATTCGCCCACAGGCTAATTGGCACTAAACGAATGTGTAAAGGAAAGAGTGAGGTATGGCGCAACGGGGAAGTGAGTGCTCTACTTCACGAAAGAGCTTTATCTGTGCGTTAGTCTGAATCTAAATACTCGTCGCCCAAAAGGAGTCAAATCAACGCCATCATTATCACTGGGAAAAGAAGTCTCAGGGATGATAAACATAGCCTCGATAAATTTCAGCTATCCAGGTAACATTCCGGAAGTGGGCGTAAGTCGATTGTGTGAAGTACAGGAGATGGAGTGAAAAGCAGCAATGATGGCCAGAAAAGCGCATCTTCAGCCTTGGGAACCACTGGGGTCTTTGTTGTGTATCTTGTATCAACTGCGGAATTCATAGTGACGATCAGTTACACCAATTCAAGGGAGCATGCAACATACCAGAAGGGTGGTACAATATTTGCGATCGACCGGAGATGATAGAACCATCTAGGCCGATCCGGGACGTCCTGAAAGTCTGCCTCTACTCCACGCGACACGGTGCTCCACGCGACACGGTACTCTATGCTAGGCGGATAACTATTCTCGCTCCGGAACTGAATCTCAGTGTGTCTTTCTGTCATGTCCAATGACGGTAAATAAATTCGGCCGACTACAAGCTTGCGAGCACGTGGCTAGACACTAGGAACGGGAGAAGGTGTGTCTGTGCCGGATATCTGGTGCATGTATTTAGCAGCACATGGATAAAGCTAAGTACAACTTGTTCATCCTGGTGGTAATTGCAAAGGTTATACCGGTTAATGATCAGGGTTTGTGGTGGGATGTGGCTTGAGCTGAACTACCTGACGGTTAGTTGCAGTATCCAGAACATGCAATGTACCTTTCAGATGCCCAATGTACAAGGAGGTACATGTCGTTTCTCCGTGCTTCTAATACACCAGTTCAAAGTGATGGGCACATCCTTCCACTGATCGACAACTGCCATACGATAGTGTCTTAAACACGCGGGAGAATGAGATAAGTTGCTAGCTGTGGGTTTTGCTTCTTAACACACAGAATTGGGTTTTGCAGAAACAGTGTAGTGGCTATGTAAATAGATGCAAATTAGCCACCCAATGGGTTTGCTTCCCGAGATCTGTTTTCGACGTATGCGGTGCTGCTGCACATCTTGCGTCGCGTACCTGCATAGCTTCACTTCATCCCGGAAACAGGTGACACACCAGAGCCACCTCTCCTCATCTCTCGTCAGGGGGGTTCAACCTGTGACTCCGGGTTTGACGAAATCCAAGATGTTCCTCCCAGTGAAATACACATCGCCGCCCTAACAAACACCCCGGCCACCTCACCCCGCAAACCTTGACACCTGATTGCATTGTTTAACAAGCATGTGTTACCTGTTCTCGTGACTTTTGATGTCCATCAGCTGAAGAACTCCCACCTGCGCAGATAGAACCCCCGGTCAAGCAAGCGTGGCCCTCTCATTTCACCCTGCAGTTCCCGGAAGCTCTGCCCATCGTCTCCCGTATTTCCCTGCCCCGCTATCATACCTATATTCCACGCTGAATGCCAACTGTAGACAATGAAACGGATCACCCATGATGACTGCCAAGTAATGTTGAAGATAGTGTATACGGCAGGAGAGGGACACTGTATTCCCTCCAAATAGGTTGGATGTGGCAAAAGGGTATCTTAAAAACCAAGGCATTTCGGCTGTAGTATATCTCTGTGTACAGTGGTGTGGTATAAGCGCCACCTATACCATGTACATTAGCCGCTGCTCGCCTATCAACATGTACGTGCAAACAGTGTTCATCTGAAACAATGCGCGGACGTTTTCATTCCCCTTTGCTGAACGCCATGAAACACCAGTTTCCCAAATTGACCGTGTTGGACACAAGATTGACATCCAAGGTCTGTTGGTTCTGATAGATCTCGAATTCACTATATCAAAAGGTGGCTTAACTAATTATGTACGACCCCCTGAACATGATCTTCGGGAGAGACATTCACAAGTCGGCGTGTTATCGCAGACGACAACCGGGACATGGCCACGATAAGAACCCACGTGTGTACGTACATGCCCAACCCCAAATTCTCCGAGATCGCCGCACACGGAAGCGCGTGTATCTAAAGTGTAGCATGTTCTCCGACCATCCTCCATAACTGGCCTGCCTAGGAACAAAAATAGAGTCGACGGAATTTGTTTACCAGTTAGAACATAAAACGTAGATCTCAGCTCTAGTTCACATAGACAAGAGAGTCGAACATGGTTCTTTCGCCAAACTTCGACTCGACCAGTCGCTGGAAGGGCAATGGCGTGCTCTGCAATGGTGTGCTTTGCGGTTGAAAAGTGAAATATTCTGGATACCGTTGTTATGATTGGTTTTATATGTACTGCACCAAATTGAAGCACTTGCCCCCGAAATCAAACTTGGCTGGAGGGTGTCTTACTTCCTGTAGGACAAGCGCGGCAACGTCCGCCCGGCCGCTCGTGTGCATGGACGGAAAGCGAAGTTTACGCATGCAGGCGTAGTCCTTCCATATAGTATACAGGTTTATTTTTTCAAGCGATGTTGTGCTAGTCCGCTAGAAATATCCAGGTATGCCCGCGTTAAATACATCCAGCTTTCTGTAGATAAACACAGTGCGGCCGTCTGAAGTCTTCACTCGTTCATTTAGATACTTCTTCTACGCTCGTTCATTACAAACTCTTTTAGTTACTAGTTTCCCGTTTTTACCATGAAGTTCAGCATCATCACCTTTTTCCTCACCCTCGCATTCGCCCTGGTCGTCGTTGCCATGCCCGGCCGTGGTGATCATGTTGTGTGAGTGCTAACTAACCCGTTAATACAATTCTTGCAGAGCTGATGGATATAGAACTCGCTGGATATCTACTACCAGTTACACAGTTGTTACTAGAACATCGTGGCGAACAGCGTACTTGGGACACCGGTACACGACTTTGATGGTGGTTGTCAGACCGCGGACATGCCCGCCCGATTCCACGCACACAGTCACATCTGTATGTTCTTGCACGATGTTGAGGAAGGAGGTTAACAGAGGATGCAGACCATCGGACATGAGTGCAAACAAACCACGTATACTACAACCGAGACGACGTCGAAGTGTACCCCGACTATCGCGGTTTATACTGCTTCTGCGACTGAGACTATCACGGTTCCCGCTACCTAGAGTACAATGTAAAACACTGTATCATTCCGTATATGCGACTGCTAACGACAAACAGAACTGTATGATTCCCAAGAGGGTAGGCATATTCCGGGACGCAGATTCGAGATTGTGGCAAGAGGGATCTGGATTTCTGCAATGTTGCTCTGTCTACCGCTTTGGACTACATATCCACAGCAGTTAACGCCTTAATTTTTTGTGTCGAGATGAGTTGTTTTCGGATAGCTATATATTAATTATAATTTCCTATATAATGATGATTTAGTTAGCTAGAAATAATCGATGTTCGCCTGATTGGAACCTAGAAATTAAGAATCGCTGCTCGAAAATTTGGTAACTCGTTATCTGATATACAGGATGGAGAGCGACTATGTTTGCTACTCAATTTTTGCGCGTGGCATTCCATATGTTGAAACGTCCGTGAAAGGTGCGCCCGGTAAACCTAAGGGTCACCATCGGCACTAATCGTGAATTTTTGCCGGGATATAATGCCGAGGCTATCCTCAATGTACAAATGCTAGCCTGCGTTCCAAAGTGGAAATTGTCTTACCATCCAATTTTGGCTCCCATTCTCTTCAGGCAAAAATCACTTCGCGGATTCGTGGCTATGATCTATTAGAACATAGGAGTAATCGAGTGTTATCCACGTAGATACACCACACAAATTGTTGTTCCCTGATATGGCAGGGTAAATTTCACCAGTTACATAATAGAATACTCTCTTGACTAAGTAAATGGATGGTGAGAATTTTGGAGAGTCAGCAAGTACAGGAATTTAAATGCGATGGTCTACCAACAGCTACTAACATATCACGCCTGAATCCATATACGTCTAAGAATTGGGGATATGCTGCCGGTTTTTATAAATTCTTGTGTCTCAGCTTCAGTTTCATAATGGTCTAGTACAGGGTGCTGGGTCAGTCTCGCTTGCCGGATCTGGATGGAGAAAAGACCCCCGAAAACGCTCAAATATCAGCTACTATAATTATATGAGTGCTAACTTAGCCTCTGTGAGCGTCGCAGCAACAGTTGAAGCGGATGGGGATTCGGTTGATGGCGGGTCTACCATGGATTGCTGATACCCCCCATATTCGAGCAACAAACGTACTCACTTTCCATCTCATAATACTCTTCTCTGATATATAGAGAATGCAGAATTTAGTAGGTCGTAATAGCCTGCGTAGTCTGTCCAATGAGTGCCGAGTAATAAGTAGTGAAGTCTAGAGGACTCAGAAGCGATCATCTGGTAATTTGCAATATCGATTGCGCTCACTATCAATTAAAACCCTATATCCCTAATACGTTCTCCGTTCATAATCATACTACTCCTTTCCATGGCTAGAATAGGCGCTCCACAAGATGATACATCATATGTTTGATTCGAAATTGTACATTCTGCGTTTTTCTTACTTTTTGCAGTCTACATAACGACGCGTGCAATCTACCTTCCCCGTTTGGCCGATGTGTCCAGTCTACATTACCCATTGACTTACGGTCCCAGCCATAGCAGGGCGGTTGTGCATGTTGAACCGCTCCAAATCCTGTAGCAACCTTAACTGTAAAGTCCATTATATCTTTAGCGCCGAGTGACGCGGTGCTGGTAACCCTGAAGCATTTGGTTGCGATGTCGTTTCAATATGCGGTTCTCTTTTTGGAGCGATCACACCGACTATGTTTACCCCGCATCATTAGAGAGGATGTGTTCAAGTGATTGGATGAATCTCAGGTTTCCTTCACCAGCTGTACCATTCCCTTGATGCTGCGTGCACATAGTAATGTACCTCCTACACGCCCAGCTTGATAGTTTCGATGCTACTAATTTCGGAGTAAAAGGTAAACAAGTCCACAGATCTTAGTTCGCGATTATCATATCAAATTACCTTAGCCTGACTTCAGGAGCCTAATCTAATGCCGTAACCTTGGTAAGGGGTAATTGCGATAGGGTATTGTGGACGAAATCTAGTAAGTTTAGGGTTAGTGCACGATAAGCGATAGTTTAGTCCCCACTAGCGCACATACAGAAAGTTTATCTTCACATCAACTTTCACTGCATTAATCTTAGACTAAATTTCTGTATGAACATGACGCTACTCTTCTGTATCCGCAGTTTTATTTGGGTGTTCATGTGGCCGATTCTTCACATTGGTACCATTTCCGGGTTTACAGTGAAACGTACCCGCTGGTATTGATACGTGCTGGCAGTCATACACCATGACATTGCAAGCGATGTCTCCACAATAGTAATTATCCACTAATAGTACACGGGGAATTAATTGAATTGCCCCGTCCAGAATGCCGTGGTATAAACAAATCGAAAAGCAATAACACTTGGATTCGCCATATAAATTCCATTAATCTTGCACCTTCCCTCGCCTTTAACTCCAGTTCCAATATAACATCCCATAACATAACATCCTTCGCAACGAAAATACTTCAAGCCCCGCTGCTGTTGTACCGTTTGACTAACCCCTAGTGCCCTGACGGAAGTTGCCGCTCCCTGTCTCGGGGTACTTAGATTGAAAACCACTCATTTCATATCGGACCACATAGCAACCAATTCTCGTATCCCAATACTGGGCACTGGGATCTTGTAATTGGTGTGCATTAATAGAAATATGAGTAAAGGCCGGTCACCACCGCATCACTCGCTTCACCCAGCCATTAGTCAACTTATATCCGAGCGCTTCTGTTAAATGTGCTCATAGAGAATGTTGATTGTACTATCTAAAAGGCTACAAAGACCTTATATACACGGCAGTCAATGCAGTAATACGTACGCCTGATCTATGCGTAGATACTGCTGAATACCATCAACCCGAATCAGTATAGACCACGCGATTTGGACCGACAAGTGCGCGCCTAATGCATGAGGTGTGAAAGATCAGCAAACGGGAGTAGGGGATACCAGAAGATGACCTCGGCAAGGCCAAAGCCTACTTAAACCTGACCTTAGTGCTATGACACCCCCGGCGATGAGGTGAATGGAAAATTCCATCTCACCAGGCAATAGCTGTACTAGCCCAGTGCAGATATAAAGCATTTCAACTCTCGATTTGCTCGTGTGATTTTTGACGGAATACTTGGCTTTCACCCGTGACCATCAACTGGCATCGTGTGATTGCTTGGCTATTCCGTGCGTTGCCACCTTCAGTATATTTATCTTGACATCGTGTACTTAAGCTTTCTCATTTCTCTGCTCTCCTTAAAACTTAGACAATTGACGAGTTTTCCACACCCATTACAACACTCTCGTGTCACGAGTGATAGTTGTTGTTACTCAGAGATTCAGGGGAAAGAGTTCATGCGCATCTAGGTTGGCGGAACTTGGGACCTTATTTCTTACGACTCCATAATTTAGTATTTTGTCTATAACATTTCCTAGACTACTGCAGTCGTAACATAGTACATATTATTGATTTTTAAAGCAGGGAATAGCAGAATCAAGCCTGCTGCGCAATGTAACACTTTGAATACGACTTTTGAATCAAACTCAATTGAAATATCTTTTATCCCCTGGATCGTAACTTTGGCATTCCCGGCCCGTTTGGGCATGGCAACCGACTCTCCACCTGCAAATATTTAGCGATGCAACCACAGCTCTGTGGGGGTGGCCTGGGAGCATTATAAACTTACTTTCTTATGTCTTGAGAGCATTTTGGCAAAAATTAAGGACTGTACAAGAATGGGGTGCCGATAAAAAGGGCAGTTTTGTTGGGAAGGTTGTCTCAAGATCAGCTCCCCAAAAACTCGAAAATGTCACTGTGCAGCCCAGATGGACAACTCTGCCCATAACACCCCAAAATATCCTTCAAGCTTAGTGCTAAGGACATGCTCTGAAGTCTCAATATCATTGCACACAAGGAATTCCATCTGCAATGTGCCCAAGAGTTGAGGCTCAGAGGGGGGATACCAATACCCATCACACAGCTCTCATAGTGAACAAGGCTAAAACCCACTTTGTCAAACATCAAAGAGGGCATATCTTTACCCCTCAGCCAGAGCTGGAGTCATGGGCAATTTTCAGTACACCTTGAGAAGGGAAAGTAGCTGGGATGGTGGCTTTGCCAGCAGGAAAGCCCAGCCAGAAATACCAAATCTCCACCCAAACTTTGCTAAGCATGTTCAAAATGCAAGCAACTGTGGTGTCTCAATAATGAAAGGCATCGTTTTGTGGAATTCAATCACCTGTAAAGAAGAAAGGTGGGTAGTGGTGCATAGACATGGGGTGGGTTGCCAGTTCAGAGAGCGAATTTTGGTGGGGCAGTAAGACTTACAAAGTCACATCACATATAA
>Ga0307514_10001392_pt1 | contig 30115 bp, 27 predicted proteins | sample 16_EM_MG_FD_203088 | JGI IMG/M metagenome (GOLD analysis project Ga0307514, IMG submission 203088) | Populus trichocarpa ectomycorrhiza microbial communities from riparian zone in the Pacific Northwest, United States - 16_EM | ecosystem: Host-associated > Plants > Roots > Unclassified | place... | reverse complement strand
CACGGCGACACGTCGCTGACGCCGAAGAAGCCGTGACGGAAGCCGTCGATCATGTAGAAGAACGGGTTGAAGTGGCTGATCACCAGCCACACGCTGGGCAAGGACTGCACCGAATAGAAAACCCCGGCCAGCATGGTCATGGGCATCACCAGGAAATTCTGGAAGGCCGCCATCTGGTCGAACTTCTCGGCCCACAGCCCGGCGATCAGCCCCAGCGCGCCCATCAAGGCCGCACCCAGCACCGCAAACACCAGCACCCACAGGCCGTTGACCAACCCCGGCGGCGAGAACCACACGGTCACCACCAGCACACCCAGGCCCACGGCCAGGCCGCGCACGATGGACGCACCGACGTAGGCGATGAACCAGGCCCAGTGCGACAGCGGGCTGACCAGCAGGAACACCAGGTTGCCGGAGATCTTGCTCTGGATCAGGCTGGACGAGGTGTTGGCAAAGGCGTTCTGCAGCACGCTCATCATCACCAGGCCGGGGATCAGGAACGCGGTGTAGCCGACGCGGCCGTAGACCAGCACATGGTCCTGCAGCGCATGGCCGAAGATCAGCAGGTACAGCACCGCGGTGAGCACCGGCGCGCCCACGGTCTGGAAGGCGACCTTCCAGAAGCGCAGCACTTCCTTGCGGAACAGCGTGCCGGTGCCGTCCAGCAGGTGCGGCCGCGGCGGCGAGGTGTCGACCGGCTTCATACGGACACCTTCAGCGCCTGGGCGCTCGGCACGCCATCGGTTTTCATGATGTTCAGGAACACGTCTTCCAGGTCGGCGCGGCCGATCTCCAGGTCTTCCACCCGCACGCCCGCAGCACGCAGCCGGGCCAGCACCGTTTCCACTTCGCTCGCGTCGCGCGCGGCGATCTGCGCGATGCGGCCGGTCACACGCGCCTGCGTCGCCAGCTCGGGCGGCATCGCGTCGTCGGTCTTGAAACGCAGCATGGTGACGGCCGTGGCGGCCAGCAAGTCGGTCGTGCGCTCCAGCGCCACCAGCTTGCCAGTCTTCAGCATGCCGATGCGGTGGCACAGCGCCTCGGCTTCTTCGAGGTAATGCGTGGTCAGCAGCACCGTGGCGCCCTCTCGGTTCAGCTGCGCAACGAAGTGCCACAGCGTCTGGCGTAGTTCCACGTCCACGCCAGCGGTGGGCTCGTCCAGCACGATGACCGGCGGCCGGTGCACCAGCGCCTGTGCCACCAGCACCCGGCGCTTCATGCCGCCCGAGAGCTGGCGCATGTTGGCATGGGCCTTGTCGGCCAGACCCAGGCCGGCGAGCAGCTCGTCGATCCAGTCGTCGTTGTCCTTCACGCCGAAGTACCCGCTCTGGATGCGCAGGCATTCGCGCACCGAGAAAAACGGGTCGAACACCAGTTCCTGCGGCACGATGCCCAGCGCCCGGCGCGCCCGCGCATAGTCGTCGACAACGTCGTGGCCCATAACCTTGACCCGGCCTTCGGTGGCGCGGGCCAGACCGGCAAGGATGCTGATCAGCGTGGTCTTGCCGGCGCCATTGGGCCCCAGCAGGCCGAAGAATTCGCCCTGCGCGATGTCGAAAGACACCCCATCGAGCGCACGAAATGCACCGCGGGCGCCTTGGTAGGTCTTCGCGACGCCCTGGAAGGAGACAGCTGGCATGGGGCGCGATTGTAGGGAGCGGCGGCAAAGGCCCGCGTCCGGCAGGGAGCCGGCTTTTGTGCATGCCGCGCGGCCCGGAATTTGGCCGCTTCGGTCACCGGGCCGCGAGGGTTGCGTCGTTAAGATCCGGCGCGTCCAACGCCTGCGAAAAATCGCCGGCGGTCCAGCCAAAAGGAGAACCCGATGTCCGATCTCAAGACCGAATTCGAAACCGCGGTGGCGGAAAGCAAGCAGCTGCCGGAAAAGCCGGACAATATGACGCTGCTGAAGATCTACGCGCTGTACAAGCAGGCCAGTAGCGGCGACGCCAGCGGCGACCGCCCGGGCATGACCGACTTCGTCGGCCGCGCCAAGTGGGATGCCTGGCACAACCTCAAGGGCCAGACCCCCGAGCAGGCGATGCAGGCCTACATCGACCTGATCGAGTCGCTGAAGTGATTCAGCCAGGCTGACAGCGGGATCAGCCCTTCGCGGCTTCCTTGGCCAGCGCGGTGTCCAGTTGCTTGCAGGCCTCGGCCTCGATCTGGCCGGCGAAGGGCTTGAACAGGAAGCCCAGCTTGGCGTTCAGCTCGAAGGCGTCACCGCTGACCAGCATCTCGCCGCTCACGCCGGCGCGGCTGAAGCGCAGCACGTCCTGCGCCTCGCCAGCCGCCAGCTCGCACTTCACGTCGAACTTCTTCTCGGCGTGTTCGGCCCATTTCTTGGCCACGGCGCGGGCGCGGGCCAGGCCCAGTTGGTGTTCGCGGCGAATCTTCAAATCGGACATGGCGTTGGCGGAGTCTTGACGGAGCGGGGCGCGCCAGGCGGCGCACAACAGCCCGGATTGTCACCGCTGCGGCCCCTTTGGGAACGCAAGCGTCACGAAGGCTCGCTTGCTGCGCCCTGCTCTGGCGTGGCATCCGGCACGGCTTGGCCCGGCGGAAGCAACGCCTTGATGGCCGCGTCGCGCTCGGCGCGCGGTTGCTTGGCCAAGGCCTTGACGGCTGCGTAGAAGCGCGGGAAGTCGCGCCCCTCACGCTCGAACAAGGCTTCGAACGCCGGCACCAGTCCAAAGTAAGCCGCCTGCACGCCCAGCGAGGCGTTGTTCAGCTTCTCGAAGAACAGGTCGTAGCCGGCGTAGCCATGCCAGCGCTCGGCCTTGGCCTGCGCATATTCGGCGCGCAGCGCGGCCATCAGCTCGGCCTTGCGGGCGCGCTTGCCGTCGTCGTCCAGGCTGCTCTTGTAGAGCGCATCCAGCGCCTGGCGGGTGCGGTTGACCATGGCCCGCATGTCTTCGCGGCGACTGTTCAGCGTGGCGTACTGGTCGCGTGCCTGCTGGCTGGCATGGGTGCTGAGCCAGCGTTCGCCGCCCAGGCGCTCGACCGAGGTGGCGAAGGCCTCGTTGAACGAGGTGTCGCCCGGCGCGTAAGCCACCTGGTGCGCCAGCTCATGGAAGATCAGCCGCGCCAGTTCACCTTCGGGCCATTGCACGAAGGTGTTCAGCAGCGGGTCGCCGCCCAGCCACTCGGTCTTGCCCAGCGTGGAATACGCTGGCACCGGGTAGACGGCCACTTCCAGCCCCTCCTCGCGCAGCGGCTGCGCGGCGGCCTCGGCCGTGTCCAGTGCGTAATAGCCGCGGTAGCCCACGCAGCCGACGATGGGGAAACACCAGGTGCGCAGCTTCAGCGACAGCTCGGGCGCCGCGACCACGTTCCACACGGCGGCCGGTCGCTTCAGATCCGCATAGCTGCGGTAGCTGTGGTTGTCCGGCAGCTTGAGTTCGGAGACGGCGTAGTCCCGCAGGCGCTGGGTCAGCGCCAGGCGCTCCTTCAGCGCCGCCGAAGTCTGCGCATCGGCGATCACGTCGCCCACCGGCCGCGCGCTGGTGATCAGCGAGACATGGCCTTGCGCCGACTGCAGCAGGTAGCCGATGGAACTGCAGCCGCTGGTGACGCAGACCGTGCCAGCCGCCAGCACGACCACGCCCACCAAAGAAGCCGTGCTCACCGCCAGCCACCTGCCCCAGCGCATCCTTGAGCTGCCTGGGCGCTCACGCCGCCACGGGCAGCGCGGCGACCTCGACCAGGCAGTCGTAGAAGCTCGGGCCGCCGCCCAGGTCGGTCAGGCCCTGGTGGGTCAGCTGGTTGACGTTGGTGCCGTTGCGACCCAGCTTGCGCCACCACACGCCCAGGCCATGCACGACCCCAGGCCGCGCGCGCGGGCTGACCTTCAGCAGGCAGTGGTGCTCGCCGCGGTCGTTGAAGACCTTGACCATCGAACCATCGGCAAGGCCGCGCGCCGCGGCATCACCGGCGTGCATCTCCAGCAGCGGCTCACCTTCGATGGCACGCAGGCTCTTGACGTTGACGAAGGTGGAGTTGAGGAAATTACGCGCTGGCGGCGAGATCATCGCCAGCGGGAAGCGGGCGGCCAGCTCGGGGGTGCTGCGCGCGCTCTCATGGTTGGGCACGAAGTCCGGCAGCGGCAGGCCGGGTACGGTGGCGCGTGCGCGGCCACTGGGCGTGGCGAAACCGCCTTCGGCAAACGGCGCCTCCGGCAGGTCCAGCTTGAGCCAGCCTTCACGCTGCAGGCGCTCGAAATCGACCGAAGGGACCAGCGCCTGCCGGGCCAGGGTCAGGTCGTCGTCGGCAAAACAGGGCTCGTCGAAACCCATCTTCGCGGCCAGCTGGCGGAATATTTCGGCGTTCGAGCGGGACTCGCCGGCCGGCGACAGCGCGGGCTCATTGATCAGCAGATAGGTGTGGCCGTAGCTGGTGTGCACGTCCCAGTGCTCCAGCTGCGTGGTGGCGGGCAGCACGTAGTCGGCCTGGTCGGCGGTGTCGGTCAGGAAGTGCTCGAGCACGACGGTGAACAGGTCTTCACGCTGGAAGCCGGCAACCACCTTGGCTGAGTCCGGCGCCACCGCGACCGGGTTGCTGTTGTAGACGATCACCGCCTCGACCTTCGGGCCAAATGCGGCCGAGCCAGGGTTCAGCAGATCGTCGCCAATGGTGCTCATGTTGATGGTGCGCGGCTGGCGGCCAGCCAGCAGGTCCGGGCGCTCCAGCACGGCATCGTTGCGCACGCGCTTGAACCAGCCCGAGGCAGACAGCAGCAGGCCACCGGCGCGATGCTTCCAGGCGCCGGTGAGACAGGGCAGCAGCGCAATCAGGCGCACCGCATTGCCACCGCCTCGCACGCGCTGCATGCCGTAGTTCAGGCGGATCGCCGCAGGCGCGGTGGTGCCGTAGTCGCGCGCCAGGCCGCGCACTTCGTCTGCCGCCAGCCCGCAGGTTTCGGCCGCGCGCTCAGGCGGCCACTGCAGCGCGCGCTCGCGCAGCTCGGGCCAGCCTTCCACGTGTTTCGCAAGGTAGTCATGGTCCAGCCAGTCGTTGACGATCAGCTCGTGCATCAGGCCCAGCGCCAGCGCACCGTCGGTGCCGGGCATCAGCGCGATGTGCTGGTGGCACTTCTCGGCGGTTTCGCTGCGGCGCGGGTCGATGGCGATCAGCTTGGCCCCGTTGCGCTTGGCGGCCTGCGCGTAAGTCCAGAAATGGAGGTTGGAGGCGATGGAGTTGCTGCCCCAGATCAGGATCAGCCTGCTCTCGGCGAAATGTTCCAGGTGCATGCCCATCTTGGCGCCGTAGGTCTGCAGCAGTCCCTCACCACCGGCGGCCGCACAGATGGTGCGGTCGAGTCGAGACGCGCCGAGCTTGTGCCAGAAGCGCGAGGCCATGCTCTCGCCCTGCACCAGGCCCATGGTGCCGGCATAGCTGTAGGGAAGGATGGCTTCAGGGTCGCGCGCGGCAATCGCTTTCAGACGGCCGGCAATGTCGCTCAGCGCCTCGTCCCAGCTGACCGGCTCGAAACGGCCTTCCCCCTTGGCGCCGACGCGGCGCAGAGGCTGCAGCACCCGCTCCGGGTGCGTGACACGCTCGACGTAACGCGAAACCTTGGTGCACAACGCGCCGTGGGTGGTGGGATGGTCCGGGTCGCCCTGCAGGCGCACGACACGCTCGCCTTCCAAAGTGACGCGGATCGCGCAGGTGTCCGGGCAGTCGTGGGGGCAGGCCGCGTGCACCACGCGCACTGCGGCAGCCGGGTGGGTGGCAGTCGTCTGATCGCTCATTCTTGAATCATGTCACAGGCCTCACCAGGACCGCGAAGGTCGCCCCCCAAGGCAAAGCCAGGGTCAACCAGGTCACGCGGCCGCTGAAGCGGCGATGGAAAAACCGCTTTTCCGCGCAATAAGTCCGGCTCACTCTTGTAACAATGCAGCAGTCATTGATCGAGCCTGTCAATCCGGGATTGCACCGGCCGATGTCTTTTTCGTTGGGCCTTGCCCATTCCTCAGCTCAAAGAGCACAAAACATGAATTCCGATTCATCTGTCAAGCCGCGCCTGCACGGCTGGTCGCGCCGGCATGCGCTGCAATCGCTGGCCGCCTTTCCCGCCGCCACCCTGCTGCCCTCGGCGCGCGCCGACAAGGACAACCGCCTGATCCTCGGCCAATCGGCCGCGTTCAGCGGCCCAGCCGCGCAACTGGGCATGCAGATGAACCTGGGCGCGAAGCTGTATTTCGACCAGGTCAACGCCAGCGGCGGCGTCAATGGCCAGACCATCGAGCTGCGCACGCTGGACGATGCCTACGACCCGGTTCGCTGCAAGGCCAACACCGAAAAATTCATCGCCGACAACGTGTTCGCACTGTTCGGCTATGTCGGCACGCCGACCTCGCTGGCGGCGATGCCCCTGGTCAATGAATCGAAGATGCCGTTCTTCGCACCGTTCACCGGAGCCCCGGCGCTGCGCGAGCCGTTCAGCCGCAACGTCTTCCACGTGCGTGCCTCGTACGACGACGAGACGGCCCTGATCGTCAAGCAGATGACCTCGTTTGGCCTGAGCAAGATCGCCGTCTTCCGCCAGAACGACAGCTACGGCCAGGCCGGACTGGACGGCGTGAACAGAGCCTTGAAGGCACACAACCTGCAGCCTGTCGCGGTGGGCACGGTGGAGCGCAACAGCGTGGACGTGGACGCCGCGATCAAGGCCATCGTCGCCGCCAAGCCGGACGGCGTGGTGCAGATCAGCGCCTACAAGAGCTGCGCCGCCTTCATCCGCGCCGCGCGCAAGGCCGGCTACGGTGGCACCTTCTACAACGTCTCCTTCGTCGGCACGCAGGCGCTGGCGGACGAACTGGGCAAGGAAGCACTGGGCGTGGTCGTCAGCCAGGTCATGCCCTTCCCCTTCTCGACCACCACGCCGATCTCCCGCGAGTACCTGGACGCCGTGAAAGCCGCCGGCAATGAGGCCAAGCCGAACTACTCCAGCATGGAAGGCTTCCTGGCGGCACGGGTGTTCGTCGAAGGCCTGAAGCGCGGCCGCGCCAACACCCGCGACGGACTGACCACCGGCCTGGAATCGCTGCAGAACGTCAACTTCGGTGGCTTCAACCTGAACCTTGGCGCGCGCGACCATGTCGCCTCGAAGTTCGTCGAACTTTCGATGCTGACCGAGAACGGGTCCGTCCGAAGATAGATGAGATGGAGCACCCGGCCTCGCGGGTACGCGAGGCCACCCTCCGAGAGGGTTGGCGGGGCCGCTTGGGGCGGCCCGGCGCCGGCCCCGCAGCGCCAACGCATCCGTCGCCCGCCACGGCAAGTCGGGTATGCGTCACAGGGCTAACATCGCGTGAACCCTGACAGCGGAACGCGCCATGCCCCTGATCTCCGACCTGCTGCGAGATGCAGACGAATTCACCGCGCTGCGACGCGACATCCATGCGCACCCGGAGCTGTGCTTCCACGAGGAACGCACTTCCGACCTGGTGGCGCGCAATCTGACCGCCTGGGGCATCCCCATCCACCGCGGCCTGGGCAAGACCGGCGTGGTCGGCATCCTGAAAAACGGCAGCAGCGAACGCGCGATCGGCCTGCGCGCCGACATGGACGCGCTGCCGATGACCGAGCACAACACCTTCGCGCATGCCAGCAGGCACGCCGGCAAGATGCACGCTTGCGGCCACGACGGCCACACCGCCATGCTGCTGGCCGCGGCCAAGCACCTGGCCCACAACCGCGACTTCGACGGCACCGTCTACCTGGTCTTCCAGCCAGCGGAAGAAGGCGGCGGCGGCGCGCGCGAAATGATCAAGGACGGGCTGTTCGAGCGCTTCCCGATGGATGCGATCTACGGCATGCACAACTGGCCGGGCCTGCCCGAAGGCAGCTTCTCGGTCTGCGACGGCCCCATCATGGCCTCGAGCAACGAGTTCAGGATCGTCATCACCGGCAAGGGCTCGCACGCGGCGCTGCCACACAACGGCATTGACCCGGTGCCGGTCGCCTGCCAGATGGTGCAGGCCTTCCAGACCATCGTGACGCGCAACAAGAAGCCGACCGACGCGGCCGTGATTTCGGTGACGATGATCCACACCGGCGAAGCCACCAACGTGGTGCCGGACACCTGCGAGATCCAGGGCACGGTGCGGACGTTCTCGGTGGGCGTGCTGGACATGATCGAGCAGCGCATGCGCGAGATCAGCGAGCACACCGCCGCAGCCTTCGGTGCGAAGGCTGCGTTCGAATTCCACCGCAACTACCCGCCGACCATCAACCATTCGGCCGAGGTGGCGCAGCTGCGCGAAGCCATGCGCGAGACGGTGGGGGCCGAAAACACGCTGGACTTCGACCCGACCATGGGCGCGGAAGACTTCAGCTTTTTCCTGATGGAAAAGCCGGGCGCGTATTTCATGATCGGCAATGGTGAAGGCGAGCACCGGCGCGGCTACGCAGGCCACGACCTGAGCCTCGGGCCGTGCACGCTGCACAACCCGAATTACGACTTCAATGACGCGCTGATCCCCAAGGGCGCAGCGCTGTGGGTCAACTTGGCCAAGCGGGCGCTGGCCGCCCGCTGACCGAGCTGGTCGACCTCAGGCGGTCAGCGAAATGCTGCCGCTGACGGCCATCGATTCGGCGTCCGGCGGCGTCGGGTCCTGGTTCACGATCGGACCGCCAGTGGTCGAGCCATGGCCGCGCTGCTCGCGAGCCGACTTGATCGCATCGGCCGCGATGGCCTTGGCGCCGTCGATGTCGCCTTTGGCCAGGTCCTTGCCCAACTGCGCAAACGCGCTGTTCGGGTCCCAGGTGGCGCCTTCGGGCGGGTTCTTCAGGATGTCGGCATAGGCCTGCTTGGCGCCTTCGATGTCGCCCTTGCGCAGCGACTTGCCGAGCTCGTGGAAACTCATGGCGGTTTTGCCGGACACGCCGGCGGCAGAAAGGGCTTGCGCTGCAGCGCCAGTGCCGATCGAGGAGAGATTCATCTTGGACTCCCAACGTGGCACAGCCTCACCGCCCGGCGGGCAATGCCAAGACGTGCCAGACCTTGACTATCGGCCGGCTCGCGGGCACCAAAGCGCAGATCAGGCCGTGTTCCGCCGGTCAGTTCGTCACAGACAGGCTGCCGACAGCTCCCAGCAAGCCGGCAATGCGGCTCGAAGAACAAACCGCGTGCCATCTGAAGTCCTGAAATGACCGCAACAGGTCCAGCGGCGGCCTTGGTTGCCTTCCGTGACGAATGGAAGATTCGGATGTACGCTTCCCACGGAGAAACATCCCATGTCTTCTTTTGACACCACCCGAACCGCCTTGCTGCTCATCGACGTGCAGGCCTCGTTCCCCGCACGGCCCTACTGGCAGGATCGTGAACTGCCGGCCTACCTGGACGCCACCCGCCGCCTGCTGGCCGGCTGCCAGGCCCAGGGCATCCCGGTGGTGCAGGTCTTCCACAGCGACGGCCCGGAGAGCCCCGACAACCCCTTCGCGCACGCCAGTGGCCTGGTGCGCCCGCTGGACGGCCTGCCCGCCTACACCCCGGCACTGCGCGTGGACAAGCACCGCCACAGCGCACTGGTCGGCACCGGGCTGGGCGACTGGCTGCGCGCGCAAGGCATTGGCCGGTTGATCGTTGCCGGCATCCGCACCGAGCAGTGCTGCGAGACCACGACGCGCCACGCCAGCGACGAAGGCTGGGAAGTGGACTACGTGACCGAGGCCACGCTGACCTTCGACATGCAAACCCCCGCTGGCACCGTGCTGAGCGCCGCGGCAATCTACGAGCGCACCGAGACCGTCCTGGCCGGCCGCTTCGCGACGATCTGCAGCGTGGACCAGGCCCTGGCCCGCGCCGCCCAGGCAGCACGCAACGCAGAAGCGAGGGCTGCATGAGACTGCCCACGCCAACCTGCAGCACGCGGGCCGAGCGCCGGGCCGCTCCCAAGCCGGCCCGCATCCCCTCGGGGGATCGGCCGACGTATTCGACGGCCGAGGGGCAGTCATGATTCGAGTGTTGCTGCTGATGTTCGACGAGGTCGAGCTGCTGGACTTCGCCGGGCCTTATGAGGTGCTGACCACTGCGAACCGCATGGCCGACCGACTGGCAGCCGGCGAAGCGCCGCTTGTCGACGGTCGATCCCGGCCGCTGCGGCTGCCGCGCTTCGAGCTGGTGACGGCCTCGCCAGACGGCAAGCCGGTGCGGGCCCGCGCGGGCCTACCGCTGCAGCCGCAACACCGCCTGGTCGACGCGCCAGCCTGCGACTGGCTGCTGGTGCCCGGCGGCGTGGTGGATGCCTTGCTGGCCGACGCGCCGCTGCTGGTCGAGTTGCAGCGCCGCGCGAGCGCGGCCAGCTGCGTGGCCTCGATCTGCACTGGCGCACTGGTGCTGGCGGCCGCAGGCGTGTTGCAGCACTGTGAAGCCACCACGCACTGGGAAGACCTGGCCGACCTGGCTCGGTTGCAACCGGACCTGACACTGCGGCCGGATTTGCGCTGGGTCGACACCGGCCGGGTGCTGACCTCGGCGGGCATTGCCGCAGGCATCGACCTGAGCCTGCATCTCGTGCGGCGCGCCGGCGATGCCGCGCTGGCCGGCCTTGGGCCAGACAGTGCCGGCACCGTGTGGGCTCGCCGCACCGCGCGCCAGCTCGACACGCCGTGGCGCGACGATCCGCTGCTGTCCTGAAGCACCACATGGCCCCATCCGCACCACGCCCGCTCACCATCGGCCTGCCCGGCGCACCGCCAGTCCAAGTGCTGTTCATCGTACTGCCGGACACGCTGCTGCTGGACCTCGCCGGCCCGGCCGAGGCCTTCCGCCTGGCCAACCAGCAACTCGCCAGACGCGGCCTGCCAGCGGGGTTCGACCTGCGTTTCGCGGGGCCCGAAGCGGCGGTCACCTCATCGGTCGGCCTCGGGCTGGCCGCACTGTCGCCACTGCCCGAGCAACTCACCTCGCCCACCTGGGTCGTGCTGCTGGGCCGGCCAGGCGACGCGCTGCAGGTCGTGCGCCACCAGGGCGCCTGGCTGGCCACGCGGGACTGGCTGGGCCGCGTGCTCGCGCCTGCGCTGGCCGTCCCGGGCAGCGAACACCGGCTGCTGACCGTTTGTGTGGGTGCGCTGCTGGCGGCCGATGCCGGCCTGCTCACCGAGCGCCAGGTCACCACCCATCACGAGCTGCTGGCCGACCTGGCGCTGATGGCACCCGGTGCCCGCGTGCTGCCCAACCGCGTGTTCGTGTGCGACGGTCCGGTCTGGAGCAGTGCCGGCATCACCGCCGGCATTGACCTGGCGCTGCACCTGATCGCCGAACGCCAGGGCGAAGGCCTGGCCTCGGCCGTCGCGCAAGTCATGGTGGTGTTCCACCGCCGCGGCAGCGAAGACCCGGAACGCTCGCCACTGCTGGCTGGCCGCCGCCACCTGCATCCCGCCGTGCACGCGGTGCAAAACGCAGTGGTCGACGCCCCCGGCGAAGACTGGACCCTGGACCGCATGGCCGCCCTGGCCCATGTCACGCCTCGCCACTTGTCGCGGCTGTTCCAGCAACACGCCGGCCTGTCGCCGCGCGAGCACGTGGAGCAAGTGCGCCTGGCGCTGGCAGTGGAAGCCAGGGCCGCCGGCCTGGCCGGCAAACAAGCGGCCGCGCTGGGCGGCTTCAGTTCGGAACGGCAGTGGCGGCGGGCAAGGCAGCGCAGCACCTCGCCCTGCGACCCGAAACGCCCTCAAAGGCCGGCATAGGCACGCCCGACATCCGTCAATTTTCCCTGGCTGTCGAAAAGCCGGGAGGTGCGGGTCGCCTCGTTGCTGTCCCGGCGAAGCTTGCCCGCGCCAAACCAGGCATAACGCTCGACATAGTCCCGGCGGTCCAGTTCGGGCAGCAATTCACGGACGAACCGGGCCACCTCTTGTTCGCTGTAGCGGTTGGCGCCAGGTTTGCCATGGGCCTGCCAGTCGGCCACGGCGAACTCGGTGATCCAGATCGGTTTGCCATACATCGCATGGATGGCATCCAGCCGTTGCAGGAACTTCCGGACATCCGGCGGGGTGTACAGGTGCACTGCCACGAAATCGACGCGCAGTCCCTTGGCCTTGACCTGCTGGTCGAAACGCTTTGACCAACCGTTGTCCACGCTGGTGGTGGCCGGCGAGCTGATGCGCTGGGCCGCAGCGGACAGGCGCGGCCAGACGGCCACAGCGTCCTGCACCGACATGGTGGCCTGCGTGACGTTGTCCGGCTCATTGAGCGCGAGCAACACCCGCGCCCGCGGCCCGCGCTCCAACTCGGCCATCTGATCCTTCAACCGGTTGCCACCCCACACCATGGGCACGAATTCCGCGTCCACAGGATCCTGCATCGGGGACGGCGACCAGGTGTAGTACCAGCTCACCTTGAGTTGCTGGACCCGGTCGGCAGCGCTGCGGTCGGCCAGACCGATGCCTCGCTTGTCTGCGGCCCAGGCAACCGCTGCGGTGCTGGCCATCACCAGCACCAGGGTTCCGAGGCGAGCCAGCCGGCTCAAGCGTGCGAGAGAAGGCAGCATGGGTTTACCTGGCAGAGGGATGGGGACGAAGCGCATGGCCGGGCGGCCAGGGGATGGGACCTGCGGCGTTCACGAAAGTTCACGGCCCTCGTAGGCTGACCGCTGCCCCGGCGCCAGCAGGCCGCGCGCCCGCAAGTCCAGCACCAGCTGCCGGGCACTGGTGAACAACACCGCAGGCAAGCCCAGCGCGGCGGCGGCGGCGATGTTGATGGGATGATCGTCAATGAACAGTGCCTGCTCGGGCTGCAGGCCGAACCGGCCCAGTGCGCACTGGAACACCGCCGCAGCCGGCTTGCCCTGCTTGACCTCGGACGAGAACACCCCATTCTCGAACCAGCCGAGGAACTCGTGCGTGCAGCGCAGGTGCTCGGCATAGGGTGCGGGCATGTTGGACAGGAAGAACAGGCGGTGGCCGGCATCCCTCAGGGCACGCAACACGGCGACAGTCTCCCCCTGCGGCGCCAGGTAGGCCGGCACGGCATCCACCACGGCCCTGACCTCGGACTCGGCAAGTCCGGTGCGGGCCGCGATGCGCCGAACAAGCTCGGCAACGTCGATCAGGCCACTGTCGAACGCGCCCCAGTCGCCCTCGTACTGCTGAAAGAACTGCAGCTTCCAGTGTTCGGCATCGGCGGCATTGCGAATCCGGTCCGGCAGCACCAGGGCTAGCAGTTCGGCCGGGTTCCAGCGGAACAGCACGCCGCCGAAGTCGAAGATGACGGCGGGCTTGCTCTCGCTCATTTCATCCTCGTAATTTCGCTAGAAGTCCGGCGGTGGACCCGTCAAGGCCAGCCGCATCACCCGTGCCAAAACGTGGCAGCAGTTGGCTGCACAAGGCCTTGCCGAGTTCAACACCCCATTGGTCGAAGCTGTTGATGCCCCAGATCGCGCCGCTGACGAACACGCGGTGTTCGTACAGCGCGATCAGCGCGCCCAGGGCACTGGGCGTCAAGGCGTCCAGCATCAACGTGCTGCTGGGCCGGTTGCCGGGGAAGCTGCGGTGATGGGAGAGGACTTCGCGGTCCAAGGTCTTGGACGCGGTGGGGGCGGACTCGATGGCCGCTTCGGCCGCGGTCTTGCCTAGCATCAGCGCCTGGCTCTGGGCCAGGCAGTTGGCCAGCAGCTTGGTGTGCAGGTCCGCGTGCGGATGGCTGGGCGTTTTCACGGCGATGAATTCGACCGGGATCACATCGGTGCCCTGGTGCAGCATCTGGAAGTAGGCGTGCTGGCCATTGGTGCCAGGCTCGCCCCAGACGACCGGGCTGGTGCCATAGGGCAAGGCCTGGCCGGCCATGTCCACGCACTTGCCGTTGGACTCCATTTCCAGCTGCTGCAGGTAGGCCGGAAAGCGCTTCAAGCCCTGGTGGTAGGGCGCGACCGAGCGGCTGGTGAAGCCGTGGAAGTTGCGGTACCAGACGTCCAGCAGGCCGAGCTGGACCGGCAGGTTGTCGGCCAGCGGGGCTTCGGCGAAGTGTCTGTCCATCGCGTGCGCACCGGCCAGGAAGGCGCGGAAGTTTTCGCTGCCAATGCCAATGGCGATCGGCAGGCCAATGGCGCTCCAAAGCGAATAACGCCCGCCGACCCAGTCCCAGAAACCGAAGGTCTCGGTGACGCCGAACTTGGCGGCGGCTTCGAGGTTGGTGGTGACGCCAACGAAGTGCTTTGCAATGTCCTGCCCGCCCTGGGCGATGAACCATTCGCGGGCGACCGCGGCGTTGGCCATGGTCTCCTGCGTCGTGAAGGTCTTGGACGCGATGATGAACAGCGTGCGCTCGGGGCGCAGCTGGGACAGCACCGGCGTGATGTCGTGGCCGTCGACGTTGGAGACGAAGTGCAGCCGCAGCCCCGGGTGCGAATACGCCTGCAGCGCCGGCATCGCCATCTGCGGGCCGAGATCCGAGCCGCCGATGCCGATGTTGACGATGTCGGTGATGCCGCTGGTCGCCACATCCCGCACGCGCTCGGCAAAGGCCAGCATGCGGTCCAGCACCTCGTGCACCTCGGCGCTGAACAGGCCCTGGCCACGCGGGGCGCGCAGCGCGGTGTGCAAGACAGCCCGGCCTTCGGTGCTGTTGATCGGCTCGCCGGCCAGCATGGCATCCCGCCGCGCGGGCAGCTGGCAGGCTTCGGCCAGTTCGACCAGCAAGCGGCGCGTGGTCGCGTCCCAGCGGTTCTTGGACAGGTCGGCAAACACCTCCGGCGCCTGCACGCTGAACTCAGCGAAGCGGCCAGCGTCACGGGCAAAGGCTTCGCGCAGGTCGAGACCACGGCCATGGGCCTGGAAGTGGCCTTGCAGCGCCGTCCAGGCAATCGTCTGGTCGCAGCGGGGGGCGGCGGCTGCGCTCATTGCAGGCCCACGATCAGTTGGTCGAGCTTGGCAGCGTCCACGGCAAACGCGCGGATGCCTTCGGCCAGCTTCTCGGTGCCCATCGCGTCCTCGTTGAGCGCGTAGCGGAAGCTGCTTTCCTGGTAGCTGACGGCGTGCAGATCGGTGGCAGCCTCGGCCAGGGCCGGCGTGAGCGCGACCTGCAGCGGCGCGTCGCTGGCCTGCAGCTGAGCCAGCAGGTCCGGGCTGATGGTCAGCAGGTCGCAGCCGGCCAGCGCAGTGATCTGGCCAACGTTGCGGAAGCTCGCGCCCATGACCTCGGTCTTGATGCCGAACTTCTTGTAGTAGCGGTAGATGTGGCTGACCGAGCGCACGCCGGGGTCGTTGGCGCCAGCCATCGCGGCCTCGTCCCAGCTGGCTCCGGCCTGCTTTTTGTACCAGTCGTAGATGCGGCCAACGAAGGGCGAGATCAGCTGGATGCCGGCTTCGCCGCAGGCCACGGCCTGGCAGAAGCTGAACAGCAGCGTCAGGTTGCAATGGATGCCGGACTGCTCCAGCGCCTTGGCCGCCTGGATGCCCTCCCAGGTCGCGGCGATCTTGATCAGCACGCGTTCGCGGGCAATGCCGACAGCCTCGTACAGGCCGATCAGGTAGTGGGCACGGGCGATGGTGGCCGCGGTGTCGAAGGACAGGCGGGCGTCGACTTCGGTCGAGACCCGGCCCGGCACGACCTTCAGGATCTCCAGGCCGAAGCGCACCAGCACCTGGTCGACGATGCGGTCCAGCGGCTCGCCGCGGTGCGCGGCGACGGTGTCGCGGAGCAGCGGCGCGTAGTCCGCGTTTTGCACGGCCTTCAGGATCAGCGAAGGGTTGGTGGTCGCGTCGCGTGGCGCGTATTGCGCCATCTGCTTGAAGTTGCCGGTGTCGGCAACGACGGTGGTGAAAGCCTTGAGTTGGTCGAGCTGGTTCATCAGAGGGGCCGACGCGCGAAGGGCGCGCCACGGCAGCTGCAATTAGACCGCGATTGCGTGACGCGGCAAGTACGTTTCGGTTACGTTCCGACGCTGGGGACGCATGCAAGACAGGTGCCGCCAACCGGCCCTGGCCTCCCTGGCAGGCCGGATTGACCGGTCCAAGAAACTCATGCATCATGAACCAGGTAATTAAATTACACATCCACTCCCATGTCTTTCGACCTCGTGTTTTTTGGCGGCACCGGCGACCTCACCTGGCGCAAGCTGATGCCCGCGCTGTTCCAGGCCTTCCGTCATGGCAAGCTGCCAGCCGGCGGCCGCATCCTGGCGGTGGCGCGAGATGAACGCAGCGACGACGATTACCGCAGCTTCATCAAGGAGCGCTTCGCCGAAGTCGAAAGCTCGAAGCGGCCGAGCGACGAGGAGTTCGCCCGCTTTGCCGACCTGCTGCACTACCGGCGCATGGACCTGTCCAAGCCCGAGGACTATGCCGGCCTGAAGCAATGGCTGGACGCGCGCAGCGCCGAAACCGTGGTGCTGTACCTGGCGACCAGCCCGTACCTGTTCCCGGTGATCTGCGAACAGCTGGGCGCCGCCGGGCTGAACGAAGAACGGGTGCGCGTGGTGCTGGAAAAACCGCTGGGCCACGACCTGGCCAGCGCGCAGGAAATCAACCGCGTGGTGCGCTCGGTGTTCAACGAGCGCCAGGCCTTCCGCATCGATCACTACCTGGGCAAGCCTTCGGTGCAGAACCTGATGGCGCTGCGTTTTGCGAATGCGCTGTTCGAGCCGCTGTGGCGCCGCGAGAGCATTGCCAACATCCAGATCACGCTGGCCGAGTCCATCGGCGTGGGCACGCGGGGTGACTTCTACGACCGCACCGGTGCGCTGCGCGACATGATCCAGAACCATGCGCTGCAGTTGCTGACGATGATCGCAATGGAGCCGCCGTCGACCAACGACGCCGACGCCATCCGCGACGAGAAGCTCAAGGTATTGAAGTCCCTCAAGCCCTTCACGCCGGACAGCGTGACGCGCGACGTGCTGCGCGGCCAGTACAAGGCCGGCACGGTGGACGGCAAGCCGGTGCCCGGCTACCTGGACGAAGTGAAGGTGCCGAAAAACAGCAGCTGCGAAACCTTCGTTGCGCTGCGCACCGAGGTTCAGAACTGGCGCTGGGCCGGCGTGCCCTTCTACCTGCGCACCGGCAAGCGGCTGGCCGCACGGGACGCACAGATCGTCGTCAACTTCCGCCCGGTGCCGCACCCGATCTTTGCCAGCAACGGCCGCGCGAACAAGCTGGTGATCAACCTGCAGCCGGAAGATGGGCTGGAGCTGCACCTGCTGGCCGCCAAGGGCTCCGGCCCGGCCGAGCAGCTGGCGCCGGTGTCACTGGACCTGGACTTCGACAAGGCCTTCCCCTCCGAGCGAGTGGGCGCCTACGAACGCCTGCTGCTGGACGCGATTGCCGGCCGGCTGAACCTGTTTGTGCGCAGCGACGAGCAGGAACAGGCCTGGCGCTGGGTCGAGCCCATCCTGGACGCCTGGGAGGGCAACCCCAGCGACCTGAAGACCTACGCGGCCGGTGGCTGGGGGCCTGCGGCCGCCAGCGCCTTGGTCGCGCGAGACGGTTTCGCCTGGGCCGAAGAGCAGTGATCTGAAAAAAGAGGTGAGGACATGCCGATGAACCTCGCCCAGCCCGAGCCACAGCCAACCAGGTCACCCATCATGCTGGACCGCATCCGAGCCTCCATTCCCGCCTTGCCGCCTGCGGAGCAGCGCGTGGCCAAGCTGGTGCTGCAGGACCCGCGCAGCTTTTCGTCGATGCCGGTGGGCGAGCTGGCCGAGCGCTCGCATGTCAGCAAACCGACCGTGGTGCGCTTCTGCCGCAGCGTGGGCTATGACGGGCTGGCCGACTTCAAGCTGAAGCTGGCCGGCACGGTCAACGAAGGCGTGCCGTTTGTGCACCGCTCGGTGGACGAGGATGACAAGCCGGGCGACCTGATCGTCAAGGTGATCGACAACGCCGTGGCGGCGATGCTGAAGTACCGCAATGACGCGACCAGCCACGCTTTCGAGCGCGCACTGGTCGCGCTGACGACGACGGCGCAGGCCAAGGGCCGGGTCGAGTTCTACGGCGTGGGCAACTCCGGCATCGTGGCCCAGGACGCGCAGCACAAGTTCTTCCGCCTAGGCGTCAACGCGGTGGCGATGAGTGACGGCCATGTGCAGATCATGAGCGCGACCATGCTGAAGGCCGAGGACTGCGCCGTCATCATCAGCAACTCGGGCCGCAGCAAGGACCTGATCGACGTGGCCGAGATCGCACTGCGCAAGGGTGCAACGCTGATCGTCATCACCGCCAGCAGTTCGCCGCTGGCCCAGCTGGCGCAGAACCAGAACCAGATCCTGCTGGCGGCCGACCATCCGGAAGACTACGACCGCTACAGCCCGATGGTCTCGCGCATGCTGCACCTGATGATCATCGACATCCTGACCACCGGCGTGGCCCTGCGCCTGGGCCAGGCCCAGCGGCCGGTGCTGCAGGAGATCAAGCGTAACCTGCGCATGCGGCGCTACGCGCAGCCGGAATAGCGCAGGCCCGAAAGGCACAACGGCCGCACGAACCTGAGGTCCGCGCGGCCGTTGGCCGTTTGGAACAGCAAACTCAGTGCGCCTGCAGCCCCAGCAGGTCCTGCACACCGTACAAGGTGGCCAGCTCGACCAGCCGGGCCGGCGCGTTCAGCACCGCGAAGCGCCGCTGCTGGGCCTCGGCACTGCGCCGGCAGGCCAGCAGCACCGCCAGCGTGGCTGAATCGATGTGCGTCAGCGCAGCGGCGTCCACCTCGATCACCGGCTCGGTGCTGGCTGCTATCGCGGGCGTCAGCGAGGCCAGCGTGGCGCGCGCTTCACGCAGCGTCAGGTGGGCGGGCAAGGCAATCATGCGAGATCAGCCCTTGGAACCGGCTGCCGCCTTGTTCTTCTCGGCCAGCTTGGCGATCAGGCCATCGACGCCGCTGGTGCCGATTTCCTGCGCGAAGCTGCTCTTGTACTGCTCGACCAGCCAGACGCCCAGCACGTTGACGTCATAGATCTTCCAGCCTGCAGCCGTCTTCTCCAGCCGGTAGTCCAGCTGGATCGGCTCGCCCTTGCCCTTGATCTCGGTGCGCACGACGACTTCGGTGTCTTCGGCCGCAGCGCGATAAGGCTTCAGGCCCACGGTCTGGTCCCTGACCTGGGTCAGCGCGCCAGCATAGGTGCGCACCAGCAGGATCTTGAACTCGTCCTGCAGGCGCTTTTGCTGTTCCGGCGTGGCGGTGCGCCAGTGGCGGCCCACGGCCGAGGCGGTCATGCGCTGGAAGTTGACGTTGGGCATCACTTTCGCGTCGACCAGGGCAACGATCTTGCTGACGTCGCCAGCCTGGATCGCCTTGTCTGACTTCACCGTGTCGATGACCTCGGTGGACAAATCCTTGATCAGCGCATCGGGCGCGGTGGCTTGAGCGAACACGGCGGTGGAGACGAGGGCCGAGGCGGCCACGGTGATCACGATTGCGGCGCGCGGGAACAGAGCGAACGACATGCCTGGATTTCCTTTCAGCGGGCGGACAGCCCGGTCAGTGCTTGCAGTCAACGCCCGGGCCCGGCTTCCAGCCGACGCGAGAGACGTGACGAGTTGTGTGTGCCTCAGGGCTTGGCCGGCACAGGTGCGCCATCGGCGTCGCTGTCGTCCGGCTCTTCCGGCGGGTTGCCGTCGTAGACCTGGTTGCGACGGCGAGCCAGGTAGGCGTCGCGCAGGAAGCTGTACTTGTCGAGCGCGATCGAGTCCAGCATCTGGCCCGCGTCCAGCAGCGACGCGCGGGTGCTGATCACGTTCAACACGCCGACGCCCAGCGACACGTTCGAGTCGTCGATGAAATAGGTCGGGCCGAAGTAGATGTTGGCCGGCGTCGCGGCCGCGTCGCGCACGGTCGACGGGCCGAGCAGCGGCAGCACCAGGTACGGCCCCGGCGGCACGCCCCAGCGGCCCAGCGTCTGGCCGAAGTCTTCACTCTGACGCTCCAGGCCCATGTCAGTGGCCGGATCAAAGATGCCGCCCATGCCGATGATGGAGTTGCTCAGCACCCGCATCGTCATGCGCGCCGTGCCCTCGATCTTGCCCTGCAGCAGGTTGTTGACCGTGGACCAGACATCGCCCAGGTTGCCCAGCACGTTCTCGACGCCGGTACGCACCAGCTCCGGCACGACCTTCTTGTAGCCCTCGGCCACCGGCTTGAGCAGGTGCGCGTCCAGGCTTTCGTTGAACGAGAACACGCCGCGGTTGAAGGACTCGAACGGGTCGCGCTTGTTCGGGGTCGGTGCCGAGGGCTTGTCACCGGGCTCGGTGTCACGGTCAGCCTGGGCCTCCGCGGGAACCGCATTCGCCGGCTCCGCAGCGGGCGCCGCCGCGGCGTCGGATGCAGCTGGTGCTGGCGCCGGTGCGGTCTGCTGTGCGTCCGCCTCGGCTGGCGCGACCTGCTGCGTGTCCGTTGCGGGCGTGGCCTGAATGTCCTGCGACTGCTGGCTTTCGGAGGGCTCGGCGGCAACCGCGATGTCGTCCTCGCCCGCATGCGCGGCCAGGCTCAACACCAGCAGCGCGGCGGCAAGGCCACTGCGGCGTGTCGTCATGCTCATTTGGAATCCCCTGCACTGTCGGCGCCCGCATCGGCCGCCTTGTTGAACAAGAACTGTCCGATCAGGTTTTCCAGCACCACGGCTGACTGGGTCTGCTTGATCACGTCACCCGCGGCCAGGTTCTTGTCATCTGCCCCCGGCTCGATGCCCACGTACTGGTCACCCAGCAGGCCGGCCGTCAGGATCTTGGCCGATGAGTCCTTGGGGAACTGCACGCCCTTGTTGATTTCCAGCGTCACCAGGCCCTGGTAGGTGGCCGGGTCCAGCGTGATGGACTTGACCCGTCCGACGTTGACGCCGGCCGAACGCACAGGCGCGCGTGGCTTGAGGCCGCCGATGTTGTCAAAGCGGGCCTTGACCTGGTAGCCCTCGGTGCTGGAGAAGCTGGCCAGGTTGGCCGCCTTCAGGGCCAGGAAAACGATGGCGGCGGCGCCAAGCAGCACAAACAGGCCAACCAGGATTTCGATGCTTTTCTTGTTCATAAACAGTTCTTTCGTGCTCCCGCCTTGGGCATGGGATTCGACATGCAGCTCAAGGGGTGGAGAACATCAGGGCGGTCAGCAGGAAGTCCATCGCCAACACACCCAGGGAAGCAATCACGACGGTGCGCGTGGTCGCATGGGCCACGCCTTCAGGCGTGGCCTGGCTTTCATAGCCCTGGTACAGCGCCACCGAAGTGCAGATCAAGCCGAACACGCAGGACTTGACGACGCCGTTGCCCACGTCGCGAAACACGTCCACCCGCGACTGCATGATGGACCAGAAGTTGCCAGCGTCCACGCCGATCAGCAACACCGCAACGACATAGGCGCCGAGGATGCCGATGGCCGAGAACAGCGCGGCCAGCAGCGGCATCGAGATGATGCCGCCAAGGAAACGCGGCGCCAGCACGCGAGCACGCGGGTCGATCGCCATCATCTCCATCGCCGCCAGTTGCTCGCCGGCCTTCATCAGGCCGATCTCGGCCGTCAGCGAAGTGCCGGCCCGGCCAGCGAACAGCAGCGCGGCGACCACCGGCCCCAGCTCGCGAACCAGTGCCAGGTTGACGATCAGGCCCAGCGACTCGGCCGCGCCGTAGGTCACCAGCGCGTAGTACATCTGCAGCGCCAGCACGAAGCCGACCGCCATGCCCGAGGCCAGGATGATGACCAGCGAGCGGTTGCCAATGGCGTGCAACTGCGTGACGACCAGCCCGAAGCGTCGCAGCGCGGCCGGCAGGAAGCGGATCAGGTCGAACAGGAAAAAGGTCGCATGGCCCAGCGACTGCAGCACGCGCAACGTGGCGGCGCCCAGGCGCGCAACGAGGTCCATCACAGCGTGGCCCCCTGCGTGTCGGCGGCCGGTGCTGCCAGGCCCAGTTGCTCGGCCAAGGGCGCAGCCGGGTAGTGGAAGCGCACCGGCCCGTCGGGCTCGCCGCGGATGAACTGGCGCACTTCCGGCTCTTCGGACTGGCTCAGCTCGGCCGGCGTGCCATGTGCCACGACCCGGCCGCCAGCGGCCATCAGGTAAGCGTAGTCGGCGATCAGGAAACACTCCTGCACGTCATGCGAGACCATCAGCGTGGTCGCGCCGGTGGCGTCGTTGAGCTTGCGAATCAGGTTGGCCGTCACGCTCATCGAGATCGGGTCCAGCCCGGCGAACGGCTCGTCGTACATGATGACTTCCGGGTCCAGCGCCACCGCGCGGGCCAGCGCGATGCGCCGCGCCATGCCGCCCGACACCTCGCTGATGCGCAGCGCCGCAGCGCCGCGCAGGCCCACCGCGTTGAGCTTCATCAGCACGATGTCGCGGATCATTTCTTCGCTCAAACCGCCATGCTCGCGCAGCGGGAAGGCCACGTTCTCGAACACGCTGAGGTCGGTGAACAAGGCGCCGAACTGGAACAACATGCCCAGCCTGCGGCGCAGCCGGTACAGCTGGGCCTTGTCGCGCACGTTGACTTCTTCGCCGTCGAACACCACCCGGCCGCTGTCGACGGCATGCACGCCGCCAATCAGGCGCAGCAGCGTGGTCTTGCCGCAGCCCGAGCCGCCCAGGATGGCGGTGACCTGGCCACGCTGGAAATTCAGCGACACGTCGTTCAGGATGCGCCGGCTCGGGTCGTAGCCAAACGTGACGTGGTCGATCTCGATCAATGCTTGGGACAAAGGCAAGCGCGGCCACCAGGACCGGACTCAAAGGGGTTGAAGACAAGAGGGGCCACGCGCAGCCAATGGCTGGGGACCGGAAAGTCAATGCGTAGGATACCGGATCTTGGCGTTTCGCCTGTGGCGCGGGGGTTTCCGGCGTGTGATACCGGGTTCAACCTGAAATGCCCGGCTGCTGAGCCTCTGTCGTTGGCGTCGCACGCAAGTCCCGTTGCCAATGCAATACCTCGGCGGCGCTGAAAGCGCGAAGACCCCGCCAACCATCGGTCGGCAGGGTCTTCTCAGTGGGAAAAGCGACTCTGGTCAGCGCGGCAGTTCGCTGTGGCCCATCAGGAATTCGTCCACCGAGCGCGCGGCCTGCCGGCCTTCGCGAATGGCCCAGACCACGAGCGACTGGCCGCGGCGCATGTCGCCTGCGGCGAACACCTTCTCAACCGAGGTGCGGTAGCCGTGGTGCGCCTCAGTGGTGGCCTTGGCATTGCCACGGTTGTCCTTGTCCACGCCAAAGGCTTCGAGGATGGTGCCGACCGGGTTCACGAAACCCATGGCCAGCAGCGCCATGTCAGCCTTCAGCAACTGCTCGCTGCCCGGCACTTCGACCATCTTGCCGCCCTGCCATTCGACACGAACCGTCTTCAGGCCGGTCAGCTTGCCCTTCTCGCCGACAAACTCCTTGGTGGCAATGGCGAACTCGCGCTGGCAGCCTTCCTCGTGGCTGGACGAGGTGCGCAGCTTGTACGGCCAATACGGCCAGGTCAGGGGCCGGTCTTCCTGCTCCGGCGGCGTGGGCATCAGCTCGAACTGGGTGACGCTGGCCGCGCCATGGCGGTTGCTGGTGCCCACGCAGTCGGAGCCGGTGTCGCCGCCACCGATCACGATGACGTGCTTGCCTTCGGCGCGCAGTTGACCCTTGAGCTTGTCACCGGCGTTGACCTTGTTCTGCTGAGGCAGGAACTCCATCGCGAAGTACACACCTTCGAGGTCGCGGCCGGGCACCGGCAGGTCGCGGCTCTGCTCGGCGCCGCCGGCCAGCAGCACCGCGTCGAACTCGGCCTTCAGCTGCTCGGCGCTGACGGTCTCCTTGGCCCAGTTGGTGACCTTGCTACCCTTGGGCAGCGCGCCGACCATCACGCCGGTGCGGAAGACCACGCCCTCGGCTTCCATCTGCTTGACGCGGCGGTCGATGTGCGTCTTCTCCATCTTGAAGTCGGGAATGCCGTAGCGCAGCAGGCCGCCCACGCGGTCGTTCTTCTCGAACACCACCACGTCATGCCCGGCACGCGCGAGCTGCTGCGCCGCGGCCAGGCCAGCCGGGCCGGAGCCGACCACCGCCACGCGCTTGCCGGTCTTGTGCTTGGCTGGCTGCGGCGCCACCCAGCCTTCGGCCCAGGCCCGGTCGATGATGGCGTGCTCGATGGACTTGATGCCCACCGCGTCGTCATTCACGTTCAGCGTGCAGGCGGCTTCGCAGGGCGCCGGGCAGATGCGGCCGGTGAACTCGGGAAAGTTGTTGGTGCTGTGCAGCACCCGGATCGCATTGCGCCAGTCGTTGCGGAAGACCAGGTCGTTGAAGTCCGGGATGATGTTGTTGACCGGGCAGCCGTTGTTGCAGAACGGCGTGCCGCAGTCCATGCAGCGTGCGCTCTGGACCTTGGCGTCATCGCTCTTCAAGCCGATGACAAATTCCTTGTAGTTCTTCAGGCGTGACTCGACCGGCAGGTAGCCCTCTTCGAGCCGGTCGTACTCCATGAAGCCAGTGACTTTTCCCATGATGTTTGATTCCTAGCTTGCTGCGGCTGGCTTATTTGGCGGGGACAGACTTGGAGGCTTCAACAGCCTTTGCCTTGGTCACCACTTCGCTGGCTTGTTGCTTAGCATGCATCTCGCCCAGCGCGCGCTTGTACTCGTGCGGGAAGACCTTGACGAACTTGGCGCGCGATTCGGCCCAGTGGTCCAGGATGTCGCGGGCGCGCAGGCTGCCGGTCCAGCGGTGGTGGTCCTCGATCAGTTTCTTCAGCGTGGCTTCGTCGGTCTTGCCGCGGTGGAACAGCGCCTTGTCGGTGCCGGCCTCCTGCTCGGCAGCAGGCAGCACCTTGTCCAGCGCCACCATCGCGGTGTTGCAGCGTTCGGCGAACTTGCCATCTTCGTCGTAGACGTAGGCCACGCCACCGGACATGCCGGCCGCGAAGTTGCGTCCGGTCACGCCGAGCACCGCGACGGTGCCGCCGGTCATGTATTCGCAACCGTGGTCGCCCGTGCCTTCGACCACCGCGGTGGCGCCCGACAGGCGAACCGCGAAGCGCTCGCCGGCCACGCCGCGGAAGAAGGCCTCGCCGCTGGTGGCACCGATCAGCGCGGTGTTGCCGACGATGATGTTGCGGCTGGCGTCGCCGCGGAAATCGATGCTGGGGCGCACCACGACCCGGCCGCCAGACAGGCCCTTGCCGGTGTAGTCATTGGCCTCGCCGATCAGGTACAGCGTGATGCCGGGCGCCAGGAAAGAAGCAAAGCTCTGGCCGCCGGTACCTTCCATCTGGATGAAGACGGTGTGGTCCGGCAGGCCTTCGGGGCGGTGGCGGATCAGTTCGCCGGAGAGCATGGCGCCAACGGTGCGGTTGACGTTGCGCGTGTCCTCCATGAACTGGACCTTCTCGCCCTTTTCGATCGCGGCGCGGCACTTCTCGATCAGCTTACGGTCCAGCGCGCGGTCCAGGCCATGGTCCTGCGACTCGACATGGAAACGCGGCACCTCGGCCGGCACCTTGGGCAGGTGGAACACGCGGCTGAAGTCCAGGCCCCTGGCCTTCCAGTGGCCGATGGCCTTCTTGGTGTCCAGCAGGTCCGCGCGGCCGATCAGCTCGTCGAACTTGCGGATGCCCAGCTGGGCCATGATGCTGCGCGCTTCTTCGGCAACGAAGAAGAAGAAGTTCACCACGTGCTCAGGCTTGCCAGCGAACTTCTTGCGCAGCACCGGGTCCTGCGTGGCCACGCCCACCGGGCAGGTGTTCAGGTGGCACTTGCGCATCATGATGCAGCCTTCGACCACCAGCGGCGCGGTGGCGAAGCCGAATTCGTCGGCACCCAGCAGTGCGCCGATGATGACGTCGCGACCGGTCTTCATCTGGCCGTCTGCCTGCACGCGCACGCGGCCACGCAGCCGGTTCAGCACCAGGGTCTGTTGCGTCTCGGCCAGACCCAGTTCCCACGGCGAGCCGGCATGCTTGATGGACGACCAGGGCGATGCACCGGTGCCGCCGTCATGCCCGGCGATCACGATGTGATCGGCCTTGCACTTGGTCACGCCCGCGGCAATCGTGCCCACGCCGACCTCCGACACCAGCTTGACGCTGATGCTGGCCCGCGGGTTCACATTCTTCAGGTCGTGGATGAGCTGCGCCAGGTCCTCGATCGAGTAGATGTCATGGTGCGGCGGCGGGCTGATGAGGCCCACGCCCGGCACCGAGTGGCGCAGGCGGCCGATGTACTCGGTCACCTTGCCACCCGGCAGCTGGCCGCCTTCGCCGGGCTTGGCGCCCTGGGCCATCTTGATCTGGATCTGGTCGGCAGAGACCAGGTATTCGGTCGTGACGCCGAAGCGGCCGGAAGCAACCTGCTTGATGCGCGAGCGCAGGCTGTCGCCGTCCTTCAGCGTGTAGTCGGACTCGATCACGTCGGCGCCCACCACGTCGGACACCTTGGTGCCAGCGTTGATGGGGATGCCCTTCAACTCGTTGCGATAACGCGCAGGGTCTTCACCGCCTTCGCCGGTGTTGCTCTTGCCGCCGATGCGGTTCATCGCGATGGCCAGCGTCGAATGGGCCTCGGTGGAGATGGAGCCCAGCGACATCGCGCCGGTCGCGAAGCGCTTGACGATGTCGGCCGCCGATTCGACCTCTTCCAGCGGAATGGCCTTGCTCGGGTCAAACTTGAACTCGAACAGGCCACGCAGCGTCAGGTGGCGGCGACTCTGGTCGTTGATCAGCTGGGCGTATTCCTTGTAGGTGTCGAACTTGCCCGAGCGGGTGCTGTGCTGCAGCTTGGCAATCGCGTCGGGCGACCACATGTGGTCTTCGCCGCGGGTGCGCCAGGCGTATTCGCCGCCGGTCTCCAGCATGCCTTCGAGCAGCGGGTCTTCGCCGAACGCGGCGCGGTGATTGCGCAGCGCTTCTTCAGCCACTTCGAACACACCGATGCCTTCGACCTGCGTGGCCGTGCCGCGGAAGTACTTGGCGACCATGTCGCGGTTCAGGCCGATGGCCTCGAATAGCTGGGCGCCACAGTAGGACATGTAGGTCGACACGCCCATCTTGGACATGATCTTCGACAGGCCCTTGCCGATGGCCTTGACGTAGTTGTAGATCGCCTTGTCGGTCGAAAGATCAGCCGGCAGGTCGGCGTGCATCGCCGTCAGCGTCTCCAGCGCCAGGTACGGGTGCACGGCTTCCGCGCCGTAGCCCGCCAGCACCGCGAAGTGATGCACCTCGCGCGCCGAACCGGTCTCGACGACCAGGCCGGCCGTCGTGCGCAGGCCCTCGCGCACCAGGTGGTGGTGCACGGCAGACAATGCCAGCAACGCGGGGATGGCCACGTGTTCGCGGTCCATCGCCCGGTCGGTGATGATCAGGATGTTGTGGCCGCTCTTCAGCGCGTCCACCGCTTCGGCGCACAGCGAAGCCAGCTTGGCCTCGACGCCGGCCTTGCCCCAGGCCAGCGGGTAGGTGATCTTCAGCTCGTAGGGCTTGAACTTGCCGCTGGTGTGCGCCTCGATCGCGCGCAGCCGCGCCATGTCCTGGAAGTCCAGGATGGGCTGGGCCACTTCGAGGCGCATCGGCGGGTTCACCGCGTTGATGTCCAGCAGGTTGGGCTTGGGGCCGATAAAGCTGTTCAGAGACATCACGATGGCTTCGCGGATCGGGTCGATCGGCGGGTTCGTGACCTGGGCGAACAGCTGCTTGAAGTAGCTGTAGAGCGGCTTGTTCTTGTCCGACAGCACGGCGAGCGGCGAGTCGTTGCCCATCGAGCCGATGCCTTCTTCGCCGGCAATGGCCATCGGTGCCATCAGGAACTTGATGTCTTCCTGGGTGTAGCCAAAGGCTTGCTGGCGGTCCAGTAGCGCCTCGGTGAAGCTGGCCGGTGCGGCGGCCTGCGCGGCCGGCACTTCGTCCAGCTTGACGCGCACGTTGTCGATCCACTGGCGGTACGGGCGGGCGCTGGCGAACTGGTTCTTCAGCTCGCCGTCGTCCACGATGCGGCCCTGCTCCAGGTCGATCAGGAACATCTTGCCCGGCTGCAGGCGCCACTTCTTGACGATGCGGTTCTCGGGGATGGGCAGCACGCCGCTTTCCGAGGCCATGACCACCAGGTCGTCGTCGGTGACGATGTAGCGCGCCGGGCGCAGGCCGTTGCGGTCCAGCGTGGCGCCGATCTGCTTGCCGTCGGTGAAGACCATCGCAGCAGGGCCGTCCCAGGGCTCGATCATCGAGGCGTGGTACTCGTAGAAGGCCCGGCGGCGCGGGTCCATCTTCTCGTGCTGTTCCCAGGCCTCGGGGATCATCATCATCGCGGCCTGGGCGAGCGGGTAGCCGCTCATGGTCAGCAGCTCCAGCGCGTTGTCGAAGGTCGCGGTGTCGGACTGGCCTTCAAAGCTGATCGGGTAGAGCTTCTGCAGGTCGTCACCCAGCACCGGGGACTTCATCACGCCTTCGCGGGCGCGCATCCAGTTGAAGTTGCCCTTGACGGTGTTGATCTCGCCGTTGTGCGCCACCATGCGGTACGGGTGCGCCAGTGGCCATTCCGGGAAAGTGTTGGTCGAGAAGCGCTGGTGCACCAGCGCCAGCGCCGAGACGGTGCGCGGGTCGGCCAGGTCCTTGTAGTACTTGCCGACCTGGTCGGCCAGCAGCAGGCCCTTGTAGATGATGGTGCGGCAGCTCATGCTGGGCACGTAGTACTCGCGGCTGTGCGTGAGCTTCAGGCGCTGGATGGCGGCGGACGCCGTCTTGCGGATCACGTACAGCTTGCGCTCCAGCGCGTCCGGCACGATCACGTCCTGCCCGCGGCCGATGAAGACTTGGCGGATCACCGGCTCAGTGGTGCGCACGGTGGGTGACATCGGCATGTCGCGGTCCACTGGCACGTCGCGCCAGCCCAGCAGCACCTGGCCTTCGGCCTTGATGGCGCGCTCCAGCTCCTGCTCGCAGGCCAGGCGGGACGCGTGCTCCTTCGGCAGGAAGATCATGCCCACGCCGTATTCGCCCAGCGGTGGCAACGCCACGCCTTGCGCGGCCATTTCGGCGCGGAAGAACTCGTCCGGGATCTGGATCAGGATGCCGGCGCCGTCGCCCATCAGCTTGTCCGCGCCCACGGCGCCGCGGTGGTCCAAGTTCTCCAGGATCTTCAGGCCCTGCTCGACGATGTGGTGCGCTTTCAACCCTTGGATGTGGGCCACAAAGCCGACACCGCAGGCGTCGTGCTCCTGCACCGGGTCATACAGGCCGCCTTCGGCGAGCGCTTCGATTTCTTGGCGGGTAGGTCCCGTGGCGGCCTGGGTCATGGCGCAATCCTCGACGGTAGCTGGGGAATGACCCTAGTGTGCGCAATAACGCCTTGCCCTTCAAGTTCTATAAATTGGGGTCAGAGTCAATTAAATGCGCCACAAACCCGATGCAAGCATTTAAATGGGGACAGAGTCATCTGTGACAGCTGGCTTTCGTGGCCGACCACGCGACTTGGGGACCAAAGGCCGCGCCAGATCCTGTGCCAACTGCTGCATGAAACGTGGGCTGCCCAGCGGCTGCGCCTTCAGCAGGCTGCTCGTCAGGCGTTGCCACTCGGATTCGGAAACCCCCTCTTCCAGCCATCGCCTGTAAGCCGCTTCTCGCTCGAAAGGCGTGTTGCCAAGCTGCCAGAACGCGGGATGGTCAGTCACCAGCGGATCGCGGCGCTGCCCAAGGTGGTGCGCCATGCTGGACCACGGATAGTCAAGCAAGCCGGAGACCAACCCGGCACGATGCGGGTTGAGCTCGATGTAGCGCAGGCAGCTCAGCAAGTGGGTGTCCGCGTCGACCAGTTGGGAGCGAAAGCGGCCTTCCCAGAGCGTGCCTGAGCGCTGATGCTTGTGGTTGAACCAGCCCACATAGCGACGGCCAAGGCTTTGCATCATGCGGCTGAGGCCCTCGACTGTCTCGGGCGTGGCCAGCAGGTGCACGTGGTTGCTCATCAACACGTAGGCATGCACGGCCACTTTGTGCTCATGTGCCACGTCTCGCAGGATGTCCAGATAGCGCTGACGGTCAGCGCTGTCGATGAAGACGTCAGCGCGGTTGTGCCCGCGCTGGATCAGGTGATGCGGGTATCCCGCGACCGACATTCGAGGTTGGCGAGCCATGCCGGCAGTGTAAACAAATCGACTCCGACCCCATTTTTTGGGGTCGGAGTGTCTGCGGCACAAGCTGGTGTCAGCGCTCCAGGAACACTTGCCTGCCGGTGAGGCGTTGGTGCTCC
>Ga0307514_10001391_pt1 | contig 30118 bp, 24 predicted proteins | sample 16_EM_MG_FD_203088 | JGI IMG/M metagenome (GOLD analysis project Ga0307514, IMG submission 203088) | Populus trichocarpa ectomycorrhiza microbial communities from riparian zone in the Pacific Northwest, United States - 16_EM | ecosystem: Host-associated > Plants > Roots > Unclassified | place... | reverse complement strand
AGGGTACGGGGGGTGTGGGGAGTGGAGGGAGGAGGGAACCGAGTGGGGGGTATGGCGGAAGGAGGGGCAGAGGTGGGAGATGGTAGTATAGTGGCTGAGTTTTTGCGGTTCTGATCGCCATATATGGGTTGATGGGGAAAGGGGCGTAGCAAGAGCAGTGTAATATATCCAATGCACAAACAAACTCGAACAATCTACCAAAATGTAATATTAATTTCAATTTTTCCCCCTCGGGGCGAGGCTGGGATTTCTACCAGTGCCATTATTTTGTAAAGGTTGTGATTGTTTCTGTGATAGGAGTTCCATGAGTCGGAAGAAGCCCCACCACGATGATACAGGCATAGTTCACAAGTTAGCCTTTGCTTTTAGTAGGCGTGATGCTGTAAACAGGTATATCAAACTTCAGAATCACCATAAAGCTGCTCATTATGTAGTGAGTGTCCTTCCTCCTCCATAGCCCACCAACTTGTGAGGCTAACGGGAATATATGACTGATACATACCTTCGTATTAGTCTCACACTCCATCTTACCAAAAAAAGTAACTCGCTTCCAAGGCCTATGCTTATAATCACATCACCACTTCTCCTCCGGATTGGCCTTGAACACCTCATAATCCGCCAATTTGAAAATCGATACCTCCGTTTCATGTTCTGTCCCATTCACACAGTATCATTAGTGCCAGGAACCCACATTCCCACCTACCATCCATATTGACACTCATACAATCCCGCTTACAGCCCAAGGTAACCTCTGAAATATAAAGGGGCATAGACATGAACTTACCACAACCATAGTCCGCCAGTGTCCTCTGCTCATCCGTAAACATAAACCTCTCATCCTTATCCTCCATATTTATGATCAAATTCATAGTCTTTGTCCCGTGGGCCTTGGTGTATAACTTCATCGCATCAAGTTCAGGAGCAAAAGTTTTGTAGGGCTTCCAGCCGGGTTTGTCGATGATTTCTATCCTGGCGAAGAGGAATCAGTCTTGTTCCCAAAGCTCATGTGGATGAAACATGATGAGATGTACTGGGGCGAGCGAGGAACCCACCATGCTTCACTCGTTCCTTCAGCTCCTCGACGGTTAAGGTTGTCAGATCGAGGTTGTGGAGGACCAGGTTTTTGGATGAACGGTAGGGGAAAGATTTGATGACTCGGATGGTGAGGGTTGCGTCGGTGGCTACAAATATCGTGGGGTAATTAGCACCTGTTGCTTCCAAACTTTGGAGAGGTCTCACGTGGTTTGTCAGTCATAGTGAGGTATATGATACTGAAGGTGCGGGGTGTGGAGGTTTGGCAATATATACCTACCTATTAAGTACACTAGATGGAGTCACATGATGCAATGAACATTTACCGTCTTCCTCTATTAATTTGAAATAGGATTAAGCTTCACAGCTATTGCGTATTATTGCGATTGCGCTTGCGTTTGTGCTACTAACGCTACTCCCCTGATAAACATTCGCATTTAACCCGCCTCGTTAGTAGACGCCGTGCGCTGCCAAGGCGCTAGTACCCAGGGATAGGAAATATGGGGCGTGCTGCAATAAAACCAGACAAAGTGAACATTTGACGTCATCTCTTTTTTTTTTTGTGCGCCCACAGTCACGAACAGAACCTCTTCCCTAGTCTTATTCCAAGCCCCTATACTCCGAACGCAGTGAGGCCTCTTCCCATCATCTCATCAGTTGGAATATGCCTATGACTAAAGATCCTCCCGTCAAGTACCAAAAAGATCGCATCTATACATTCAAACAATTTGAATTACTTAACGATTGGCTCAAAACCAACGAGTTAGTAATTGACAAAACACCGATCAACCATTTCGAACTTGACTCGAAGGGAAGGCTCATCCCAATACCCCAAACACCCATCTTCAGGGAAGCTGTCGTTGGAAATATCTTTGGACCTAATATAAGGGTGGACCTGGGAGAGTTGCCAAAGTCACTATGGGGATTGGCCATGTCATATTCAGTATACATGGCAAACAGATTGCCCCACATGACACTGGGAGGCAAGTGCCTGATCGAAATTGTGAAAAGATGAATAGACATAGCAGCTGAAAGAGAGAGGTTTCGACCTTTCGGGCAAAAGGTGTACATACTGTACCAACCTACAGTGAAGGAAAGCTGGCGGATCGGGCCACCAAAGCGATACTTGTGGGATATACCAACACCAGCGGAACCTATCTAGTGATGACTAAAAAAAAAAAAAAACAGAGGTAGTCTTGAACCAGACCCTCAATCCAGACTCGGCAAAACGGTGTTGTTACTTGTTCAGAGGGGGGTTTTAATCTCTCTACGACTGGAGGAAGAACAATCAGGGCACCTGATGTTGCCTTAGAGGTCGAGAATGTTTCCGCCGACTCGAAGCTTGAAGAGCTCAAGGACAAATTCAAGACTGATTATTTTCCTGCGGGTGTCCAACTAGGTTGGTTGGTGGATCCAGTGAATAGAAATATCTACGTATTCAAGGAAGATATAAATGGAGTCGTGCACTGCCTGAATAAGAGATGGAGGGATGTTGTTGGTGGGGACGTATTGCCGGATTTCGTGTTAAAGGTCTGGAAGATTGACGAAGCCACCTCGCAAGTATGTTATGTTCTGTCTCGTTGTTTCTACAATTACAAATTCTCTAACTTATTGTGTGAATCGGCCCACAGCTATCGTCGGAATCATCTTCTTCTGGATCTTCGGACGGTGATGTGGAATTTGACTGTCCCAAATGCGATTTGACTTTTCGGGACAATTATTCTTTTATGAAGCACTTCGAGGACGAGCATGCGCGCAGGAAGCGTAAGCGGCATTGGGTGAGATTTGACGCTTCACCCATGTCTTCCATGTTCACAATTTAATAACGAAGAAAACATTTTTTAGTTTTTGGTCTCTTCACCGGATTGACAACGCTCTTTCACCTCCTAGAACCCCGAATCCCTGTTTGCTGTAATTGCTGTGGTCTGTCTTATTGCATTTGTACATTTACGAATCTGAATACATGTATTCACAGTGTGAGAATGGTCATTCCACCTGTGCTGTCCATAATAAATGGAGAAATCGATTACCGATCCATATCCTTGGGCAGCTGAGCACCAACGCAGACAGGGATTTTCGATGCACCCCACTAAGAGTAGAGTACATATCAATCATGACTCCAGCACACGTTACTGCACACCCTAAGTATATACTCTACTCTTCAGCATGTCAAACAGGCCATGATCGTGACTCAGTAACTAAGTAGGTACCTAATCAAAGTCTTATGTGCGGGGCTATAACGTAGCAAGAAGGGGCAAGCGAGAGACCTGAAGCCGAGGCTTAGCTTAAGCACCACCAGAGGCGACTTGGCCATTGGGCATCCCTAGTGAACTGTGCAGAGAAAGAGTCATAAACCTGCCGCTCGAAGCTTCGTTTTCCTTGAGCGGTTACTGTCATGCTATACCAGGATGTGACAGCTTCCGCCCCTCTCGGTGATCTTAATCCTGTTTGGGTGGGCCAGCCATGTTGACAATCAAATCTCGGTATTCGGGGATCGGATAGCTCAAGTTGTTTCTTATATCCATATACCGTATCCACGTTGAAGCGGTCTCGAAACGGCTCTGTCACGGCTGAAAATCTTCGAGTAGTCTAATACTTCCGACCCAACCGACGGGGAGCTTCTGCTTACTCTTGTTGTTTGCGTTTATATTCGGGTTGTTAGTCGCTAGGTTCGTTTATCGCTTCTAAACACGCGCGATGGGCGGCTTTACTAAGTGCTTAGAAACAGTGATGCCACCTGCCTTAGCGTGAGACATGCAAGTAGGGAATCGGCCAATTGGGGGTGTGGTGGTTGATGTTGATTCAATTCAACCACTGTGCCAGTGACCCAATGACCTATAGCACGATAGGGTACTGGCCTTGCGAAAATTTGTGTATGATAGGTACATAGGTAGGTTAACACAAGACAAACTTTAAATAGGTATTTCAGGTACGCAATTGAAGGTGGACAACTATTGTACTATTAAACGACCACCTTGGAGGAATAGAAGGCTTGTCTCTGATTCGACGAGGCTCTGTCGACGGCATTGTGCTATGTTTCGTACTCTGGTCCCTGTGCCTGTTGGGGTCCCACATCCTGCGATATCGCTTTAAAGCTTCCTAGACATAGAGGAGGCTTTTGGATCAACCCCTCCACCGTCACTCTGGCTGTTCCTCCTGACTGCAGGACTGACTATATGAAACGAGGCACACTTTGTCATCCAATCTGATGAAATATACGAGCTGGATAATCCCAGTTGTGGAAAAAATAGGCTACCTCATACCCCTGCTGAAACCCACACCACAAATCCCGAATTCACTTCCTGAAGGAAGTCCAAAGTTCTGTCCTCTGGTAGCAGTAATTCCACTGCCGCAGCATTAGCAAATCTGTCAGACGTCCCTGCAGCAAGCAGCATCAGTGACATCGACTACCAGAGTTCAGAAGAAAAAAATTCCAACGAACTGCGCTGTCAAGGTTGTGTCTCGGCTTCTGGACGCACCCGAAATATCCATCCCCTGCTAATCTCCACGGTAACCACTCCTAGCCTGCACTAAGGCTTCAGGCATTCACCGACTGCCTCCAGGAATTTCGCCCATTCCAAGTCTTGGTAAATACTGTTAGTTGGTCCTTGATCCAGGGAGAATCTCTTACTTACTGAATGCCCACGATGGCCACTGTCCAGGCACTTTGACCTCACAAAGTTGGTTTGTTAGGTTATTGGTATCGTGCAGCGTTGACGACTGTCTGGCGGTGCAATCTGTCGTCTCCAGTGCTCATTTGTGGAGATCATCTCAAACGATTCGCTCGGTAAGTGCAGGCTGTACCGTCTCTGTGCTCTGACTGTGCGTTGGCTGATCGTGGAATCGAAGCCGGAAACCAATTCCATTCCAGCCGGGAACAAGTGAAATTTTAGTGGTCCCAGCGGGCCTCATATTCGTTGGCTTCGATTATCGTTAAACGTTGTGCTGCTGGAACTCACTGCTACCAAGGGAGCTCAGCAGGCAACGGCCAGAGCGAAGGTCAACGATTTTGGCAGCTACAATGCCTCCTCCGCCTACACAGCTTCCACCCCAACTCAAATGGCACAACACGTTACCAGCACATTTTTCGGAAAACCAAGCACCCAGATCCCTGGTTACCCCAGGGCGCCGGGCAGAGAAGCGGCAGCAACCTTCACCCGATGCTGCTTCTCTTCGGGCTTGGAATGAAGGCGGCGAGCTTCACCCAAGTATGGAAGCTACTGGAAGTGTGCCATCACCGACAAAGCGACACAGGACTATTGGGAGAGCATCAGGATCCAACATGACCACTCCAACAAAAGCAAATTCTGGGAATAATGGGTCTGGGAGTTTTAGCAGCGCTGGGTCAGGAATGCAGACCCCGCCTCCGAGTGGTTCATCTATGAGCAAAAGGAGGGGCAGGCCACCGAAGGCAATACCTTCATTCGAAAGCCCGAGAGCTACTGCCTCGCCGGCTGTTAGCCCTAGTAAGGGGCCACGTTATATAAAATCTAGCACAACTATGGAGCCGGTCAAGCTCCAAGGTTCCCCCCTGAGGCCTAGTGCATCCAGCTCAAAGGATGTGTTGTCAAGCGAGTTATATGATGCAAAGTCTAGCATATTAGATGCAGACACTTCCATAGACTGGCCAAGCTTCGACGACGAGGGGTTTCCTACCACTACCATGGGTTCAGACATATTTTTGCACTCAGAGATGGGATACGGGGATCTTGCAGATCCAATGGCATTCTCCTTTAACTGCCCTAACGACTTTGATAACGACTCCTTGCCATCGATAGATCCCAATCTGATCTTCAGCTCCAGGCCAACTAGTGATGCTTCATCAATTTTTGGAGGCTATACTGATGATACGGATGTACTTTCATCCTCTAGTATAGCAAATGAGCAACCATATCAGCACCAATATGACTACAGCAGAAGGGAAAGGGCACTGGAATTACAGAGGGCCCAGAGGCGGAAAGAGAAGGCAATGAGGAAATATTTAGGGGATAGCTTTGCGGATCCAAGACTATCGGCTACAGCTGATAGCTCCCTGCGGCGGAGCTTTAGTGACAACATACTTCAACCAAGCTCAAGCTTCAGGGCTGCATCACTGGATGAGGCAGTCAGCCGGCAAGGCTCAGTGACTCGTGGTCGAGAAAACACGACTCCCCCAGCATCTGTGAGGCATTTGCAGCCCAAGACGGAAGTCAAGCTACTGATTTCTCCCAGTGGTCGTGCAAAGACTGAGACTAAGGTGGTTTACGATGATTCTGACACAGAGCCTGATGAAGCTACTACAAGCGGTAACAGTCTGGATGAATCAATGGAAAGCGATTCATCGATGGATGAAGCAACGCCTCGTGGTCTTGGACCAGGAGGAAAACCATATAGCGCAATCCGGAAAGCGAAGAGCGCTGGTCCATTCCCCCACAGGGGTCCGAAGCTGGGGCTGTTTAGCACCACACCATATACAGGCTCTAGCGCAGATCCTGGTTGGAGTGTGCTAGAGGACCCCTCATCACCTGCTCGTACTGTGACAGAACCTGTAGAAAGGCCTGCCACAAGGGCAGGTGGGGTAAGTCACACTCCTCGCCGGTATCCAGGGCGCTCTTTGGATGAGTGCATTTTGTCATCGCCGAAACTGCCAACCCCGTTGAGGTCTACCCCAGGGGGCATCCACAGTCGACCCAGCATCTTGAGTCCTGTGAGTTACCACGGTAGCCTGAGAATGGATTCTAGGCTGCAGCCACAGACAGTATTGGATATTAGTGATGAGTCTGAGGCTGAGACTGTGGTGGACGAGAATGTGGACCCAGACCCAGAGCCAGAGGAGCCACGATTGCTTGAGGAGGACCAAGAGGGAAATGCCCTTCAAGCTTTGCGGCATGCGGTTGCAAAGAGGCGGGCAGCTATTCCAGGTAAATCAATAATCATGGCCCTTGGATAGTGGCAGCCGTTAATCCTAACATCTACAGACATGACAGTAATCCGATCACCCGCACGTGCCCGGCCTGGAAGTTCACTAAAGCGGGTGTTCAGGGCCGAACAGGCTGGTGTGATCCCGCCCTCAATCGCTAAGAGTTTGTTTGCTCTACCTCCGAATCTTGCGCCACCAGTCCCTGCGCCAATACCACAGAGAAAGACACTGCGCCGGAGAAGGGTTATCCCAGACGGTGGCTATAGTCACCCAATGGAAAAATCTGGCTCTTTCAGCACTATCTCGGACCCCGACTTCCATGCCTCTAGTACGGAGGAGGAAGGGAGCCTGGAAAGTGATGAGAACATACGGTGTATCTGTGGGGCGGACAGGGATGGTGGCACGTTGATGGTGCAGTGGTACGTATTATGTGAGTTATATGTATGGGAAGAATACTGACTAATCTTTGAATAGTGACTCCTGCAATAGCTGGCTCCATTTGAAGTGCACGGGCCTCGACAGGAAGGCACTTCCGGAGACATATAACTGTTCGTTTTGTTCCCGTAGGAATCAGCGAGTGGTCAAGCCTGGTCCCGTACGCATGGGTGGGAGCAGCTTCAGGGGAACCCCCGCTCCTACCGTCCCAGGCTCCCCCATTAGAAGACAGATGTGTTGACCTGCCCAAAACGAAGAGCTTATGTTATGAAGATATGGCAGTTGATTGATTGATATATTGGGTATCCATGGAGGCTGTATTATTGGAAGCTGTGATTTACGTTTATAATGGCTGAGTGTCTGTCGACAGTTTGCTAGAGCATAAACTTGGAGGATGTCTTTGTTTTTTTTTTTTTTTTTTTTTTTTGAAAAAAAGGGTGTCTCCGGATGAGACTGTTTGAGATCTTTTTTTCAACCCTCTATTATAGGTTTATTGTGTGTCTTTATTTTATTTACATTACCTCTCATCTATTTTGTGCTTGTTTGTTGGTCGTCTGAGGTGGACATACCCGCTTGTTATCATTTTGATGGTGATAGTGGAAGCTTTCTGTTTGCAATCCAAGAGACCTAAGAGAAGAAGATGAATTCGAATGGAATGTACTGATATGATCGATTCACATCTTGCTTTTTTACTTTCATTCATTTAATGGGTTGTTTATTGTTATTACATTAAAATTTACGACTTTACGAACCACTCACAACACACCATCCAAAATGAAGGAAGCTCACTATCATACTATCATATCATACAGTAACCCCACCTTTAACCATTCAATAAACCACAATCATCAATCATATCATCAAATCATACATCAACCTACTTCTCCAACTCTCAGCATCCCTCCAGGACTCCACAGGCGGTAAACCCTGCGCCGCCAACACGCCCTTTGTACTATGCGCCCCCCCTAACATCCTCCTCCAGCGCCCTCTACTTCTGATCCACTCTCGGGTCCGCATGCTCCAGGCCCGCCCCCCCGCGGTTCTTCTTATCTGCTGCATGTTTCACCAATCCCAGCGTCTGCTTCTTTCGTCCAGGCTGCCCGTCGTGGTGGTGCTCTTTGGAGCTCATTCCGTGAACAGGGTGTCCGAGGCCATGATCCAGGTCCTTGGAGGTGGGGGCCCCCGAGAAATCGAGCGGGTCGGCGAGTTGGCGCGATTCGCCGGCGAGAACGTTATAGTCGTTGCGAGGGAGAAAGGTGGATTCGGGAGGGGCGGTCCCGGGGGGGAGGATTTTCATGTGGGATTCGGGGATGTAGTCGTAGGGGGAGGCTTTGACACCGAGTTTGTGCTTGCCCTGAGAGGGAGAGAGGTGTTTGGTTACTTGGGCCACCGGGAGAGAAAAGCAGAAGGTGAGGCGGGGCATTGAGATATAGGGGATTGATGTGGGGAATATATGATATGATGGGGAAATATGCCAGGAGGACTCACTGCGTTCGGAATCTCCGGGTTGTTCCTAGGAGGGTGCGGGTGGAATCCTGGTTGTTTGGCTATCTGCTCACACGTTGAATTATTCGCTACCATAGTTCCTCGGGAAGTATGGAGGTATGGAATTCAGGGTAATGACGTAGTCAGCTAATAAGAGGACTTAGTTCGAAATTGTGGTCGAATGTGAGGTTTGAGAGGAGAGGAGGGTGAGTTAGATCTATATAGTGGTGTGGCGTTGTTGGTGATTACAGAGCTTGACGTCACGCATTCCAGCAAGTTGAGGAAGCTTCTCTGGTATAGGTCTTGCAGTTGTTAGTCTGAATGTGGGATGGGTACATATGGGTATAAATATGTAAGTACTGCTGGGTCAATTGCCCTGAGAATTACAACTTCGAGGTGAGGTGATCAAAATTTCAACGGCAGGTTTAACATATTGCCTCTTGTAGAACTGTCAATGCTTTCGCTAATGTTATGATAGATATACTACAGTAGAGGGAATACTATTCTCCGAGAATAGGTATAGACAGGGTCTGAATTAATCGTTTTAGGGTCATGGTTCCGAAAGGTGTTAATTGTAATCTCGGGTATATTACGGTATCTATGTACTGGAGAGTATAACCACAACTAGGGCCAAACGTGACCAGGTTTGCCTAGTCACCGATACCTATGTAGTAAGCATGTGCACAATTCGAGCTACTTATGTAAGTAAGTAGCCTCATAGCCTAAGGCTCCTAGTCTCATACCAAGACCCCCAACTCCGACCAGTAAGGCTCCCTCCGTGTTTAGACTTCAAAAAAAAAAAAAAAGTAAGTACGAGTACAACAGTGGAAAGGTCAAAAAAAAAAAAAAATACAATATAGTTGTCAACTGGGCGGGCATATATATAACGGTGTCACGAGGCATATTGTATAAATGTAATAAGCCCGGCTCAAGACCGAATAAACTCCGTTCTGGGTAATATGAATTCCATCGTGGTACTGTCGCAAGGTTGATATATTGTCGACGGTGACCACTGTCGACAACATGCCGATGTGCGCAACCCGAAAAACCCTACCGTGCCTCACAAGTCTCCGACGGTCAGCGCCTGCTGCGGGGAATGGAAACTTTGCTCATTTGCCTGTGGAGGGGCAACTATTTTTGGTCTGGCTCTCGTTTCCGTGACAACTCATGTCATGATTGGAGATCTGGGGAGGGGGTGATGGGTCAGATGCAGATACACCTTCCTGAGCCAAACAACAGAACGAGATTGTGATACGGACAGTCGTCCCTATTCTGGACACTACCAGTCTGGCTGGCGTTTTGCCCGGCTGGCGTTCCTAGTTCCCGAGCCCGATGGCCGATGCTAAAGCCCTTTAGCTAGCCGTAGATTTACAGGTAGATCTCTGACGCAGTGAAGTCGAAAATTGGTATAAGTCGAGGTCGGATTGCCAGCTCTTCCGCCCCAGACAGAGGCACCCTACGGCATACATCATCCAAAACATCATGATCATCAGCACAGGAAAAATCTGGCTTACAGTTTGTTGCGTGTAAGCTGATTCAGGCTTCTTAACCCTGGTGCCACGAGAAACATAACACCCCTCCATCACCGATATAGTGCACGCAAGGTTGCAGTGAGTAGCAAGAACCTTATTTATAATTTTGGCACTGTCTCACTGGCCCTGTTTTTTGGTTTCTGGACTTACACTTACTCCTTTCGAAAGAACAGAGATGCCATCTATCAAGATCTGCACTCGAAATATCCCAGTAGAGGTAGAACCTGGAGTGCGGAATAGTCCCTTACCAGAGGATTCCTCTGGATTGCACATACAAGGTGTCGATCTGGGAGATACCTCAACCTACAATGTATTGGATACTTCTAGGGCCGAAGCGACCGGCGCATCTGTTATCCCGGCGGAAGCACCGGTAGCACCACAGGACTCACAGCTGCATGCATCAAAACCGTATCATCAACGGTCAGTTTCTAGCTCGTCTAACGAGGGAGAGCTTGTTAAAGTTCCATGTATTGCTGTTGGAGAAGGAAGAGACGGGGTAAGAGGGAGAAGCGTTGCTGGGGCCGGAGCCAATGACATGGTGGGCTTCAATGAGGCAGACGCAGCCTTGCTTATCTCGCCTATAATATCAAGGACACAGTCGTCAACGTTTTATGATCCACGGCGGAGCGGGAGTGCTACTGGGGTGCACCGGCCTAGTATGGTAGATGTGGAAGATATCGAAGACGATACCCCAGATGTTCAACGTTATCCTCCTTGCGTGGTAGTCAACCATACAGGTTCGACGCCGCCAGAATTCACCAGGAAAGAGCAAAAGATGGGTGTTTTATCGTCAGCTGCGCATAGGCTATCAACAGTATCAGGGCTGTGCTTGACGTCGAAGCCTGGCCCTGGGAGACAGTCACCACCTGAGGGTGACAGTGGTACATCTACACCTAAGCATACAGCAAGGAAGCCTTCAATGTTTACCTTCACACTTCCCTCCTTCCATCTTCCACAAATGCCTTCGGCCCCCTCATTTCTCTCTGATATTACAACAAGGAAACGATCCAAAAGTAATGTCCTTGGGAATCCCCCTTCGAAGGCAGTGAACCAGCCTCAGAGGACCTCCTTCTTTGGTAAGCCTACAACCACAAGCAGGGACATTAGTCCACCGGAGCGCACCTTGCAGAGGCCACCACTTACTCCTTTGCGAAGATCAAGTTCACACCCTTCATTACTATCATATACCTCCTCTCTTGACGAGACCCGGTTTGCAAATGTTCAGTCTATGACCAATGCACGAATAAAGGCAATAAAGGACAACTTTCGTGGACTCTCTCCAGGTAATACGATTGCAAATGCTGCAAATGCATTAAGCACCTACGCTAATTCCCTCAACTCTGCTTTGAGTTCTGCCTCTCCGTTGGCAAATTTTGAGTCGGCTGCCCCTTCTATGGGCCCTGCCCCACCACCGGTGAAACCTCATCCATTGGATACTGTGGAAGGAGATATAGTAGTAATGGGTGGGTACCGGGGGTCAATCCTGCGGGAAGCGTCGGGACAGAGAAGGCGAGTTTGGATCCCGTTACGGGTGGGTCTGAACTTGCGGAAGGTTAATCTGGAGATTGGGCTCAATGAAGAGGATGAAGAGACCATGCCCCAGCGGATTATTCCTGATGGGATGTTGACAAATATTGGTCCTGTGGATATTGGCCGAAGATTATTACGAAGGCTTCGCTCGGGTGAAGCTGCAAGCGGCAAGAAATACCCCAGGAGAGTGTGGGAGTATGGCTATGATTGGCGGCTTTCACCACACATCCTCTCGAGGCAGCTTATCGAATATCTTGAAAAGCTCCCATGCAACCAAGAAAACAGTCGTGGGCAGCCACGGCAGCCAGCGAGAGGTGCATTGGTGATTGCTCACTCCCTCGGGGGACTGATAGTCCGGCATGCTATCAATCAACGCCCCGAGCTCTTTTCCGGAGTGCTGTTCGCAGGTACACCCCAGCATTGCGTCAACATCCTCGGCCCCCTGCGGAACGGGGATACAGTGCTCCTCAGCTCGCGAGTGTTGACCGCACAGGTCAATTTCACACTGCGAAGTAGCTACGTGTTACTTCCCGAGGACGGCCACTGCTTTGTGGATAAGAAAACGGGGGAAAGGATCAATTTGGACTTCTTCAATGTCGATACCTGGATAAGGTATGCGCTTTCTCCGTGTGTGGCGGCAGTGAAGAATGCATCCACTTCGTCAACCCTTCCATCAATGAGTGGACATACTCAGGGTATGGGGGAGGTGGTGAAGGACACGGCTAGAGAGGGTGCAAGTGCAGCAACTAGGGATAGAACATTGGCACCACAGATGGATTCGACCTCATCAACTTTTAAACCCCTCTCACACATTCCATCCTTCCTGGAGGAACCGGTGTGTACGCTCTCAATTTCCGAGACGATTCCCTATCTTGACCGGACTTTGAAGGCCATCAAGCAGTTCAAGGAGGAATTGAGGTTTAAGCCGGAGATTGGATATCCACCCAAGCAGAGCGAGACCCCGACAGCGCCGCCTTCGCCTACTATGTATAGTTGTGATGGTGACGAGATTACCAGTACCGGCTTCTCTGCTATGGCCACTCCTTCATCACCAGTTCCAGGTGTTTCCCCGGAGGGGCCCAAGAGCGTGTATTACCCCCCAATGGCTATTATCTACGCAGACAATGCCCCTACTGTCAAAGGTGCAAGGGTGGATGGCATCGAGAGTATCCCGTTGGATAATGTATATGACGATTTGTTTTTCGGTGCTGGTAAGTCCCATCTGCTACCCACTTTGGTTAATTTGTAAGGGGGGGGCCTTTGGCTAACTTTGTGATTTTAGGTGATGGTGTGTGTCTTGCGAAGGCGGCGCAATTGCCCCCAGGATATAAGGCGTGTGCCAAGGTGTTGAGTGATAGAGGGCATATTAGCTTGCTGGGAGATCTAGACAATGTTGGAAAAGCGATTGAGGCAATTGTAAGAGAGAGGGGGTGGTAGAGGGAGAAAGTGAGGTACATGCGGATAACATTGGTGCCTTGCTAATGTATTATTATATGCATTAAAGAGTTAGTGTGCAGATTTTGGATTTGGTAGGTGGTAGTGACATGAGGAGGGAGTCAAGGGGGACGTCGTGGAATGTACGATATATCACTGGTGGATATCATTGTGGCTTTTGGTTTGTATATCTTTTGTTTGCCTGGCTGCAGAGGGATTTTCAATAGATTAGAGCTGCTTAGTGCCAATAGGCGGTATCCCCGACTTTGGCCTGCAGTAGGCGGGTATGTTTCGAGTATCTACTGCCCGATTGGTAGCCTCGAGCGTCCCCTTGGGCTCGTTCCCCCCAGGCGGCAAGCCCGGGGCCGGGCAGGAGCTGTGACCGAGCTGCTTACAAGTATACAGCTCTGCACTGTGATTCTCTAATATTGTAATATAAGCCGTTCCTTACCCGCATACACAATTCTGCCAGACATTTTATTCTCTTGGGAAAAAAGTAATCTGGATATGGTTGATTAATAGGGGGACTGGGGCGGCACTACGGGCGTTGAGTGTTGGAGGGCATGTGCCTGGGGAGAGAAACTTGAGCAGTTACTGGGGCTGAAGAGGAGTAGGATTTCCTCTTGTTATGCGTGTCGGGGGATAGAGGGTGGTGAGTGGAGAGGTTAGAGGGGGGTTGTCCTCCGTGTAGGCCTCTATCCCTGAAGCTCGATTAATCAGCGAAGGGCCGATTAGAGTCTGGGCACAAGATCATGTAGGGCCGGGGTTTTGTTTTGTGAGGTGGGGTGTGTGTTCTACTCACTAATACAGCTACCTACCAAGGTACCTGTTGCGAAGGCAGTAAAATTACCCTGAACTTAGTCTGCCCTGAACTTCAGTCGCCTCGGATACCCCACCCCTTATCTCTCTCCCATCACACTTAATTCTATTAACATACCATTGAGTAGTATTGCCCTGAGCCCTAAAACCTAGCGAACCCTAGGCCCACAAATAAGTCAATGGTAAGTATAAGTGGCCCTCCTCCCTGAGATAATTTTCAACCCGCCAACAGAAAATACATACAAGGGCTCGATGCTACACCAAACTGTTCTCGTTCCCAGGCCTCTTCACCAAACATACTATGATAGTTTACAAGTTACTGGATATACACTACTAGAGTTTGAAACTATTCCCAGGTAAATTATCATGAGTCTGGAGACAGTACCTAGTCTGTGATGGCACTTACTGGTAGCTTATATAACTAAACTGGATACCCAATACTGGAAACTGTTACGAAAATAAGGAAGGCCGGAGACTATAGTCTATGGTGGCAAGAAATATCCCTGTCTCCTAATATATATACACATCAACCACAACTCAGGCCCAGGTGTTCCCCGGATTTGGGAGGGGATTGGATTATCCCACTGCATCAATTGATTATAAGGCTATCCATTTCAATGACTTCTGCGTATCATGGGGGCTATGAGAAATCTCAAACTACTTACGGGAGGAGATAATCTTAGAGAGCATTCAACCCAGTACTCTGCCGAGACTTTGGTTAACTGGGGAGCTCCCCCGCCCCGCCTGCCTGCACTCGGAAACTATCAAGATGAAGCCTGCAAAGGGACAGATATGGAGGATAGTATGTCGTAGGCGCTGGGAGGCGGAAGTTGGAGTGGGTGACTGGAGATTATGTGGGTGTCCAAACTAATAGGATTGCCGATACCAAGTCTGGCTTGAAGCAGCACTACATTCACAGGAACTACCTTCTACTATTGCCCAACAATTATACCAAGAAGCGCCAGTATTATACGCAATTCAACGAGTACTACGAAAACTGCCAGGCAAAGCACGCATTTAAGACACAACTTCACCTCAAGATAACTACTTATTTTTCAATCCCCTTAGCCATAGTTAGGTCGCAGGCAGGCGAGGAAGTGGCTTGCTGGCCCCAATTAGCCTGGTTACCCCCCGGCCCCCGATGAGGCTGCCAGATTAGGAATATCTTGCCCATTCCTGCCCTGTTCCGCATATCCACGCTGAATTTTTTTGGTTTTTTTTGAGTCTATACGCCTTTCCCCCGAAGGGAGCCTTAGGCTATGAGGCAGCCCCGTTCCCGCACATCCCCACTGAATGCCCCCCAGCCTCGAATGCTTTATGCAGGTATACCAAAAGCAGCCCTGTTATATTGCGTATATTGTAAGCCTTTCCGAAAAAGACCTATTAGGACTGGAGGCTAAAGCTTTACCAGATAACCAGCATGATGGTACTTTGTTGAGATAAAAGAATTCAGGAAGCAATCTCTTCCCAGGGCCTGGGAATGAGACTAGAAGCAGTACAAAACCTGAGAACCAGATGGTGGGTGGAACCGAGGCCATACCTAGGCAGCCTCTCCCTCACCCAGACCTACTTCGTCTTACAACACCACCTATGGAGTGCGGTCCAGTGGGCAGGGTCATGTGATGAGACTAGGGATTCAGGGTTCGACATGTGGAATGCTGGATGGGATCATTGAATAGGATGTCGGAGGGCGACAACCGCAGTATGGGGGATATATATGTGAATATGGAGTTTCCTATATGTTATTGCAGAGATGATCGAATTAAGCTTTCTTCACCATTCGCATACGAGCAAGTGATTAAAGGAACTTAGTAATTCTTTCACCCCCCACAACACTCCAAGTGTCCCAGAACTGTACCTAGCTAGTAACACTTTTAAGCTGAAGAACGCATACCCAGTGGGGCCCATCTAATACTGCAACCCCCGCAGCTTTATCTCATTCCGTAGTCATAGCTGTAGCATTATCACAAGCGCGCCTTGGTTGGACATTTAGAGGGTGCTCTCACTGGGTTTGATGCAGAAGGGTAAAGGATTGGAAAAGATGTTGAAGGTGGGGGAGGAGAGGGATATCCCGAACTCACAAAGAGTTACGACAGGTGCGGTTGGTAATACAAGGAGTGGATTTACAGTGAACTCGCGTTATAAGGAACTCCATGGCTGGTCATTTCTTATAACGCGAGATATATACGAAAATTAGGAAATGTCCGAGTGGGGCCTAAAAAATCCTCTGGTGACAGATTGATGTATTCCCTTCGAGCCATGCTTTATCGAGTCTCAATATCCCGCTTCTCTTGATGAAACACCACCTCCAGCTGCTCGCTCGCCTTGCTGTGAATTGATGGAGGCTTTTAATTGCAACATTATAGGAAATTCTATGTACATCACTGGCATCAGGATCCGGCTCCTGAAGTGGAGCAGACTGGTAGGTATCTAAAACACGGTTTTCTTCGCTCTTGTTCTGTCCATGTTTGACGAGTTTGGACCTGCTTAGACGACATATTTACCTGCTTTCTACTTAGTATTTTGACTAATATATCAAGCACTCTTTACATACAATAGCAGATGGATGATATTTATCTTAACAGAGCAGGTGTAAGCAAGTGTAATGAGATATTGTGCACTTGATTTCGATAAGAGCTTGCTGAGAATGAATGTGAACGGGTAAATGTGCGGCTCTCGAAACTATATGTAGTACTAAGCTGATCTCGTGCCAAGACTCTTTTTATCTGTCACATAATTATCTCAGTGTCTTGTCCCCGAAGCATATTTATTTTAGTGTAGGTAGATGAGAGTCTGGGCACGAGAATATAACACGAGATTACTGTAGTGAAGGTGGCATGGAAGGAGGGAGTGGGAGGAGCCAAAAATGATCAGTTGTCATGTAGGTACCTACAGATGGAGTGGAGGCCGCTAAGAGGTGCAAGCATATTGTGGCTATGGAAAACCCACAGGCGTCAGATGGCGGTGTTGCTGCAGGGCTGAGGCCTGGAACATTAGTTGGCTGTACCTAAAAGGGCAGGGGTGCCTTGGCAGATCATGGTGACCCTTCATACCACTCAACGTGGCGTTGTCATGATGGCTGTCAAGTGATGACTCATCAATGAGGCATTGCTATATAGCCACCAGGAACTAGTGGTTGCCAAATACAGTACTTTCCCTATACAAATTTGCATGATACCATGACGGTGCTCCAATATTCTAGCAATGAAATAACAGTTCAAAAGCTATCACCCCTAATCTAACTTGTAGCCTTTCATAATCTGTACCTACTTACCTACTTAATTTATTACCTTTTGATACATACTAACTAGGTACTTGTATCGAAAAGTGGTACTTTTGGTATAAAAACGCTCAAGGAACTATACCTAGGCCCCGAGCTCCCTTCTGGTTAGTACTATCTTCACGGGTTTGGGGCCGAAGTCTCCCTATGGCTCACCGTTACCTCATGCTAGGCTTTTCTCCAAACTTCTGGTGTGCACTCGCCATGTTTCAGGGTAACTCTGCCGGCCCGGCCGGCCCGCCGTGGGAGGAACCAAATCAAGTCCACCTGCGATCTCGTGTGTACCTAGTGGCCAGCCAACCCAAGCCTGTGTTTACTCTAGTCCACACGCAAGGCAGAACGCGGTAGTGAGTGCAGCACAGCATGTTACTCTACATTCCGCATTTACAATGTGATCTCATCTATCACTACCACTGAGGCCTGTCTGCACCTGGAGTTTGTAGGTAGATGATGCCGTCCCGCTGGGTCATCCGAGCCAGTAGGTATGTAGCTACGAACACGTGACATCCTAGTGTCGACGTCTCTTCAAGCTTATCGCACAGCCCGCCAGATTATAGCTATAAGTATAGCCGCGTCTGCAGCAGCTCGCTCCGCCCTACCACAGCCCCCCTCTACCAACCCCCCCACCTAATCTCAGCCCCCCGGGAAGGGGGGGCAGGACCCACCCGCCAGTGGGTGAATGGGCAAGCCAAATGGGCCCAAGGACCCAAGGGGCACGTCATTGAGTAAGCGATAGTAACGATTGCCTAACTAGGCAGCTGTCATGACCCACCCTGCACTGCAGCTATCGAGCCATGTATCACCATTCATTAAACCTATCAACCATTCAGGCAAGGAGCTGAGTATTAGAAGGAAATCTATACGTCGAGGCTGATCTATTCGAGACATTACCAGAGACAGGAAAACGCCGATTGAGAAATCTATATCTATCATGCCATGCCGCGGGCTTCGAGAAAAAGAAAACAAGGTAACCCCCAAACAAGAATCCCCTTTTCCAACACTATCCTCAGAGACGTAACACACCCACTCCAGAAGCTCCATAAATCCACCACTCCGCCCACTTTCTCAACCGGCCAAGCCAGATTAAGTCAGTACTTCAGTCTCTTGCCCCCTTCCATCCGATTTGTCCATTCGACTGATCCGAATACGCCCTATATACTCCCTATACGCCCAACAAATGCAGTCATGATCTCCGGCCTCAACTTCAAGGGGATTGCGAAATGAAAGAGAATGAAACATAAGTGAAGCTAACTCCCAACAACAATGCCCAGAAACCACCATAATATGCATATCAAATCGTAAATCATGCCCGAACACGCTCACGCTCCTCTCGGCGTTTGGCTCTTTCAGACTTTGCAAGCTCGCGCTCGCGCTCACGTTCATGCGACTTTACATCCCGCTCTCGCCTATGCTCTCGAGATTTTCCATCTTTCCCTCTCTTTTTCCTTGCTTGAGTTTTTCCATCATGGTCATGAGGCTTCCTCTGTGATCTCTTGCCCTCTTTTCGCCCATCCCGGTCACGTTCCTTCCTATCATCACGTTTCTTCGGTTCTCGCTTTCGGTGATGTTGGCGCTCATTTTTGGCACCCAGATCATATTCTGTCGTATATGGGGTAACAATCGATTTGCTAACAAAAAAAACGCAAAAAAATCAACACAACTGACCAGTTAAGAGCAAGCCTACCTTGCTACAATACCAAGCTCGCCTCAACATCAGGTCATTGCGTTATCTAACCTTCTATTAACACCGCCAAGAACCGTGGTCAATACTCTCCTCGCAGTCAGTCCTTCTGATCCCATATCCTCCGAACTTTTCGTATCAATGAAATCCCTACACTCATTCTCCTCGGACATAGCATTGTCTAGATAGTTCAAAAACTCGTCCACACCCTCCACATTTCCCACTTGGAAGAATTGAACGCCAATTTGGTGGGGTGGAGCTTTGATCATGTCCAGCCTCCTTGCATAGCTAATCAAGTTTTGCTTCAGTAGTTTGTTGTTGTTTGCAGCGCCGTCAGTCATGACGATAATGTTTCTTGGCTTGGGGAATTGAAGATCTTCAGCGTGGCGCTCGCATTCTCTGAGATATGGAGCAATGATGAGATCGAGGGCTTCTGCTGTGGGTGTGGATCCACGAATTCCTGCCTGATATCGGGCCTTAAAGAGATTCATGATCTCATCAGGGTTTTTGATGTTGGTCCCATTAAACTGGCCAACGAGAGAGGAATTAAAGAAGAAAACGTCAACACCATTCTCATCAAACTCTGCACATTTCTCAACGATATTCGACAGAACATTATTGACTTCTTGCCAGTGGGTTTTTCCTGTAGCAACTGTCGAGGTCGAGAGCCTCATGGATCCAGAATCATCAATCAGAAACTGTGTATCAAAGTTTTTGAGGGCACGTAGTTGATCGTCTGTGGCGAGAGTTGTAACACGTCTCGGGGGGGCGAAGTAGCCCTCTGGTGATTGCATGTTACCCTTCGTGGTCGAAGGATGCAAACTCGGATATGCCGGAGAGCTAGGAGCTTCTGATCGAGGGGTTTGATTTGGAGAAGGTCCTTGAAATGCCTGCACAGCCTGAGGGCTAGCAAGCTGAATAGTCATTTTCCCAACGCCAGCTAGCGTAAGGAGGGTACCAGTGTATTCACTGGTGGCAACCCCAGGTGACGGAGGAGGACTTCGAGAGCTCTCAGTGGAGTGTTTAGAGTCCTTGCCACCACCTATCGTGAAAACACTCTTTATTGCTTGGAGTGCTGTACGGCTTGGGGATCGCCTCCGGGTGTGACTTCTCCCGATACTAGAGCCAGGGGCCTAATACAAGAAGTCAGGTGAAAAAACTCATCTAGGGGTTTGGGCTACAAACTTACCAGCAGCTGTGGGCTCTCGACTGGTGGGTCATGGGGGAGAGAGTTTGTGCGGGTGCCATCGGAGGGTGGATCTACATGCGCATCATACGCAGGTGGAGCTTGTTGAGAATCCCTGCTGAGAGAATCGCTGTTCTCCATCCTCATACGGTGGTGTAGATGATATCTTCTGGTGCGGGGCTTGCTGGGTCCTTGACTATTTGCACGAAAGAGCGAAGAGAGACTTGGCAACCTTAGATGTGCTGATGGAGATGGATTATCTTGGCAGGTGAATCCGAGACTTGGAAGGCTATTGTAAGTGGAGAAATGCATCTTAAATAAATTGGTCTGGGCAAATTTTTCTGGGCCCGAAAACAATGTCAAGTGTGTTAAGGCGAGGCGGAATGCTCTTACACACACCAAAAAGACAAATTCGGAGGTTGATAATGCCATTCTTATAAGGCGGACTGATGAGAGTGCGGTCTCAGTCACCGTAAAAGCAACTAGCCGCCATGCCAACGATCGCAATGAGCTTAGGCCTAATGAACTGGATTGGGATCTTGATCAAAGGACGATGACTCGTGGTGGCGATTCCACATGTAAATATGACGATCGCATTTGTATGGCCCAGAAGCTTTGTTCTCGTGCCAATACATATGGTCTGGTTGGCACAACACCCTCGCAGAGAAATACGATACCGGTAGCATTTCTGCTTCTGCATTGGTGGCAACACCCATTCTTTCCAGCCTCACTGTTAATCATTGTGACCGCACCAGACTAGTGACACGTATAGAGCACAAACTGAGTGAAGAGATTGTGTGAAGTACTATGGCATCGAGCAGCTGCCACTGACCATCTCTGTCTCTAAAGGTACTGAGCATCCCCCAAGGGCCTGGCGCATAGTATACCCGTGAAGCAACAAATGAATGATATTACACTGCGTGCAGCTTGCAGCTAGCCAATGTCAACAGTAGTACATACCAGATCATACTTATGCTTAGTCTGGTTGCACTACCACTACCAGATTTGATTTCTGCTCTTAGAGTTGCCATCCTAGAGTGGACAGCATTCAATTGATCCCATTCTAAGGCTATACGTGACTAGCACAGTTGCATTATATTCCGGGAAGCAGAGATGTGCCGAAACTCAAAGCCTCAAGGCGAACTATACCTTGAGATTAGATTCATGCGCCATTCCGCTATCGATAACGGATGATCGACCGAAAACAATGCTGTGTCCTGCACTGAACCTCAACGTCAGTTTGAACTAGCTGAATAGCTGCAGTAAAGTTAGTCTGGTTGGCACAAGGCCCCCTCAGTAAAGGAACTATGCAGCAAGCATTGACATTGATGCGGGGTGTGCAAAGCCGACTCCGCCTTGTCAACTGACTTGTTTGAACAAAGTCACATATCGTGTATAAATCTTATCATACATACAGCTAAGTGGAAAAAGGACAGGGGGGGGAGACGAGGGGCAGGGTCTGGCGGCACAGTAACGGACGGTGGAGTTGAGTTGTTCTGGTGCGGCGTGTTGTCCCGTGCGCAAACCCAATCCTTTAAAGGTGCGGGAACGGGGCCATCTCATAGCCTAGGGCTCTTTTCGGGGAAAATAGATGTCCAGACTCAATCGAGTCTATACGCCTTTTCCCCGAAGGGAGCCTTAGGCTATGAGGCGGCCTTCTGCCATACAAAGTGAGACCAATGCAACAAATATGCACCTAAATTGCCTCTTGATGCAGGTGGGGGTTAGGTGCGGGGCTTTTTACCACCTAGCTGTATAAGACACCACATTGGTAGGACTATGTTGAGTACGCACTCCCAATTCAAACCTAGATAGCGGACTTCGGGAGCTCTTGCCTGCCCTGATTTGATGGACAGAAAAACCAATAGGAAAATTCGCCCCTTGGGCCTGAGATGGTTCGAGAACCCTACACATTGAGATGAGGCATCTAGCTGACTCATTGCATATAGTTGGTAAGCACCCTGAGAGGTTCGCTTGCTACTCGAGTTGTCTAATTTTCTTCATTATTCTCCTGAGGGCAGTAACTGGAGCCACGATGAAGACAAGTCGTGGCATGTCTCTCGAAATAATTGCCCATTTGTTGTGGTCATAATCAACCTGGGGTCAACCAACCCGCCACTTATAATCCCACATCCAGGGAATCACTTCAGGGTGTTCATGCCCAGACCGATTTATTTTTGTGTAGTAGCTTAAATCTTCAGGGCCCATGGTCAGTAATATTCCACGCTAATCACGTTGTCAAGAAAATACAAAAAACATTTCACCTGATTGCAAGCTCAGCTAGTGTGCCTTCCCCTATATGCATCATGAATCCATGACCACATTATGCTGTAGAGTAAGAGTATTTACAAATGTCTGTTCATGTAACATATCCGTTCATGTGCCCCCTGTATATCATAACGTTGCAACCCCCCCTCGCCCGGTTTGAGTTCATGGAGCACAGTTTGAGGTACCGCATCCACTGGCGAACAACGGTCCATGTCGCTTCTCAAGACATAGGCCGAGCTCACGCAGGAATTCGATATACAAGGTCAAAAACAAGTGGCTTTAACGTGAGTTCGGTCTATGTCTTGAAAATCGACATGGACCTTTGTTCGCCAGTATATAGATGCGGTAATACAATCCGCCGTGTTATCCAGGAATGAGGGCCTTGGTGAATTTAGTGACGATAGCCTCTGCAGTCAGCGTTCTTATTGGCGATCCTACTGGGTGGATCTCAGTAAGATCTCCCAACAAAAGGATCTGTGGGCGCCGATCATTTCAATAGCCATTGCAGATCTGGTATATCAAGTCTAGTTCCGCTGCCCATATTATTAGAGACCTCACCCTGAAGATCGGGCGCTATCATCCGGTTGTTCTGTCCTGCAAAAACCGCAAAAAAGGTGCTCTTAAAACGCTGCGATCCAAACCGGCCCTTGGATTACCACAACTCACTCCCCAGATTTGCACTGGCAATCAAGATCATCCCTCAAACAGCCAACGGCTTAGGCCACATTTTCATTATAAGCAGTAGGTTGGCGTTGGCTCGGTCCCCATAATGGCTTCTGCTCCTTGCCTGAAGTTGGGGGTTCCTTGCTGCCACAGGCCATTATGGGGTCACAGCATACAGTTACAGATACCGGTAAACTAAAACCTGAATTAGCACCAATCCAAAGTAGTCTCTACACATCAGCAGCTCTCCAAGGCACCTTTATATTTGATTTAGCTGGATTGGTTCTTGCTAGAGATCCTCTACCACCAGTTGATGCGTCCCTATTCTTGCATTGTGGATCAGAATACAAGAACTGAATTGCTTGATCAACAAATAAAGGAGCTAATTAGGGAGCCTTGAGCTCGACACATATCCTCCATCCCGGCGTGGCCATTCATCCGCTCTGCCCGTCCATGATTTGTTCGGTGCAATTGTTCCACGACTTCACAATGAGTCAACATCCTAGGCTTATATGTGTATGTGCTGGCCAGGAGGGATTCTGGGTCTAGGCCATGCTCATGGCACCTAGACAAGCCGCCAAACCCAAAATCGTAATACTGGGAAAACTGGTGTCTTGGTCACCAGTTTTCCCAGTATTCCAAACTACATAGGAGCCTATGTACAGTGCGTAGGGGAAAGTTATGGTGCGCCCCCCTGCATATATATGCGCCAACGCGCCATAACTTTCATCTACGCACTGTAGATACCGGTAGCCTATGGTGGATATGTCATGGCACGACTGAGAATTTTTTGTTTTTCGTGGAAGATGGGCAGGTTGGCTGAACACGTGCGAGGCTTGGCGCCATGGGCATTTTCGATTTCTAAAAGCGGTAGTCCATGATCATTCATTTTCTTAGTTGGGAAACATCTGTTTCTTCTATGATAAAAAGGCCATGCACCTGTGGGTACTGCTTGATTACTTGGTACTTACTTGGCTAAGGGTTCCATCTGATCTCTAGATCTGCGCACTAAGTATCTACAGTACAGTACATCTATGCCTGAATGTACTGTATCAACCCCTGTACAACCATTGCAGAAATCTTCAAAAAACGGGCGCGCATAGCAACGTAAGTAGATGTCACCAGTGCGTTTATCAAGTCCTTGTACTTTTACCAAAAAGTTCTAATTTTCTGGGACCCCTTAGAGTTGGACAGTTTGAAAGCTATACATACCTAAGATGTAGACTACCTAAGTACATATTATTGAGCTAACTAAATTCAAAGCCCTGCATCGGATCAGACCGAACTTAGGAGCACGGGCTACAAATCCTATGGAGTGGGGGTCAAAGTCTTGAGAACTATTTGACACACAAGAACGTCGAGTTGGTACTATAATTAAATCTATCCAATATTAAAGCAGATACAGAAAAAAATTTCTCAGTCATGAGAGGTGGACAAACAGCCACGCTGATGGTATCGATACGCTCCAATTCAGTCCTACTCTTTTCCCCTTTCCCCGGGATCAACTAAGAAACCTCAAAAATCTTCCCCCAAATCTCGGATATCGACCTTCGGAACGTTTCCACCCACCTCCCCGATTCTCATAAAAGCAAGCCAGCCTGGCGGAAGCCATGACCAACAACTTATGAAAGTCACAAGTTATACGTGATTGCAATTAGGGCACTAGCTTTCAATGTGATCTCGCTTCTTCTCGGCAGTTGGATCAAAATCAACGGCCGGAGGCTTGATGTCTTGAATTTTTGGTCCCGTGTTCGGTTCTGGCGCATCAACGCTCCTCGGGAGGGGCGCAGGTCCGTGGCGCACTTTGTGATTGTGGCCATTTCCATACTGAGGAGCATCGCCATATGTGTGGTTTCTGGGGGCTTCAATCGACCTTGGGACAAGCTTTGGGAATTGTTCGACCTCAGCCACCATGGCAGGAGGTGCCTCGAGGTTGCGGCCTGCGAGCCAGCTGGCGATATTAAGGACAGGGAAAGCTGAAGCCATTAGAGGAGAGGCAACGATGGTGATGGCAGTAGCCTTGCTTATCGAGCAGAACCTCATTTTCGTGGGTGTCGGTTCAGAATACTAAAAGTAGCTATGAATTCGTACGAACAGAACTTGCAGAATTTGTGAAGGAAACAAAGACAAGCGAGCGGAGGGTGGATGCTGAACAAAGGGAGAAAGGGACCTCAATAGGAGTTTATATCTACTCATTCTGAAGCTCGAGCACAAGCTGCCGAGAGCATTACTCAATATGTATCAACATAAAGTGATGTCTCTTGTACTAGCTGTGTTTTCCCAGCCAAGATTCTTGCGTTGAGGGACACAGGCCTCCGCACGGCCAGGCGCAAGACATCAGTTTATATTGGCATCGAGTACGATTCCTCGGATAGGCAAGCAAAGCATCACGTCTTCCCCTTTCAGCTCAATGATTATATGTTGAGCGCCCCCTATATATACCAGTATATCCGCCATCACATATATAGACATATGGATTCGGTGCAGATTGATTTATTGGCTGATCTGCCCCCGGGTTTGGGGTTATGCTCCTTACTATCGGAGTATGCTGTCTCACGAAAGAGGTCCGAGATGCTGAGAAATTCCGAGTGTTGGAAAAACCCGGAGATGATCTGCTTCGGGAAATGCCCCCTTGGCATCGATCCTCGCACGAACATCAGAGTCAAATTTCGAAGTTCTGTGAATTTACTAATTCCGGTATACAGTGCCGGCATATCCAAAATAGGCCACTTCAGAAGGATAGCAGATCGTTCGGACAAATACCCTACGAAGCTCGTGCTCAGGCTATTTTATTTTTTACGTTCGGTGGTTGTAGTTGTCATATGTTTTCCTAGATCTCGCTAAAAAATATGTACTATAATGTAAGATGGGGGTTATAAATCTTCAATGACCGTGTAAAAAGGATAGGAGCCAACAGACAGCTATAGCTACTCCGGCCATAACTCCGGGGTTCTCTGCTAATGATATCGAATCGAACGGAAAAATCTAGATTGACTTTTGTGGTGCATATTGATCTTCATAGAATCGGCAACGGAATTGCCCCCACGGACCCGGGATGAATATTGTTCCCCTAGTAATCTCCTGTGGATCAAGTTTCTGGTAGCTGGGAATCTGCTTCAAATGAATTGTACTGTAAGTACATATGTATGAGATACAAGTCGAACTTGGCATAAAAACGCCATAGCTGATCTTGTGAACTTCGAGACGATTTTACTATCAAAGGGAACCTGAAGCATGAGAGTGAGCACTTGCCCTGTTTGGGGCTTTTGGCAAAGGTTTTTCCGCCTATAGTTACAAATATGCACCTACATGCACGACAACGGCTTGGAGATGGCGCATCCTAGCAACTGAGAGTCCGCCTAGTCCACATAAAATCTAGGCTATGATCACCTCTGTGCTCATCAGCTGCGATTACCCTACTCATTGTTTAATGCGTTGGTTTGATGTGGTATTTTATCTGGACAACTCATTGTTCTCGTTTCTGCAGCGTGAACTAGCTCATTGGTTATATCTAGGCGGTGCAATAGGATAAAAAACAACTTCTTGTGCTTCTGCAATGATGGCTCAATATTTTCAACCACACCTATTGGGGTATTGGCTTAACCTCCTTCCCAATTTGGTATATTCGACATCGTGTTCCACGACAGGCTTGTGCCAACCAGACATTTTGAAAAACACATCAAAAGTAATGGATGCTATTTCCCGTGGTAGTTCATGGAAAACTGCAGATTACAACAGCGAGGAGCTTCAAATATGTGCCACCTATCGAAATGTTTCGCTGATTCAATACCGGTGTACAGTACCTAGATGGGAAGGACATGGGTGCAAGGTGCATGACGACCAGTCACCAAACTTTCCGAAGCTCCATCCAATACCAATTCCTAGCATCTGAACAAGAGATCTTGATGCCCACAGCCAATCTAGCGTGGGGTGTTTGATTTTCTGCAGTTTCCTTGTGTAAGAGTGGCACCACGTAATTCGACAGAGCGGCTCTAGCGATTGCAACGGAACTGAATGTTCACTCACAAATGCGGACAAGTGCTGGTACTAAAAGGGCGAGTCTGGGTGCGAGAACAGAGAATGGTATTTTCTTCAGTCATGGATACATTCATTTTAGTTATAGGAAGAGGGTGGTCGCTGGTATCATCTCGTCATGATGGCTCCCTCCAAAACATTAATTGAATAATTATGTGCTGCCCATTAGGGGTCAAAAGCTGGGGGCACAAGTCATTTACACACTTTATGTATTTGAGAGGATGTTAAACATGTGACGCATCCCAAAACCATACAATGATGTTTCTCTGTGAGATTTAAGTAGTTAGGATTGGGGTATATCTTTGTGGTGATACTCACGCTGGTATGTGTACACGTTATAGTCAACGGCCAAAATGAATTGTACCTACTGTAAAAAGTCACCGATACCATGAATTAACTTATTTATGGCCGAACTTTATGTGATTACCAGAAATTCTACCTTGCCCAATAACCTTAAAAATGTTAATCCAGGCTAAGTGGGTGCAATGTACATATACTTGGAGATATGGATTACCTTTAGCCACCACTCACTCATCAAGGCCCGGTTGGCTCAGTCGGTAGAGCGTGTGACTCTTAAGTGTCTGGTAACAGGCTCATGAGGGATCTCAAGGTCGCGAGTTCGAGCCTCGCATTGGGCTTGTCAATCTTTTTTTTTTTGTTCCTACCTCTCTGAAAGTGAGGAGGAGCATCTACTAGGGCGACCTTGGTGGGCAGGATGCCTGGGGCTTCTTTTGGGGGGGAATGCACAGCAGTACGTCATATGAATACCATTGCCGGCAAGAACCGGGTATGGACCTAGTCAAAATTACATAATATATATATGTACAGTATGTACTTTCTGGGCTTATGAATTGTGCATGTATTCCATGCTCAATTGATGTTATTTTATATCTGTAGCATGCTAGCTAATACATGCCTAAGTGTTACCCTGAATCCTGGACCCGAATTTCTGCTCCCATACATGTACGTATCCCCACTCCTTAGGTGCGTGGGTGGCTAAATAGATGTATATATAAGCCCTAAGAGGGTAGCTATTGGCTCTACTTGCACACATACATTCCGATCCATATCACTAGCCAAACTGCAAACTGATTGATGCAGGTGTAGAACGACAAGACGAACGTAAACACAAACCATGATATCAACCCCCACAGAACCACCGAGAAGAAATATACCGGTATGTATGTAGGGTGCCGTGGATATACTAAGTGAGAACAAGAACGTCATAGGGAAAAAAAAAGTGAGACGGGAAAATTATATATCTATAATATATGTACATGTACAGAATAGGTCGTACGATGAAGGCTACAAGGTCATGCACCCCGTGTGAAACCATACAAAGTACCTAAGCAATGAACCTGTGGATCAACGTCTGAATATCGCTTATTTAGTAACGCATCCACTGGCGAATAACGGTCCATGTCGCTTTTCAAGACATAGGCCGAGCTCACGCAGGAAATTCGATATACAAGGTCAACAACAAGTGGCTTTAACGTGAGCTCGGTCTATGTCTTGAAAACTGACATGGGCCTTTGTTCGCCAGTGGATGCAGTAGTATGAATACCCTTTTCTAGTAGTAGCTCTATTATAGTCGTGTGTCCCCCTCTGGCATGAGAGTGGTGTATCACCACGGTCCTCTCTCTGAAGAACTAGCCGCACAAACGAGCTCCTCGTGCCCATTGCGAACAGCCACAGCAAGTGGTGTCTCTAGATTATGGTCACTTGTATCCCAACCCTGTATACTCGCTAGTGTGCTCATGTAATTTGTCAATTCAAAGAATGCTGCTACATGTGTGCCCCCCATCTTCCGTGAGGGAGATAGGTTGTAGTTATCAAGCGAAGTTTGGTATAAGACCTCAAATGGAGCGTAGCTCTCATCTTCTACATGTAGCAAAAGCCTAACGCAAGTTTGGTAACACTGTCAACATCATGGGTTTGGAGGCGAACATAGTGGCCCCAGTGAGAAGCTGCATATTTCAAAAATGCAAAGCTTCTCAGACACAATTCAATCGATTTGAATTCCTCTGATTCCCAGCTGGCTCCCTCTCTCCAGCTAGGCCCTTTCCTACGGCTGCAGGGAGCAGAAACTTTCCCAAAGTTAAGGTATGTCAAACAAATTTCAGAAGCAATGGTATATCGGTCAGGGAAGTATGTGATAGCGTTATTCGAATCTTTATAAAATTCTTCAAGTGTATAGTGCACGCACGAAGTGGACTGTCAATGTCTCCTCATCAAGAATCACTAATCCGAGGTAGGAATTCAGTATTACCTCACGGGATGGAATATTGTCTTTATCTAGTTCGGTATCGCCAGGCTCTACAGCAAGGGCATGTTGGAGTTTTTCCAACTCGAATGGTCAGTAGGCTAAATGTAGCCATAACAGTACCTGCATGCCGAGTTTTGCATGGGCTGAGGGTAATCTTCTGATTCTTCAATCATGCTGGTGAAGGATGCTCCCAAAGTGGAAGGCGCTGTATATTGCTCTGTTAATTTAGAGCGTCTATGGGAGAGCTTTCGGAGAAAAGATGCCTCTTTGGACGGTTGGCCCATTCTGAGTGCGTTGTGCTACAGAGTTGGTAAATCAGTTGATGTGGGATTCCTAGAGCTAGAAGTATCAGGGCCTGGTTGCTGAAAAGCAGTGAGGCTCACAGCCCTCTACGAGGGGTTGTGCAACCAGACTAGGCGAGGCTGTGTAGCTGTGCAGATATGCCGGGATGTATGTGTCACGGGACTCCCACAAAAGCGTTGAGGGCTGCTCTTAAAACTATTCCAGTTTGCTATTTTGGAGTCAATACGAGCCTTAGATGCTTGGTAAAGGTCCCCTAATGCTTGGAAGCTC
>Ga0307514_10001390_pt1 | contig 30145 bp, 26 predicted proteins | sample 16_EM_MG_FD_203088 | JGI IMG/M metagenome (GOLD analysis project Ga0307514, IMG submission 203088) | Populus trichocarpa ectomycorrhiza microbial communities from riparian zone in the Pacific Northwest, United States - 16_EM | ecosystem: Host-associated > Plants > Roots > Unclassified | place... | reverse complement strand
TGCAGTGGCACCTGACCGCCATGGCCGCCGTCACGGCAGCCATGTTTGTCTATGCCTTCCGCTCCATTCCCCATGGGGTCGGCAAGACCCGAGACGACGGCTCGCAGTCCGACGCAAGCACCACACAGGCCCCGGTCCGGGTCTGGAAGGACCCACGGCTGTTGCTGATCGGTGGGGTCATCCTGGCCATGGCACTGGCCGAGGGTTCCGCCAACGACTGGCTGCCCCTGCTCATGGTCGACGGCCACGGCGTTGACCCCGCCCTGGGGTCAGCCGTCTACACCGGCTTCGCCGCTGCCATGACCATCGGCCGTTTCGCCGGCGGATTCCTCATCGACCGCCTCGGCCGCGCCCCCGTTGTCCGAGCCAGCGCCATCTGTGCGACCTTCGGAATCGCCGTTGTCGTCTTCGCCGACTCGGCCGCCCTCGCGGGCGCCGCCGTTCTCCTCTGGGGCCTCGGAGCCTCACTCGGCTTCCCGGTCACTCTCTCGGCGGCCGGTGATTCCGGGCCCAACTCAGCCGCGCGGGTCAGCCTCGTGGCGATGATCGGCTACGTCGCGTTTCTCGTCGGGCCGCCTTGTCTCGGTTTCCTCGGCGATCACTACGGCCTTCGCGTTGCCATGATCGTCGTCCTCGCCTTCACCGCCGTGGCGATCATCCTGGCACCTGCTGTCGGCACGCGCTCCGTCGCGTCCGCGCCCGCCACCGAGCCGACAGCCCAGCTGTGAGAGGTGGTTGCATCTCGAAACCATGCTCGGGCCTCCGAGTAGCCGTGCTGTGCACGATCTACTGGTGGGCGGAGCCCTGGTCGTGAGGGCCGGACCCGGATCGAATATTCGGTGTTCTGCCCGCCCCATGAGGACACAAGATGGTGCGCATGACTTTGGCCACCCCCACACTGCACACCGCTCGCCTGGAGCTGCGCCCCTTCACAGGCGCCGACGTCGACCGCCTCTTCGCGCTGCACAGCAACACCTCCGCAATGCGCTACTGGGACTCCCCGCCGTGGAACGAACGGGCCCGCGCCGAACGCTTCATCACGACGTGCCGGAAGATGGCGGACGAAGGCACCGGAGCCCGGGTGGCCATCGACCGCGCTTCTGACGGGGCCTTCGTCGGCTGGTGCGGTCTGACCGGATGGAACCCGGACTACCGCAGCGCGTCGTTGGGCTACATCCTCGACGAAGCGATGTGGGGCCACGGCTACGCGACGGAGGCCGCGCACGCCTTGCTCCAGTGGGCATACGACACACTGGACCTGAATCGAGTCCAGGCCGAAGCCGATACGCGCAACGTGGCATCCGCCCGGGTCCTGGAGAAGATCGGATTCATGCGTGAAGGGACGTTGCGGGAAGACTGCGTCGTGAACGGCGAGGTATCCGACTCGTGGGTGTTCGGGTTGATCAGGCGAGAGTGGCGGCCGACGGGCGTACCGATCCCAGCCCTCGAAGAGCGGCTGTAAGTCCGTTTCTGGTAGCGGCCACGTCCAGGTTGAGTGAGGAAGCCTTGCCGGGTGAGGCGTGGAGGTGGGGCGGTTGCGCAAGGTCACGCTTCAGGTCATGCCGACCGAACGCGAGGAGCATGCCGAAGTACAGGGCCTGATCCAGGTGCTGAAGTTCGCTGACGGGACGGCCGTCGGGCGTTGCGATGGTGTGTTCAACGGTCGCCCGGTCGCCCGGTCTCCAACCCGAAGGATCTTCGTCTCCTTCGGGTTGCGGTATGGCACGATCCGCGCGCAGGCTCGCACGCCGAGGGAGTCTCTGGCCTTCATCCAGCGCACGCTCGGAGAACTATGAGCGCCACAGAACTCCACTCGTTCAAGAGCAGCTACAGCGACAGCAACGACCCGGCGACTGCGTTGAGATAGCCCCCACCGCCGCCGCCATCCACGTCCGCGACTCCAAGAACGCCGCCGGCCCCCGACTCTCCCTGCCGGTCCGCCAGTACAGGGCGTAGACGACTGACAGGAGGACTCATCACTGCTCCCTTTCGTAAGGGGCTGGTTCAGGTTCGCAAGGGGCTGGTTCAGGCGTCGACGACGGAAGTGGCGGCCGACGTGGCCTTGTTGAAGCGCGGCAGGGCGGCAGCGCCGACCGCGAGGAGGGCGACGATGCCCATCTGCACGTACTCGACTGCGGCGAAGGCGTGGGCGACGTTGTGCGGGGCCAGGGCCAGATAGAGGGTGCCGAGGGTGGCAACGCCGAGCGCCAGTCCGCTCTGCTGCAGGGTGATCAGCACGCCGCTGCCGATACCGGCCATGTGCGTGGGAACGTCGGCGAGCACGCTGCGGAACAGGCCGGCGAACAGCATCGACTGTCCGGCGCCGACCAGGGCGAGCGGCAGGGCCATCGCCCACAGGCTGACGTGCGGCCAGTTCCCGAGGAGGACCGCCACCAGCGAGGCCAGTCCGGCGAGTTGGACGACGGCGCCGGCGGACAGCGCTGCCCGGCCGAACCGTGTGATCAGGCGGGGCGCGGCCAGTGACCCGGCGAAGAACAGCAGGGCCATCGGCAGGATCGCCAGCCCGCTGTGCAGGGCGTCGGCGTGCAGGCCGTTCTGGACGGTGAGGGCGAAGACAAACATGAAGGCACCGAAGCCGATGCTGAAGGCGAACACCATGGTCAGCCCGCGGGACATCGACGGCAGGCGCAGCACGGACGGCGGCAGCAGCGGAACCTCACCGCGCCGCTCGGTGCGCTTCTCCACGACATAGGTGACGACGCCGAGGACGACCGCGACGGCGAGCATCAGCCAGGTCCACCAGGGCCAGCCCAGGGAGTGCCCCTCGGTCAGCGGCACCAGCAGGGCGGTCAGGGTGGCGGCGAACAGTACGGTGCCGGGCAGGTCGATGCCGACGGGGTGGTGCGAGCGGGTGTCGGGCACGATCCGGGCCGCCACGATCAGGACGACCACGCCGATGGGTACGTTGACCAGGAAGATCGGACGCCAGGAGCTACCGGCGATGTCGGCACTGACCAGCAGGCCGCCCACCAACTGTCCCACCACGGCGGCGATTCCGGAGGTAGCCCCGTACAGGGCCACGGCACGGGACTTGCGTTCACCTTCGAGGACGTGGTGGAACGTCGCCAGTACCTGCGGGATGAGCAGGGCGGCGGTGGCGCCCTGGACGATGCGGGCCGCGATCAGCGCACCCACGCTCGGGGCGACACCGCAGGCCAGCGAGGCCAGCACGAAGCCCACGAGCGCCCCGAGGAAGATGCGCCGACGGCCGAAGCGGTCGCCCAGCCTGCCGCCGAGAACCAGCAGGGTCGCGTACGCGACGCCGTACCCGGCGATCACCAGCTCCAGCGACGAAGCCGAGGCGTGCAGCGAGGCATCGATGCTGGGCAGGGCCACGTTGGTGATGAAGAAGTCCATGATCGGCAGGAACGCGCCGGCCAGCAGGATGAACACTCCGGCCGGGTGCAGGCCGCCGGCGCGGGCCGTGGCATGGGGAGAGCGTGCTGCGGCCCCGGTATGCCGCGAGGAAGTGCTTGTCGTCATGACAGCCCCCAGAAGACTGTAGTTATGTATCTATAACTATGAACTCATAACGAGTATGCGCCCATAACTACTTCTGGGCAACCCCGTACCCTGGAGCCGTGATGGAGGACCAAGCGCACCCGACGAACTCGACGGCCGGACCGGACCACGAGCAGCGGTGGGCCGAGCTGGCCGATCTCGTGCTGATCATCAGCCGGGAGGTCCAGTTCCGCGGATACGCCGACGAGAGAGCCATCCCCCTCTCACCGTCCGAGGGCATGGTGATGCGCTATCTGCAGCGCGAGCCCCACGCCCCGCCCAGCCGCATCGCCGACGCGACCGGACTGCAACGAACCAACCTCTCCACCGTCCTGGGCGGACTGGAGCGCAAGGGCCTTGTCGAGCGACGCACCGACCCGGGCGACGGCCGCGGCGTCACCGTCCACGCCACTGAACTCGGACGCACCAACTACGCCCTCGTCCGCCGGGAATGGGCCACGGCCGTCTCCGACGCCGCCAACCACGACACCACACACCTCGACGCCGCTCTCGCCCTGCTCACCGCCGTGGAAACCGGACTGACCAGGACTCGACCACGGAACCGCGCCACGCGTCCGGCAACAGGAACCTGACCGGGCGCGCGCATCCCCTTCAGGACGAGTCCGTCGGGGTGAAACCAGCAAGGTCGGCAAGACCCACCACGCTCTGAGCGCCTGATCAACAGGTTGTGGCCCCAACGTCCCGTGCAGCGGCGAGGTAGGCGAGAACCAGCGTCCGTTTGTCGTCCTGGCAGGCGGCCACGGCCAGTTGAGAGGGGGAAATGCCCCGGACCGGCACGGCTATCACCTCGTCCCGGACGACCAGTGGTGCGTTGCCGGTGGCCAGCAGCGCCACCCCCTGGCCGCCGGCGACCGCCTCGTGGGTCTCTTCGGCGCTGGCCACCACTCCACCGATCCGTGGCTGTCGACCGTCCCGGGCGTCCAGGGCAAGCCAGTAGTCCCGCAGCGGGCCGGCCTCCGGGGGGAGGGCGAGGAAGGGCTCCTCCAGTAGGTCGGCGAAGTCCACCTTTCCCTCGGGGTCGGACGCGGCCCGCGCCGCCAAGGGGTGTCCGTCCGGGAGCGCGACCAGCCGAGGCTCGCGGGCCACCACCGCGTACTGGTAACGGTCATCGTCGGGCAGCGGCAGCCAGACGAAGGCGACGTCGCTGGATCCATCCGCCAACCCGGCCGTGGGATCCGCCCAGTTGACCTGGTGCAGGACAGGCTGCGCGTCCGGATGCCGGTAGATGAGGCGGGTCCGCAGAGCGGGCAGCAGCCCGCGGCCGGGGCTGGTGGACATGCCGATCACCAGTGTGCACCGCTCGGCGGTCTTCGCCTCCTCCACCGCCGCCTGGGCGGCCTGCCAGGCGGCCAGCACCGCGCGGGCGTGCGGCAACAGGGCTTCCCCCACCGCGGTCAACCGCACTGTCCGCCGATCCCGTTCGAACAGGACCACGCCGAGTTGCTTCTCCAGCATCCGTATCTGCTTGCTCAGTGCGGGCTGGGAGACGAACAGCCGCTCGGCGGCGCGGGTGAAACTCAATTCCTCGGCGACCGCGGTGAAGTAGCGCAGATCACGCCCATGGACGTCCATAACTCATGGCTATCACAACGGGTCTTGGACGCCGCCCTGGTGACTGGCGAAGGATCGAGTACGTCGACAGAAGGACCCCGAACGCCAGTTGACGAGGGAGACGAAGATGAGTGAGAACGCCAAGGTCTGGCTGGTCACCGGCGCGAGCAGCGGTTTCGGGCGGGCCATCGCGGAAGCCGCGGTCGCCGCCGGCGACACGGTGATCGGCACCGCCCGGCGGACCGAGGCGCTGGACGACCTGCTCGCCGCGTACCCGGACCGTGTCGAGGCGATCAGCCTGGATGTCACGGACGGCGAGCGGATCGATGTGGTGGCCGCCGACGTCCTGGCACGCTACGGCAGGGTGGACGTGCTGGTGAACAGCGCCGGCCGCACCCAGGTGGGGGCGTTCGAAGAGACCACCGACCGGGAGCTGCGTGACCTGTTCGAGTTGCACGTGTTCGGCCCTGCGCGGCTGACCCGGGCGCTGCTGCCGCAGATGAGGGAGCGGGGCAGCGGATCGGTCGTGAACATCAGCAGCTTCGGCGGGCAACTGTCCTTCGCCGGGTTCTCCGCGTACAGCGCGACCAAGGCGGCGCTGGAGCAACTGTCGGAGGGCTTGGCCGACGAGGTGGCGCCGTTCGGCATCAAGGTGCTGATCGTGGAGCCCGGCGCGTTCCGTACCAACCTGTTCGGCAAGGACGCGGCGTACTTCTCCGAGGAGAACCCGGCGTACAGGGAGAAGGTCGGCGCGACCCGGCAGATGGTGCAGGGCAGCGGCGGCAGCCAGCCCGGCGACCCGGCGAAGGCCGCAGCGGCGATCCGGCTGGCTCTGGACGCCGAGAAGACCCCGCTCCGCCTTGCTCTCGGCGCGGACGCGGTCGACTTCCTCACCGCACACCTGGACGCCGTGCGGGCCGAGCTCACCGAGTGGGAGAAGGTCTCCCGGAGGACGGACTTCGACACGGAGTGACAGCCGGGCAGCCGGCCACAGAAGGTCGACAGGCGCCCTACTCCAGTCTCGCTCCTCCACGAGAACACCACGCTGCTGACGGATACTCACCGTTGCAGCGACAGTGGCCCGGTGGTTCGCCATGGGTTCGCCGGGACCGATGAGAAGCCGGGATGGGCCCGCGGGATCATCGACGCGGGTGAATCCGCCACTGCCGCGGGCGGAGCGGTGGTCGACAGACCGGTCGTCGAACGCATTCGACGACTGCTTGGCCGCGTCACCTGAGGGCCGGCTGCCACCGCCTGGAGAAAAGCCGGAGCAGCGCCTGTCCGCCACGCGGCAACGCCGGTAACGTGCCGGCGGTACTCACTTTTGTCCTGCTCACGACACGGCCCGCTCTGGTCCTGTACGTGGTGGGCCGTCAACTCTCAGCGGTCGCACCACCGGGTTCGGCACATGGGCCGTGATGAAGCCTGCCGACGACATAAGGAGTCCGCATGGCAACACCGATCAGCCGTCGCACCATTCTGGCGGTCGGCACGGGCGCCGCCGCCGGCCTGTCCCTGCCCGGCGTCGCCGCGTATGCCGACGACGATGCGACCACCGGCGTGAGATTCACCCTGAACGCCCAGGTGCTCGACGGCGGCGAACAGGTCTCCTCGATCACCCTCAACACCGCCCGGCTCGGCCCGATCGACCCGGCCAGCCTGACCACCGCCACCTTCACCGCGCACGCCAAAGCCACCAGCCCGATCCCCATCGCCGACGACGACGCCATCTTCAGCGAGTACGACCTCGACCGCACGGTGACCGCCGTCCGGCTCGACCACCGCGGCAACATCGTGCTTGGCCTCAGCCATGCCGAGGGTCAGACCGGCGGCGGCACCCTCGGTTACATCGAGGGCAAGAGCCGCAACGTCATGCTCGATCTCGTCTACACCATCACTCAGCGCGCCCCGATCGTCTTACGCGATCACCGACCGATCACCATCAGAGAATTCGTGCAGGACCGTCGGCTGTCGGACCCCGAGGTCGACACGTTCAGCTCCCACGTCTCCGGCTCGGGAATGAAGTACCGGCTGTACTCACCCACCGGCTCCCACGCCTCCCGACGGAGCAAGCACCCGCTGATCGTCTGGCTGCACGGCGGAGGTGAGGGCGCCTCACTGCCCGACAACTACTACGACAACGAGACCACGCTACGAGCCAACCGCGGCGCACTGGGCTTCGCCACCCCCCAGGCACAGCGCATCTTCGACGGCGCCTACGTCCTCGCCCCGCAAAGCACCTCCGCCTGGATGCAGGACGGCCCCCGCTTCGCGCCCCTGATCCGCGAGATCATCGGCGACGTCACGCGCAGGAACCGCATCGACCACGACCGGATCTACGTCGTCGGCTGCAGCAACGGCGGCTACATGAGCATGAAGATGACCACTGTCTACCCCAACCTGTTCGCCGCTTCCGTGCCGATCTGCGGCGTTGTCACGTCCTCCCCGCCCGGCGGTGCACCGCTGATCCCCGACAGCGAGCTGGCAGGGATCAGCACCCCGAGCTGGCTCGTCACCTCCCGTGACGACACCACCGTGGACCCGCAGGCCAACACCGCCCACGCGCACGACCTCATCCCCGGCTCACTGATGACGCTCTACGACCACGTCATCTGGAACGGCCACCGGTTCGCCGGCCACTGGTCATGGATCTACGTCGCCCGCAACGACCCCAGCATCAACGGAACGCACGTCTGGCAGTGGATGGCCGCCCAGCATCGGCGCTGACGGGAAACCCACGTTCGGATGCAACGCGCTCTTCAGCGGCAACTGGTGTCCCGTTCAGGCCTCCCGCGGCAGCGTAGAAGGAGAAAAGGAAGGAGGAACCGCCCCGCAACACCATTGGACCGTGATCGGCCGCTCCCCGGCTGTGCTTCGACGTCACACGCGGGCTCACCGATTCTCATCGTCCCGATCCGGCAACGTGCCGGTGCGGGCCACGTCGGCGTACCACCGTGCGCTGGCCTTGGGGATGCGCTTACCGGTCGGGTAGTCGACGTAGACGGCACCGAAGCGCTTGCTGTAGCCGTAACCCCATTCGAAGTTGTCCAGCAAGGACCACAGGAAGTAGCCCCGTACGTCGACGCCGGCGACGATCGCCCGCTGCACGGCCGACAGGTGGCCGTGCAGGTAGGCGATGCGTTCAGGGTCGCTCACCTCGCCCTCCGGGTTGACGTAGTCGTCGAACGCGGCCCCGTTCTCGGTGATCATCAAAGGCATCGCGGGGAACTCCGCCTTGAGCCGCATCAGCAGGTCGTACAGACCGCTGGGGTCGACCGCCCAGCCCATCGCGGTGGTGCTGCCCTCGGGACGGTGGAAGGCGACCCGGTCTGCGCCCGGCCAGGGGCTGTGTTCGCTCGCCCCATGGCCGTCGGAGCCGTGGCTCGCCTCGCCGGTGGCGGCCGAAACGAGGGTGGGCGTGTAGTAGTTGACGCCCAGGAAGTCCAGCGGCTGGTGGATCGTGGCGAGGTCGCCGTCCTGCACGAAGGACCAGTCGGTCAGGCCGGCCGTGTCCTGGAGGAGATCCTGCGGGTACGCGCCCTCCAGCAGAGGGCCGGTGAAGACGCGGTTGGCCAGCGCGTCGATCCGGCGGACCGCGTCCAGGTCCTCGGCGGCCTCGGTCAGCGCTCGGACGTGGTGGATGTTGAGCGTGATGGATGTCCGCGCGCGGGAGGGCAGTTCGGCGCGCAGTGCCTGAACGGCCTTGCCGTGGGCGAGGTTGAGGTGGTGCGCCGCGCGCAGGGCCGCGACCGGGTCGGTGCGTCCGGGGGCGTGGACACCGGAGCCGTATCCGAGGAAGGCACTGCACCAGGGCTCGTTGAGGGTGGTCCAGGTCTTCACCCGGTCCCCCAGCGCACGGGCCGCCAGGGTCGCGTAGTCGGCGAACCGGTCGGTCGTGACGCGCTCCGGCCAGCCGCCCGCGTCCTCCAGTTCCTGCGGCAGGTCCCAGTGGTAGAGCGTGACGACCGGTTCGATGCCCTTCTCCAGCAGGGCATCGGTCAGCGCTCGGTAGAAGTCGAGGCCCTTCTGTACGGCCGGGCCGCGGCCGGTCGGCTGCACCCGCGGCCATGACAGGGAGAACCGGTAGGCGCTGACGCCGAGGTCGGCCATGATCGCGACGTCCTCGCGCCAGCGGTGGTAGTGGTCGGTGGCCACGTCACCGGTGTCGCCGTTGCGCACCCTGCCGGGCGTGTGCGAGTAGGTGTCCCAGATGGAAGGGGTCCGTCCGTCGACGGATGCGGCACCTTCGATCTGGTACGCGGCGGTCGCCGTCCCCCATGTGAATCCCTGAGGGAATCGGAGGGCGTTGGTGGATGCCGGGGCGGGCGCGACACGTCGGGTAACGGTGGTCACGTGAGTCCTTCCAGAGGTACTTCGGGGTGGGAGGGGCGGAGCGGGGTGGCGGGTACCGGAGGGGCGCGGCAGCAAGGGGCCGGCGGGGCGCTCATCCCTTGACCGCGCCCTGCATGATTCCGCCGACGATCTGACGGCCGAAGACGATGAACATGGCGAGCAGGGGCAGGGTGCCGAGCAGGGCGCCCGCCATGATCAGTGACTGGTCGCGTATGTATCCCGCGCTCAGCTGGGTGAGTGCGACGGGCACCGTCGGGTTGGACATGTCGAGGACGATGAACGGCCAGAAGAAGTCGTTCCAGGCGTGCACGAACGTGATCATGAACAGGACGGCCATGGGCGGCCGGGCGATCGGCAGCACGATGCTCCAGAAGATGCGCAGGGAGTGCGCACCGTCCACGCGGCCGGCCTCGACGAGTTCGTCGGGCAGCGCCTCGCTGAGGTACTGCCTCATGAAGAACACCCCGACGGCGCTGACGAGCGTGGGGAAGATGACGGCGGGCAGCTGCTGGCCCCAGCCCAGTTCCGTCATCATCATGAACAGTGGTACGACACCGAGTTGAGGCGGCACCAGCATCGTGCCGATCACGAGCATGAGCAGGATGTTGCGGCCCTTGAAGCGGAGTTTCGCGAAGGCGAAGCCGGCCAGGGTGGCGAACAGCACCGTGGACAGGGCGATCACGCCGGCCACGATCAGGCTGTTGAGCATGGCCTTGCCCAGCGCGGCGTCCTGCCAGGCCTTGCCGAGGTTCTCCAGGAGATGGGGTCCCGGCAGGAACGGCGGAGGTGTCTGGGTGACGCGCGTGTTGTCGGTCGACGCCGCCACCATCGTCCAGTAGAGCGGGAAGAGCGAGAACAGCGCCGCGATGCCCAGCAGGATGTAGGCGACGGGACCCGCGTGGTGCTGACGTCCGGCGCCCGGGTGGCGGAACAGTTGTCGGCTGCGGCCACCAGGCGCGGTGCTCTTCCGTGCCTTCTTCTGTACGGTCCCGGGGGGTGCGTCCGCCGTCTGGACCGGGATGCTGTCTGTGGTCATGGAGATCTCCCGGTCAGGCCCTGCGCGCCAGGACGCGCTTGACGACTCGTTGGACGACGAACAGGACAATGAGCAGCAGGAACATCGCCCAGGCGACGGTGGCGGCCCGGCCCATCTGGTAGTTCTTCCAGCCCTCCTCGTACAGCAGCAGTCCCAGCGTCTGGTACTGGTTGTCCGCTCCCCCGGTGATGCCGTTCGGGCCCTGGCCGAAGATCAGCGGCTCACCGAAGAGCTGGGTGGCGCCGATCGTGGACAGGACGATGGTGAACACGATGGTGGAGCGGATGCCGGGGATGGTGACCTTCAGGAACTGCTGCCACCGTGAAGCGCCGTCGATGGCCGCGGCTTCGTAGCGGTCGCGTGGGATCGCCTGCATCGCGGCGAGGTAGAGCAGGGCGTTGTAGCCGGTCCAGCGCCAGATGACGATCGTTGAAATGGCCGTCTGCGCGGCCCACTTGTTGTTCTCGAAGTCGATGTTGTCGATGCCGACCAGGCTCAGCATCCAGTTGATCATGCCGAAGTCGCGTTCGAAGAGCATCGTGAAGACCAGGGCCGCGGCGCCGACAGACGTGGCGTAGGGCGTCAGGGCGGCCACCCGGAAGAACGTCGAGCCGCGCAGTTGGTAGTTGAGCAGGTGCGCGAGGCCGAGCGCCATCAACAGCTGTGGCACGGTCGACAGGACGCCGATGGTGAACGTGTTGAGCAGTGCGTTCCAGAAGCGGTCGTCGTCCCACAGGGCTGTGTAGTTGTCGAAACCGACCCATTCCATGAGGTTCAGGGTGGACAGTTCGACGCGGTGCAGGGAGATCCACGAGGTGTAGACGAGCGGGTAGAAGCTGAAGGCGGCGAAGACGACGAAGAACGGGGCGATGAAGGCGTACGGCGCGCCGCGCACGTCGAGGCGGTGCAGCAGCGTACTGCGGCGCTGACGCTCCGCGCCGCTGCCGGACCCGGCCGGTGGAGCGGCGTCGGGCGCACCGTCTGGGGGTGTCGAGGTGGAGATGGCCACCGGAAGGCGTCCTTCCTGGAGGGTGACGGGGAGGGCAGGGGCCCGGCGGCCCACTTGGGGCCGTGCGTGGGACGCCGGACTGCTGCGGAGGTGGGCGAGGGGGCCCGAGGTCAGCCGGCGGCCTTCTCGATGCGCTTGTCCGTGGTCTTCCATGCCTCGTTCGGGCTCTTGTTCTGCGCCTCGATCAAGGTCAGGCCCTGCGAGAAGATGTCCTTGATGGTGCCGTCCTTGCGGCCGAGCACCTGCTCGTCCGGGATCTCCTGGGCCGCGGCGCTGAAGATCTTCCCGATGGGCGCGCCACTGAAGTAGTCGGACTTGGCGTCCACCACTTCGGGCATCCCGAGCGCGGTCTGCGACGAGGGGAAGTTGCCGATCTCCTTGAAGAGGTAGGCCTGCTGCTCAGGGGCGGTGAGCCAGGCGACGAGGTCCTGCGCCTCCTTCTTCACAGGGCTCTTCTCCATCACGCCGAGGAACGCTCCACCCCAGTTGGCGCCCTTCGGCGCTTTGGCGACGTCCCACTTGCCCTTGTTCTCGGGGCCCGCCTTCTCGCTGATGTGCGCGAGCATCCACGCCGGGCAGACGGTGCTGGCGAAGGTGCTGTTGGCCAGGCCGGGGTCCCAACCGGGCTGGAACTGGCGGAGCTTGGCGGTCAGATCGGATGTGGCCGCTTCGGAGGCCAGCTTCCACGCGTCCTTCACGACAGGGTTGGTGGCGTAGATGAGCTCGCCGTCCTTGTCGTAGAACTGCTGGGAGTTGCCGTAGATCATGGCGTTGAACAGCCCGCTGGAGCTGTCCATGAAGGCGACCTTGTCGTCCTTCGACTTCTGCTTGAACTCCTTGCCCGCGTCGACGTACTTCGACCAGTCGCCCTCCCACAACTTGGCGACCTCGTCGCGGTCGGTGGGCAGGCCGGCCTGCTTGAAAAGGTCCTTGCGATAGCAGACCGCCATCGGGCCGATGTCGGTCCCCAGGCCGATGACCTTCTTGTCCGCGGTGGTGACCTGGCTCTGCTTCCATGGCAGGAAGTGGTCCGTCCCGGCCACGCCGGCCAGATCGACGAACTTGTCCTTCTGCGTGTCGGACAATTCCTTGGCCCGACCAATCTCTATGCCCTGGATGTCCTTCAGCCCGCTGCCGGCGGCCAAGTGGGTCTGCAGGGCGGTGTAGTAGGTCTGCTCGTCACCCGCGACGTCCGCCTTGATGACGACGTTCGGGTGCTCCTTCATGTACTTGTCGAGCAGGCCGGTCTCCTTGAAGCCCATGACGCCGAACAGCCCCATGGTGATGGTGACCTTGCCGTCCTTCTTCCCCCCACCGGTCCCCCCGCTGTCACTGCTTCCGCAGCCCACGACCAGGCCGAGAGCCGACACAGCCGATATGGCGGCCACGGCTCGTGTACGCAACTTCCTTCGGGCCTTGCCCATTCAGTCCTCCTAGCGGCGGCGCTGACGCACCGGAGTTCGGGCCCCACGGTCCGCTCCGTAGGCCCCGATTTGTCCCAGTGGGTACGTTCCCAAATGACAATGGGAACGTGCCCACTCGGAGGCCCGAAGCGTGGCCGCCACAAAAGGCTTCTGTCAAGAAGTTGAAGCAACTTCGTTGCCGGAAGATGTCGCACCCCTGCGCCCGGACCCTGCTGACGCTCTTGGGGGGTCTGGCACAATGCGCTGGTGGAAGCCGTTCGGGCGCCGCGCAAGCGAGGAGGCGACATGGGGGGCAGCCAACGCCCGACCATCAAGACCGTGGCCGCGCGCGCCGGGGTCGGACGTACCACGGTTTCACGAGTCATCAACGGCTCGGAGCTCGTCAGCGACAAGGCCAAGGCCGCGGTGCTCGCCGCCATCGCCGAGCTGAACTACGTCCCGAACTCCGTTGCCCGGGGGCTCGTGACGAACCGGACGAACTCCGTGGCCCTGGTGATTCCCGAGTCGGAGAGCAGACTGGGTTCCGAGCCCTACTTCTCGGCGGTCATCCGCGGGGTCAGCACCGCCCTCGCCAAGACCCGGACACAGCTCCAACTGGTCCTCGTACGCGACCAGGCCGAGCGGGACCAGCTCACCGAGTCGGTGGCGGAACGGCGGGTCGACGGAGTACTCCTGGTCTCGGTGCACGAGCACGACCCGCTGCCCGGTCTGCTGGAGGACATGGGTCTGCCCACGGTGCTCGCCGGGCGCCGCTCCCCCGCCGAGTCACTCAGCCATGTGCACTCCGACAACGCGGGCGGAGCCGCCGCGGCCGTCAGGCACCTCCTCGCTCGCGGGCGGCGGACCATCACGACGATCAGCGGCCCCCTCGACATGGACGTGGCTCGCAGCCGGCTCCAGGGGTGGCGCGAGGCCCTTGAGGAGGCGGGCCGCGAAGCCACGGAGCACCTCGTGGTCTCGGCCGACTTCACAGAGGAGGGCGGCGAGACAGCGATGCGTTCACTCCTTGAACAACTCCCCACGCTCGACGCCGTGTTCGTCGCCTCGGACGTCATGGCGGCAGGTGCGCTGGCGGAGCTGCGCAGCCAGGGGCGCAGTGTCCCCGGCGATGTGGCAGTGGTCGGATTCGACGACTCCATCATCGCCCGGCACAGCAACCCGCCCCTCACCAGCGTGCGTCAGCCCATCGAGGAGATCGGCAACACGATCGCCCTCATCCTCCTGGAAGAGATCAGCAATCCCGAAGAACCGCGTCAGCACGTCGTTCTTCCTACCGAACTCGTCGTGCGCGAATCGTCGTGAATCTGCCGCGCACCGGCAGGATCGAGACCCCACAGAACCCGCGCGGGTGAACTCTTGGCGCCTGACATCAGGCTGTCGGCGCCTGAGCATCCGGCTGCTGGACACGATCCGGCTCATGCCTGACGAACCCCGACCGTATCGACTGTGGGTCAACTTCCCAATCCCGTCCATACGTTCGGGCGAGCGGCTGTCGATGTCGGTCCCCGAGCGCCGCGCACCCCTACGCACGGAATCAGCGAGGTTCCCGGCCCGGGTCGGCTGCGGGCAGGACCAGGCGGAAGGTGCAGCCATGGCCGGGAGTCGTGTCGAGTTCGAGGCGGCCGCCATGGCCCTCGGCGATGGCCGCGGCGATGGCGAGACCGAGGCCGCTGCCGCCGTGGAGGCGCGAACGGGCGGGGTCGGCGCGGTAGAAGCGTTCGAAGACGAGCTCGGCGTCGACGGGTTCGAGGCCCGGCCCTTCGTCCGCCACCTCGATCACGCTGATCGGCAGGCGTTCCGGCAGGGGCGGTGAAGCGGTGAAGCGTCCGGATCGGTCCGTGCCGCCCGTTCCGGGACCCGCCTCCGCCGTGCCGACGCGGACGTGGACGCATGTGCCCGGCGGGGTGTGGACGCGGGCGTTGGACAGCAGGTTCTCGAGGATCTGCCTCAGCCGGTGCGGGTCGCCGACGGTCTCCGCGACGTCGAGTTCCTCGGCTCCGGTGGGATCGGCCGCCGTGTGCAGCGGGCCGAGGTCGACGGGATGGGACGCACGGTGGACGGCGGTCGCACTGACGGCGTCCGCCGCCAGGGACAGCAGGTCGACCCGTTCCCTCCGGTAGGAGGGTTCCTTGTCCAGGGTGGCAAGCAGTTGGAGGTCGTCGACGAGCAGGCTCATGCGTTCCGCGTTCTGCGCGATGAACCGGTTGGCCTCCTGCAGTTCCTGCGCCGGGCGCGGCTCCGGACGCAGTGCGAGTTGGGCGTAGCCCTGGATGGCGGTGAGCGGGGTGCGCAGTTCGTGCCCTGCGTCGGCGACGAACCGACGCAGCCGCGCCTCGGAGGCCTCGCGGGCCAGCAGCGCCTTCTGGAGGCGGTCGAGCATGGAGTTCAGGACCCGGCCCAGCCGTCCGATCTCGGTGCGCGGATCGGTGTCGGGCAGCCTCAGGCCGAGCCGGCCCGCGGTGATGTCCTCGGCGGTACTTTCCATTCTGGTCAACGGCAACAGGCCCAGCCTGACCACCCACCGGCCCAGGGCGAGCAGGGCAACGATCGTGACGGCAAGCAGGACTGCGTTCAGCCACAAGACCTTCGAGGCGGCGCCGTCGACGGTGTCGAGCGGCAGGGTGACCACCGCGCTCATTCCGTCCGGGCCGGGGTTGAGCATCACTCGCCAGCGGCCGTCACCGCTCGTGGCAGGCATGGTTTCCGGATGTCCGTCCCGCAGACCGAGGTCCTGCGCCTCATCGGCCAGCTGAGGTCCCGGCTTTGATTCGGAGCCGAGGGAGCCGTTCAGACGGTGGCCTGAGGCGTCGTAGAAGTAGACGTGGAAATCCGAGGGCAGCACGTCCAGTTGTTTCCCCGGCGCCGGGAGTGTGCCGTCCAGGGCGTCGTAGAAGGCCGGTGCCGGTGGGTGGAACTCGACGAGCTGCTCGTCGACCCGGTCGAGCAGCCAGGACCGAAGCACTACGTAACCGATGGCCTGGGAAGCCAGGACCGCGGCGGTGGCGAGCACGGTGACACCCACGACGAGGCGTCGTCTCAGTGATCTGGGCGGCCAGGGCAGGAGGTGGGTCACTGCTCCGACGTCCCTGCGTGGTCGCGGGGAAGACGCAGGCTGTAGCCGACACCGCGCACGGTCTGGATGAGGGGTGGATCGAAGCAGTCGATCTTCTTGCGGAGGTAGCGGACGTACGTCTCGATGATCCGTACGTCACCGGCGAAATCGTAGCTCCAGACGTGGTCGAGGATCTGGACCTTGGTCACCACCTGGCCCGCGTTCGCCAGGAGGTAGGCCAGGAGCTTGAACTCGGTGGGTGACAGCGCGATGTACTCCCCCGCGCGGTGCACCTCGTGGGCGCCCTCGTCGAGTTCCAGGTCGGCGTAGCTCAGGACGCTCGGCATCACCCGTGCCGTGATGGCCGGAGCCGTTCGGCGCAGGATGGCCTCGATGCGCAGCAGGACCTCCTCGATGTTGAACGGTTTGGAGACGTAGTCGTCTCCGCCCGCGCGCAGGCCGCTGACCCGGTCGTGGGTGCCGGTGCGGGCGGTGAGGAACAGGATCGGACAGTCGTTCCCCGCCGCCCGCAGCCTGCGGGTCACCTCGAAGCCGTCCAGGTCGGGCAGCATCACGTCGAGCAGCACCAGGTGCGGTTCCAGGCGTTCGACCTCCAGGAGGGCCGACTGTCCGGTGTCGGTGCTGCTCACCTCGTATCCGGTCAGACGGAGCGTCGCCTCCAGCAGCGTACGAATGCTGGGCTCGTCCTCGACCACGAGGAGCCGATGTCCCGGCCTCGCTGCTGGGGGCCTGTCGGTCATGACGTCTGCTGATCCGTTCTGCCGTCTGGTGGTGCCCGCTCCGGCCCGGGTTACTTGGCCGCGCAGTCGTAGAGCACGCCGGCTCCCCCGAATCCCATCACAGCTCCGCTGTCCTCCTCGGAGGACGTGCCGCCGTAGGAGGACGCCGGCACCTTCGTGCAGTTGTCGGCGATCCAGTCGGAGCGCTGCTTGGCGTATCCGCCCGACATGCCGCCGGGCCCGCCGCCGTTGGTGCCGGAACCCAGGATGTAGCGCAGTTCGCCGTTCTTGGTCCACTCCTTCAGCTGGGCCACCGACGGCGCGTTGTCACTGTTCGTGAAACCGCCCATGCCGATGACGGTCTCGTCGGTGCCCAGGATGAAGGAGCTGGCGGACAGGGCGCCGCCCTCGACGGCGAGCTTGATGCGTGCGTCGGGTGCCTGCTTGACGGCGTACTGGAGGATCTTGCGCTGGTCAGCCGTGAGTTCCCCACCGCCGCCGGGACCGCCGCGCCCGCCCGGGGCACCTCCCGAGCCGGCTCCTGGCATACCGCCCCCCGCTCCCGCTGTGGGCATGCCGGAAGGCATCCCGGACGGCATGCCTCCGCCGTTCCCACCCTGCTGGGGCATTCCCCCGCCTCCGCCGAAGCCCATCGTCGTCGGCCCGGCCGTCGGGTTGGAGCCGCCCATGCCGGTGGAGCCGGGCACGCTCACCGCCCAGGCCCCGGGGGCCACGAGGACCGACGCCACCGCCGCGCCCACGGCAACCGTCAGCAACCGGGCGTTCCGTCGTGCCAGCACCAGCAGGACGACGGCGGCGCAGCCCACGAGCAGCACCGGCCACACCAGCCAGCCGTTCCAGTCGGGTACACGGCGGACCAGCACCACCGCCCAGACCACGCTCACCACGACCCCGGCCGCGCCGGCCAGGGGCGCCCAGCGGAAGCCCGCACGGTGCACACGGACCAGGCCGGCCGTCAGCCCACCGCACAGAGCGGCGATGGCCGGGGCGAGTTGGGTGGTGTAGTACGGGTGGAAGATGCCCTTCTGGGTCGAGAACACGGCGGCGCAGACCACCAGCCAGGTTCCCCACAGCAGCCAGCCGGAGGCCGGCAGCAGGGCGGAGGCGGGCAGCTTCCCGCGTCGGTGCAGCACCGCCACGACGACCGCGCCGGCCAGCGCCAGTCCGCAGAGGGGCAGCAGCCAGCTGATCTGCCCTCCCACCTGCGAGTCGAACATCCGGGTCGGACCGGACTGGCCGCCGAACCCTCCGGCGAACCCGCCGCCGCCTCCGCCGCCGCCCATGCCCTGGGGCATGCCGTCACTGGAGCCGAAGACCCGCCCCAGCCCGTTGTAGCCGATTACGAGGTCCCAGGCCGAGCCGTCCTCACTGCCGCCGATGTACGGGCGGTCGCCCGGCCACAGGGCGACCATGGCGACCCACCACAGGGAGGACGCCGCCAGGATGGCTCCCGCGCCCAGCAGACGCCGCACTCGCGGTATCCAGGCGCCGCTTCCTCCCACGAGCCAGGCGACGGCGAACGCGGGGACGACCATCCAGGCGGCGAGCATTTTGGTGAGGAATCCGCACCCGATCAGGAAGCCGCTCGCGCACAGCCACCAGGTCGCGGACCTGCCCTCCGCCTGCAGCGCGCGGGTGAGTGCGTACGCCGCCGACACCAGCAGCAGGACCAGCAGCGTGTCCGGGTTGTTGTCCCGGTTGATGGCCACGGTGATGGGTGTGAGCGTGAGCACCAGGGCGGCGACCAGCGCCGCGCCCTCACCCGCCCAGCGGCGCACGGTGCGGTGCAGCACCAGCACCGCGGCCACTCCTTCGAGCACCTGCGGCAGCATCAGGGCCCACCCGTGCAGCCCGAAGATCTTGCTGCTGATCACCTGCGGCCAGAGCGCGGCCGGCGGCTTGTCGACCGTGACGACGCCGATCGGGTCGAAGGAGCCGAAAAGGAAGTTCGTCCAGCTCTTTCCCATCGACTTCACGGCCGCCGAGTAGTAGCTGTTGCCCCAGCCCAGGGAACCCAGTGCCCATCCGTACAGGATCGCCGCGAGCACCATGACGGCTCCGAGTGCCGCGGGTGCCGCCCAGGTGGGCAGTGAGCGGACGGACGTACGCCTCGCGGCGTGCTCCGAAGCCGCCGGTACGGACGCGATGTGCGCGTAGTTGCTCATGTCTCGTTTCGCTCTCGTCAACTGGTACGGCTGCGGGGGCCGGCGAAGACGGCCAGCCGCAGGGTGGCGAAGCGCACGCCGGTGACGGCGACGGACGCCGCGGCGAGGACCGCGGTCTCGGCGGCCGGTGAGGCGCCGGGATCGAGCCACTTGAACCACAGCACCGCCCCGGAGGTGACCAGGTAGCCGAGGACGAACAGGCCGCCGGCACCGAGGTGGGCGCGGGCGGGCGCGGTGGAGGAGTGCCGGAAGGTGAGGCGCCGGTTCGCCTCGGTGTTGAGGACGGTGAGGACGAACAGCGAGACCAGGTTGGCGACGGCGGGAGTCCACCAGCCGCGTGCCAGCCAGTACAGCAGGGCCTGTCCGACCGTGGAGACGACGCCGATCGCGATGAAGCAGCCGACCTCCCACGACAGCACTCCACGTCCCGTGGCGGGTGCGAGGACGGCGTCGGGGTGCTCGGCCGACGGTGCGGGGCGCGGTCGAATGCCGACGCGGGCACCGCCGGAGGCCTTCAGGCGCGCCATGCGCCACAGGCCCCGCAGGTCGTCCGTGGCGGTGCTCACCACGTCCACCCGGGTGTCGACGTCCTCGACCCAGTCGACCGGCACCTCGTGGACGCGCAGTCCGTTGTGCTCGGCGAGCAGGAGCAGCTCGGTGTCGAAGAACCACGCGTCGTCGCGGGTCACCTCCAGCAGCGGCCGGAGCACCTCCGTACGGGCCGCCTTGAACCCGCACTGGGCGTCGGTGAAGCGGACTCCGTGGGTGAGCCGGATGATGCCGTTGTAGCAGCGGGAGACGAACTCGCGGCGCGGCCCGCGCACCGTGCGCGCTCCGGGTGCCAGCCGGGAGCCGATCGCGAGGTCCGAGTGCCCGCTGGCCAACGGGGCGACCAGCGGGAGCAGCCCGTCGAGGCCGGTGGACAGGTCCACGTCCATGTACGCCACGATGTCCGCGTCGCTGGCGCCCCAGACGGTGCGCAGGGCCAGCCCTCGCCCCTTCCGGTCCAGGTGGACGACGCCTACTCCGGGCAGTTCGTCGGCGAGGCGGCGGGCGGTGGCGAGGGTGTCGTCGGTGCTGGCGTTGTCGGCGACCGTGATCCGCCAGGGGAAGGGGAATCCCTCGGACAGCCGGGCGTGGAGGGTGTGCAGGCACCCGGGCAGGGCGCGCTCCTCGTTGTAGACCGGCACGACGATGTCCACTGTCGCAGTACCGGCTTCCGGGAGAAGCGAACGGTCGACCGGCTGGAATGGGGCCGGCCGCTCCACGCGGGCGGCGATTTCGGTGAGGTGGGGGGTGGGAGTCATGGATTCCTCAGGCATGAGGGGACGGCAGACTGCGGCTCACGGGCCCTGGTCCAGGGCCGCGGCCTCACTGTTGCCGCCCCGCCTGTGGGGGCGGGGGGAGGATACCGAGAACTGACGGGGAGTCAGATCAATGGCCGAAAGCGCTCCCACGATTCACTGTGAGCTCGGCCGCATCACGATGTTGCGGTGTTCACCGACGCCTTTGATCACACAGATCACCTGTGTTCCCGGCCGAGGGGGTACCTCGTGTCTACGACTGGTACCGGTTCCGGCCGGCGTTCCGGTCGTGATCAGATCGCCGGGCAACAGGGTGACGGAGCTGCTGACGTGCGCGATGACGGTGGCGACGTCGAAGATCAGTTCCGAGGTGTTCGCCTTCTGCGTGACGCGCCCGTCCACGAGACAGTTGATCGTCAAGCCGCGAGCGCCGATCGGCGCATCATCAGTGGTGATCAGGGCGGGCCCCACCACAGTGGCGACAACAGCGGACGGGATGCGCTCCGGGCCGTTCCGCACCGCGACGTCGTTGACCACGGTGTAGCCCGCGACATGGCTCAGGGCCGACCGGGCCGTCACATCCCGGGCCCTTCGCCCGATCACCACACCGAGCTCCACACCGCAGTGCACATCCTGTCCCTCGGCCGGCAGGCGGATGTCGTCGTCGGCACCGACGACCACATGGCCGTCGTTGCGCACGGAGAACTCCGGAGCGGCAGGGACGGGACACCCCAACTCTCGTGCCCGGACGGCATAGTTGAGGCCGACGGCAACCATCTTGCCCGGTCGGACGATCAGTGGTGCATAGGAAATGTCGTCCAACCTGTGACGCTCACCGATGTCGGCACCGGCCCGGTCCCACCAGCCGTCGCCGGACGCGATCAGCGCCCCGACGTCCGGGTACGGCAGCAGCACGCAGTGCCTTTTGTGCAGACGCGCGGCGGCCGTACGGTTCCGCCCCAGTCGTACGGTGCTGAGTTTCACCGCTGAAACTCCTTCGGTAGTGGTGAGGAATTGGTCAGGCAAATGTCATCCGCCGACGCCGGCAGCCGTGGCGGACAGCAACAGAGGGGTCCGTCCTTCGCGGTGCGCCGTGGATGCGGCACTGGGCCGGTTCGGCAGAAGCAAGCGGAACGTGCAGCCGTCCCCCGGCCGGGTGTCGAGCTCCAGACGCCCGCCATTGGCCTCCGCGGCACTGGAAGCGATCGCCAGTCCCAGACCGGAACCAGCCGCAGCCCGCTGGGCGGAGCCGGCGCGGTAGAAGCGTTCGAACACGCGCCGCGCGTCCGACCCGGCGAGGCCGGTCCCGTCGTCGGCCACCTCGACGGCACAGACAAGAGTCCCGGCGGCAAGTGGAGGATTGACGCTGGTGCGGCCCCCTCCGTCCGTGCCCTAGCCGTTCGGGCGGATACGGAGGGTGCCGACACGCACCCGGACGTGGGTCCCGGTCGGGGTGTGGACGCACGCGTTGGTGAGCAGATTCGACAGGATCTGAGTCAACTGGTGCGGATCACCGAGAGCATCGACGACGTCCAGCTCGGCTTCATGGGCATCGCCCTCGGTGTCGGCAAGGGCGCCCAAGCCGATACTGCGGTCGGGGTACTGCACGGCGACGGCAGCAATGCTGTCCGCGGCCAGAGACAGCAGGTCGACCGGCTGCCACTGCATCGCGGGCACGTCCCCCAGCTTGGCCAGCTGGGACAGGCTGTCGACGAGGCGGCTCATCCGTTCCGCGTTCCGCACGATCAGCTGCTGCGCCTCGTGGCGTCGTTCCGGACTCATCTCCGGCTCCTGTACGAGAAGTTCGGCGAAGCCCTGCAAGGAAGTGAGAGGCGTGCGCAGTTCATGACCGGCGTCTGCCAGAAAGTGGCGCAATCGCTGCTCGGACGCCTCTGCACGGTGCAACGCGGTGCGCAGCCGGTCGAGCATGGTGTTCAAGGCGCGGCTGAGGTGGCCGACCTCGGTGACCACATGTTGGTCCGGAACGCACAGCTCCAACTCGCCGTCGGCGATGCGCCGTGCGGTGCGCTCGACCCCGGCCAGCGGACGTAGCCCCACTCGCACGACGAGGCTGCCGAAGAGGACGACGCCGACGGCGACAGCCACCCCCACGGCGAGGCTGAACCACAGCATCCTGACGGTCGCGTTCTCCACCTCGTTCAGAGGCAGCGCCACCACCACCCTCGTGCCGTCGGCGCCGGGCCGGGCGATCACCCGCCAGGTGCCTTCCCCGTCGGTCGCGGCGAGCGTGACGGGTCGGCCGTTCCGCAGACCGAGTGCCGACTCCGACCAGGGCAACCGCGGCCCGGCACCACCCTCGTCGCCACTCAGTGACCTGGGCAGCCTGCGTCCGGCGCTGTCGTAGAAGTACACCCGGTAGTCCGAGGGCAGGGCGTTGCTCCTGCCGCCCTCCCCTGCAGTCGTCCGTCCGTCGACGACGTCCCGTTCCAGCTGGGCCACCGGTTGGAAGCGGCTGAGCCGACCGTCGACCTGGTCCGTGAGCCAGGTGTGGAGCAGGGCGAGCCCCGCCGCCTGGCAGAGCAGAACCGCCGAGGTGGCCAGCAAAGTGGCGCCAAGAACCAGCCGTGCTCGCAGAGAGCGCGGTTTCAGCCGCCCCAGTCGCTGCCTCACAACGCCGCCGCTCCCGGTCCGGGACGGGCGGCTCGCAGACAGTAGCCGACACCGCGGATCGTCTGGATGAGCTGGGGCTCGAACCGGTCTATCTTGCGCCGCAGATTGCGTACGTATGTATCGACGATGCGGGCGTCTCCCGCGAAGTCGTAGTGCCAGACCTCGGACAGAATCTCCTTCTTGCCCACCACGCGTTCCGGCTGCGCCAGCAGACAGACCAGGAGCCGGAACTCGGTGGGCGACAGCTGGATCGGCAGGCCCGCCCGCCACACCTCGTGCGTCTGCTCGTCCAGCACCAGGTCGGCGTACCGCAGGGCCGGCCGCCTGGCCCCGCCACCCGGCGGCATGTCACTGCGCCGCAGGATCGCACGGATGCGCAGCAGTACCTCCTGCACATGGAAGGGCTTGGTGACGTAGTCGTCCCCGCCGGAGCTGAGGCCGATGATGCGGTCCTCGACGTCGGTGCGGGCTGTCAGGAACAGCACGGGTGTGTAGACACCCTCCGCGCGCAGATGACGCGTCACCGCGAAGCCGTCGATATCCGGAAGGCCCACATCCAGCAGGATCAGATCCGGCTGGCTGCGGCCCGCCTCGAACATGGCCGTCCTGCCGGTGTCGGCGGTGTTCACCGCGTATCCGGCGGCGTGCAGAGCTGACGTGAGCAAGGTGCGGATGCTCGGGTCGTCCTCGACCACGAGCACGTTGTGTCTGGGCGGCGCGGGCGCTGACGGCGCGACGGGCATGGAGCTTCCTTCGCTGGTGCGGGGTTCGGATTTTCGCCGAACGCCCCGGACGGCGTCCCACGGGGAACTGCCGTCCGGGGCGCCGGAGATCAGCCGGTCACCTCCTTGTCCTTGCTCAGCGCCTCAGCGCGCTCGGTGACCGTCGTACGCAGCTTTTCGACGGCGGAGTCCAGCTCCTTCCCGCCGGCACCGGCCTTCCCCGCCTGCTCCGCGATGTCATTCAGCGCCTTCAGAGCGTTCCCGGAGCCGTAGAACTTCTCGTACAGCTCCTTGTACGCCGTCTTGTAAACGGGATCCAAGGTGTCCGAGTCCAGGAAGCGTTCCTTCAAGGGGTGGCCCATGGAGGCGCCAGGCCCGCCGCCTTCGCCTTGGCCGCCCTGACCGCCCGGCCTGCCTGAAGGCATTCCCTCCGCCATTCCCTCCGGCAGGTCTTCGGGCAGCTCTTCGGGCATCCCCGAAGGCATTCCCTCGGGCATCCCGGACGGCGCTCCGGAGGGTGCGCTCTGCGCCCCCTGACCACCTGTGTCCTGGTCGCCTTGGCCGCTCTGCCCGTTGGCAGCGCCTCCGCCACCACCGAGTGCGCCGCCCATGCCCATGTCGTCGTCCGGGCCCGACGTCGCGTCGCCGCTGAACGTGAGGTTGTAGTCCCACCCGAGGACCGAGAACTTCCTGGTGTCCAGGTCGTACCACAGCAGGTAGTTCTTGCCCGGTCCGGCCATGTCGTCGAAGTTCATCAGCAGGTTCTGAGCGGCGATGTACGTGGCCAGCGACTCGACGTCCACGTACTGGTCGAGTTCCTTCTCGAACTCCTCGTCCGATGCCTGGTTCGCCCACTTGATGAGCTTCATGACTGGCGACAGGTCCTGGCTGCCGACCTTGTTGAGCTGTTTGAACGAGTCCTCGTAGTCGCTCGGGTCGTCACCCTGGTAGTCGAAACTGCCGCCGGCCCGCGCCTTGTAAAGGACTCCGTCACCGCCGCCGATGGACTCGGCGTACTCCGTGTCCGGGCTCTCGACCATCAACCTGGTAGTGACGGGACGGTTGTTGACCTGCATCGACGTGAAGGCGTACCGCTCGTTCTTCTGGCCGGTGGTGTCCGTCAGGCTCAGCGAGAGAGCCTCGTTCACCGGTACCTGGCCCTTGCTGCCAGGACGCAGCGAGATCTCGCGCTCGCCCTGGTAGGCACGGCCCTCGATGAACTCGTCCACCTTGACGAGCCACGGCAGTTCCTCCGGCTTCTTCTCGGAGAGGTTGTACTGCGTGATCCCACCCATGGCTCCGCCGGGACCGCCGCCGTTGCCCTGGCCGCGGTCCCGGCTCCCGGTCCCACCATCCTGTGGCAGGTCCGGGGCGCCCTGCGCGGCTCCTTCGGGCATGGCCCGGCCGCCACCGGGCCCGCCCTGACCGCTTCCACGCAGGGACATCAATGTGGAGTTGCCCTTGAGGCGGATCCCGACGTCTTCGAGGTAGACCCCGTCGATGGTGAGGTCCGCTTCGATGTAGTCCTTGGTCCCGTCCTCGCGGAACTCCTTCATCATCTTGGTGAAGTCGGTCTGGTCGTACTCCAGTTGGATGGAGTGGGACACAGAGGTGTCGTACAGGTCGACCGTGCCCTGCACGTCGTCCGTGATGGCGTCGGCCTCCACGCGGGAAGAGGACGTGACGTACGGCGAGACGCGGGCGTCGCCGAAGAAGTAGACCATCACCGCCAGTCCCGCACACAGGGCTCCGGCCGGCTTCCAATGGTGCCGCAGACGTACGGGAATCCGATCCCGAAGTCGCCGTCGCTGTCGCTGTCGCCGAGGGGCCGCCTCATTGCTGCCGGACATCACAGGTCGGTCGAGTCGTAACCGGTCAGGACTGTCACCCGCTGGCCCGAGGTCCGCTCCTGGAGCGCGTTCACCAGATCACTGGGCTCGGTGCCCTTCTTCATCCGTACCGTGTAGAACACCTCGGTCAGCGCGCCGCCACGGATTGTCTCGGTGCTCACCAACTCGAACTCGGTGGTGTACCGGATGAGGACGTCGCGGATGGCCGACGAGTAGTCCTCGCCCGCGGGTACCTGGACCTTGACGACCTGGCGCTGGACGCTCAGGGCAAACCAGTTGAACTTGAACATCACGACGACGACCACGCAGATCACGACGGCACCGACAGCCGCGAGGGTGTAGAAGCGGGCACCGCAGGCCATGCCGATCGCCATCGCCATGAAGACGAAGCCGACGTCCCTGGTTTCCTTGATGGCGTTCCGGAATCGGATCACCGACAGGGCTCCCACCAGGGAGAACGCCCGGGCGAGGTTGGACCCGACCACCAGCATGATCAACGCGACGACCATGCCGACGATGACCAGGGTCTGGACGTAGGACTGGCTGTAGGAAACGTTGCGGTGCGTGTACCGGTACACATGGCCGATGATCGTGCTCAGGACGAAGGACAGCGCCATGGCCACGACGACGTCGGTGACGCTGAACGTACCGCTGAGTTCCTGCAGATCGAAGTTCACTGTGCTCCTGCTTTCAAGGGCGCGACGTGCGCCTGCCGCTGTCCGGACAGCGGGTTGGTGGTGGGGGTCGTGGTGGGCTGCGGGTGGTCCGCCTCGTGGACATGGAAGACGGACCGGGGCGCCAGGCCGAACGCCTCAATGGACTGCACGTACTTGGAGACCCGGATCAGGTTGAGGTTCCGACGCGCCGCCAGGTCCGTGATCCAGTACGGCGTGCGCTCATTGACCTTGATCTCCATCACCGACAGGTGCGGCGGGATGGTGAACCGGTTCTCCGGGTTCGACGTGCCGAAGTGGAAGTCCCGGTCCCGGCCGCGGATCCGCCGATCGAAGGTCACCCGCAGCCCTGTGTCCGCGTCGCGGCCGACCAGGGCCTCACGCTGGTAGCCGGTGATCGCGGTGGGCAGGAGATTCAGCCGAACCACGAGTTCGAGGACCTCTTGGACGAAGGCGCTCTCCTTCGGCGAGTGTTCGATCATCTCGCGGCCGTCGCACAACTGGCGTGCGACGCCGTACGGAAGGGTGATCCGGCGCTTCTGCGTGACCCGGTTGACACGCTGCTTGATCTCCACACACACCGGGGACTCGTCCGTGACACCGTCCGGGGTCCCGTAGTGGCGGATGCGCAGCTTGCGCCTGAACTTCAGGCCCTCGATCTTCTCCCAGTAGAACCGCAGCTGCGGGGTGTCGTAGTACAGACTCCATACGCCGTAGCCGCCGGCCGGGCTGTTCAGATCACGGTCCATCCGCTCGGCCAGCTCGTCCCGGATCTCGGCCGCCTGCTCGACCGGCACGAGGTACTTCAGCTCGAACCGGTTGAACGCGTGCAGCCTGCTGGCCACGTGCAACGGCTGTTCCTCTGCCAGGTCTTGATCGTCCTCCTGGCCAGGGGACTTCCGTCGTGTGGTCACCGGTAGCGCCACCATGCGCCTCCTTCGTCGTACGGCCCGGTCGGGCGACAGAGGACACGAAACCGGTGGTACGTGAGAAGCCACTGAGAATTGTGGGGTAATTCCAGGAGTATTCAAGGTGTCCACAAGGTGAACTGCGCACGTTGACACCGAGGTCACAGTTCGAACATTTCGCTGCCTGCGCATCACGCGAGCCGCGACATGACACAAGGCCCGCCACGCGGGCACGGTCGGCACAACCTTGCGACCGCGCGGGATCTCGGCGGCACGGCCGGAGTCGGCGTCCCCAGAGCCCGTAACCGGTCGTCCGTGCCCCGGAGCACCCGGGCACCGTCCCCCTCAGCCCGCATGGAATACCTTCCCGGCGAACGCGCACGCCGACGGCTTCACAGCACCCGGATTCGAAGGCGTCACAGAGGCCTTCGCCGAACCCTTCGCCCGCGATGACGGCACGCGGGGCGGCACTCACCGTACGGGTGGCAGGCACAACGGCCCTCGACCTGTGGGAGTGGCTTCAGCGACCCCGAGTCCAGGCCGCGGAACTCCCGGAGAGTCAAGGGCATCGTCTCTGCCGCCGCACTGGCCTCGGTCTGGCCACCCACGGAGGTGTGGACACCTCGCCGAATGAGCTCTTGACGACCTCTGCGAGCGAGCGTTCCGCCAGGTTCAGCCGGGGCGATTCTGTCGAGGTAAGGCGGTTCGAAACATTCGATGCCGCAACCCATATAGCTGATCTTCAGTGAACAGACATCATCCCCATGGCCACATCGACAAACCCGAAAAGGCCCACGACCAGGTGTTATCTCCTTCGTGGACCTCGAATTCCCTACGAATGTTTCGCAATCAAGGGCGAAACTATTGACGCTTGACGGGTCCAGGTCAACACTGTCGGACCAAACCCCCGCCCGTGGAAGACGGAGGAAACCCGCACATGAACCTCATACCTGCACAGCCGAGCCGCAGGCAGACCTGCGCCATGATCCTGGGCGCCGCGACCGCGCTGGCCCTGCCCGGCACGGCCCGCGCCGACACGGTCGTCACCACGAACCAGACCGGCACCAACAACGGCTACTACTACTCGTTCTGGACCGACGCACAGGGCACGGTCTCCATGAACCTCAGCTCCGGCGGCAGCTACAGCACCACCTGGAGGAACACCGGGAACTTCGTCGCCGGCAAGGGCTGGAGCAACGGCAGCCGCAGGGCGGTGTCCTACTCGGGCTCCTTCAGCCCGTCCGGAAACGCCTACCTGTGCCTCTACGGGTGGACGTCCAACCCGCTCGTGGAGTACTACATCGTCGACAACTGGGGCACGTACCGGCCCACGGGAACGTACAAGGGCGCCGTCACCAGTGACGGCGGCACGTACGACATCTACCAGACGACGCGGTACAACGCCCCGTCCGTCGAAGGCACGAAGACCTTCAATCAGTACTGGAGTGTCCGGCAGTCGAAGCGGACCGGCGGCACCATCACCACCGGCAACCACTTCGATGCCTGGGCGCGGGCGGGAATGCGCCTCGGCAGCTTCAGCTACTACATGATCCTCGCGACCGAGGGATACCAGAGCAGCGGCAGCTCCAACATCACGGTGTCGGCATGAGCACCCGAACACCTCGCGCGTTACGTCCCCTGGCGACGACGCTCGCCGCCGTCGCCCTGGTCGCCGCGGGCACCCTCACCGCCAACGCCGCCCCGGCGCAGGCCGCCGCCTGCAACGGATACGTCGGGCTCACCTTCGACGACGGCCCGTCCGGCAGCACACCGGCCCTGCTCAACGCGCTCACACAGAACGGGCTGCGGGCCACGATGTTCAACCAGGGCCAGTACGCCGCCGCCAACGCGTCCCAGGTACGGGCGCAGGTCAACGCCGGTATGTGGGTCGGCAACCACAGCTACACCCACCCGCATCTGCCCCAGCTCGGCCAGGCACAGATCGACTCGGAGATCTCCCGGACCCAACAGGCGATCGCGGCCGCGGGCGGCGGTACGCCGAAACTGTTCCGGCCTCCGTACGGCGAGACGAACTCGACGGTGAAGGCCGTCGAGGCGAAGTATGGTCTGACCGAGATCATCTGGGACGTGGACTCACAGGACTGGAACGGCGCCGGCACGGATGCCATCGTGCAGGCCGCCGGACGGCTCGGCAACGGCCAGATCATCCTCATGCACGACTGGTCCGCCAACACGCGGGCCGCGATCCCCCGTATCGCGCAGGGGTTGACCGCCCGCGGCCTGTGCGCCGGCAGGATCTCCCCGCAGACCGGCCGCGCCGTGGCCCCCTGACGGATCGGTCCGGCGTTCTCTGTACGACCTCTGCGCACCACCCATGAGGTGTCGCCCCGGCGACATGCCCACAGCGACGGCCGGCCTCACGCCGGCCGTCGCCTCCGTGTCCGCTTCATTCAAGGTCTGCCGACTCCCGGTGACACGTCGGCCGCAAGAACCATCGCGGCTGGGAGCTGGGAATCTGGCTTTCATGGCTGACGGACCAGGGCGGCTCCAGGACCGTACGCGGCGACGTGACAGGATCCCCCTATGTCTACCAACGTCTTCTTCGACATCAACATTGACGGCAACGCCGCGGGCCGGATCGTCTTCAAGCTGTACGACGACGTCGTCCCCAAGACGACGCAGAACTTCCGTGAGCTGGCCACCGGCCAGCACGGCTTCGGATACGAGGGCTCGGGCTTCCACCGTGTCATCCCGGACTTCATGCTCCAGGGCGGCGACTTCACCCGCGGCGACGGCACCGGCGGCAAGAGCATCTACGGCCAGAAGTTCGCCGACGAGAACTTCAAGCTCAAGCACGACAAGCCGTTCCTGCTGTCCATGGCGAACTCCGGCCCCGACAGCAACGGCTCGCAGTTCTTCGTCACCACCGTGCTCACTCCGTGGCTGGACGGCAAGCACGTGGTCTTCGGCGAAGCCGTCGAGGGCCAGGACCTGGTGAGGAAGATCGAGTCCCTGGGCTCGCGTTCCGGTGCCACCCGCGCGAAGATCGAGATCGCCTCCTCGGGCATCCTGGAGAAGTAGCACCTACGCCCCGGGCTGCGGGCCGACTCGACACAGACTGTCCGGCCGCACATCCGCCCGCTCAGCCCGGGGCCTTCACCGTGTGCGGGTGCCCGCTCGCGGCCTAGTTCTGCGGTGCCA